>Ga0209181_10000281_pt1 | contig 95910 bp, 94 predicted proteins | sample MAT05_FD_187208 | JGI IMG/M metagenome (GOLD analysis project Ga0209181, IMG submission 187208) | Freshwater microbial communities from Lake Fryxell liftoff mats and glacier meltwater in Antarctica - MAT-05 (SPAdes) (version 2) | ecosystem: Environmental > Aquatic > Freshwater > Ice > Liftoff...
CAGACGGGCCTACGGATTCAGGACCTACCGCGCGACCGAGGTTGCCCTCTATCATTCACTCGGAAAACTCCCCGATCCTCAGGCTCGATCCGCCCACAGATTCTGCTGATGAGCCAAAAACTCCATCGCGTTGAATCCTAGCAATCGGTGAATGGGCCGCCCATCGTGCCGCGCACCGATGATTCGTTGGGGGGGTGTTGCTCGCATTCGTAGGACTCGTGGCAGAAGCCCGGGCCGCCGCATCGCAGTGTCTGGCACCGGCGGTTCGCTGCTGATTGTCGACGAGACGTTCGTCGTGTCTCTCGCTCCGGATGACTTCGAGAACCAGCTGAGCCCGATCAACCGCGGCGCACGCGTCATCAGCCCGGCGTACGCAAACTGCCGGCCGAAGCAAAGCGGGTGGGTAGACGAGCGAACTACAGCGAATTGAGGTACCGAATCAGCGCCTGCTTCTCGTCGACGCTGAGCCCCTCGCACGTCATCGCGTGCCCCTTCGAGGTCTGCGCGATGATCGTGGTCGGGTCGCGGGGGCTCAGACAGAACAGCTCATCGAGCCCGGCGACGCTGCCGTTGTGCAGCAGCCGCCGCGCGGCGAACAAGCCCGCGAGCCGCGACGCCTTCACGCCGCGGGTGACGTTCGACGGATCGTTGCCCAGGCCACAGCACGGCGTGCCGGCATCACCCGGGTTGTAGATGTTGGCGTACGCGTCGTCGGTGCCCATCTCGGTGAAAGTGAAGACGCGCACCCCTTCGCCGCTTGGCCCGGAGTGGCACGTGAGGCAGCCCTTCTCGACGAACAGGGTCGCGCCGGTCTCGATTTCTCCTGCCGGCGTCAGCGGCGCTGGCGCGCGCAGCGATCGCAGGTAGCGCTCGAGGGGAAGAAGCCGCTGCGTCGTCCACGTCGTGCCGACGCCGATCGCGACGAAGCCCTCGAGGAAGTCCATCGTGCGCTTGACGCCACCGTTCCACGACAGCATCTCGTGGGGCATGTGGGCGGCCTGGCGCTGCGCCTCGTCGGGCAGGTTCCACAGCGAGAGGATCCGGCTCACCGTCCAGATGCCGTCGTCGATCAGCGGCTTGGTGAGGAAGTCCATCGTGCCGGGCTTGAGCGCGAGGAAGCGTTCTTGCTCTTCGACGGTGGTGCTGCCCGTGCTGCCCGCGCCCAGCAACGACAGGCCGAGCAGGCCGGCCTCGGCGGTGTAGCCCGACTTCAGCTTCGCCGCCGCGACGGCGCTGGCGAGCCGCATCCGCAGCTCGGGCGCCACCTTCGGATCGTTCTCGTTGAAGCTCAGGCTCAGCGGCGCTCCGAGCGACGCGAGGAAGGTGCCGTAGTCGAGCTTGCCGTTGCCGTAGCCCACCGCGAAGCGCCCATCGGCCAGCTGCCCGAAGTGGCACGCAGCGCAGGTGAAGGCGCGGGTGGTGATGCTGCCCAGCTTGCCGGTCGTCGGCGCCAGGCCAATCGGCATCCCCTTCGTGTCCGCTGGATCCGCGATGAAACCCAGCTGCGAGAAGCCCGCGCCGTAGAAGGTGGTCGCGTAGTGCTTCTGCGCGAACTCGAGCAGGCCAGCTGGCACGCCCACCGTGCCGAACGTCTCGTAGAAGAACATCCACTTTCCGCAGCGCAGCACCGTCGCGTCGTCAGTGGCTCCGGCGTCCACCGCCTGGCACGCGCCCTTGAGCGCCTGCGTCTCGAGCACCGCCGCGAGGTCGACGTCGACGTCGTGGGTGAACGACGTCGTCGCGGGTGGCCAGCGGCGTGGGGCCTGGCCAGCATCCACCGCAGCGCCCCCGTCTGGCACCGTGCCCGCGTCCGGGAGCGTGCCCGCATCCGGCACGCCCGCATCGGCCCGGGCGCCTGCGTCGACGCCAGCGTCGGGCGCTCCTGCATCGAGCCGCGGAAGCTCCGACGCACCACAGCCTGAGAGGATCAACACTCCTGCGAGGATTCGAGCCTTCATGGGCGCGGTTTGTCGCACCGCACTTTGAGCCCGTCAACGCCGAGCGGCAGCGGAAGTCCGCCCCACACGCTAATTTAGAGGCCCGGGCGAGGCTGGGCGCTTGGCACGGCGTTGCCGATGAGCTCTCGGGGGTGCTCGGCGAGCTGGGGATTCAGTGGGCGAGCGGCCGGCTGACCATCGCCGAAGAGCACGTGGCCTCTGAGAGCCTGCTGCGCGCCCTGGCCCGAGTTGGAGACGCCCTGCCGACGCGCCTCGATGGGCCCGGGGCGCTGCTCGCGATCGCTCCCAACGACGAACACACGCTGGGCCTGGCGATGGCCGAGCTTTGTCTGCGCGAGCTGGGTTGGACCCCCATCTGGCTCGGGCGCTTCACTCCAATTTCCGAAACCGTCCGGCTCGTCGCCGACGGCAAGCTGTCGCTGGTGGTCCTGACGGCCTCTGCTGGGTGCCGCGACGCGCGCGCGCTGCGAGCGGTCGCCGACAAGGTCTCGGCCTCTTGCCGGACGCTCCGGGTCGACCTGGTGTTGGGCGGCGCTGGCGCGTGGCCTTCAACGCCTAAGCACGGTTCGCGCCACCGACACCTCAGTGACGAACGCACGGAGCAACCCAAACATGGTCGATAGCCCGCTGGCTTTTGCAGTCCGTTCCACCCCGGTGCCGCTGGATGCGGTGCGAGTTCCGTCGATGTCCGACGTCGAGCTCGATGCCCTGCCTTTCGGCGTCATCTGCCTCGACCGCGCCGGCGTGGTGCTCCGCTACAACAGAGGTCAAGCCGAGGGCCGACCTGCTGACTGGCATCCCCAACGAGGCGGTGCGGGTCGCCGACTACTTCGGCCAGTTCCCGTGGGAAGGCGCCTTGCCTGATGCCGAGGCGCTCAGCGCCGAGGACTTTCTCAACGCGCTGGGGCCGTGAAGCCGGTCATCAAGGACTCAGGTTGGGGTGTTCCTTCAACCGCATCGTCTTGAACGCCATCAACAGCAGCTTGGTTCGCGAGGGGTTGGGCCCCAGGTTCGCCATCGACAGCGTGCTCTTCATGAAGTGGCTGAAGCCATCGAGTCCTTCGGCGCCGTCGAGATCTTCAAAGCCCATCGACCAATCTGGAAACAGGCGCTGCGTGGTCGTCTCTTCATGGAGGATCACGAACTTGTTGTGTCGTGCATCCCGCGAGATCTTCGCAGCCAGCGCACGCACCGGGGCTTCCTCACCTTCGAGCACCTGCAGAAAGCTGCCTGCCTGGTGAAGCAGCATGCCGGTGATCCACAGGGGGCGGTTGTTCCTGCGGCTCTTCGTGAGCAACGCGGCCAGGTCTTCTGGCGAGAAGGGGACGGTGGCGGTGCTGAGGTAGACGAGTTGAAACACAGGGCTCCGGATAGAAGGGCTGAGGCGGTACAGGCGAGAGCTGCAAAGCCTGATCCGACCAGCGGTCAGAGGGAGCTGGGCCAAAACGGCGGGTGATTATTGACGCCCCGCGCCTGACGCGGTGAAGACTGACCCGTGTCACCCCTTCGTCCACGGCCGGGTCAGGGTTGGGCAGCAGACCCCTCCCATCGATCGAGCGCCCGCCTTGGGCCGGGTCATCAAGTACAGGCTGTCGTTGGTGTGCGGCGGCTACTTGACCTGTGTGTAGGCGTAGTCGTGGGCCGGGTGGTCGGCGTCCGAGCCGGCGGCGGCGTGACAGCCGTTGCCTTCACGTGGCGCGCGACGCTGTAACCAATCATCGTGGTGCCGGCCCCGTCGGGTACTTGCCCGGCCTCGCCGCTGAAGCTTCACGTTGCTGCAGATGCGGGTGAGCCAGTGCGTCACTGGATGGTGCCGTTCAACCCCAACGGCGCCGGAATCGGCCCGCACGTCACTGCAGGGGAGGCCAGGGTGACCGTGCCGCTGCGCGCGCCCGTGCCGCCCAGCAGCGGGGCCGACAACGTCGCGGTCGAGGCCACGCTGCTGTTGCCATTCACCGTCGCCGAGTTCGGCACGACCGTGAAGCTGGCCGCGTTCGTGCCACCCACCGTCAGAATGTACGCGGCGGCCAGGTTGCCGGTGTTGTTGACCGTGAACGATTCCGTCTTGCTGCCCGTCAGCGGCGCCTTCAGCGTCAGCCCCGTCGGGTTGAAGGTGAAGATCGCGCCCTGCGCCGTCTGGTGCAGCGCGACCGTCTGCGTCTCGTTGGTGACGCCGCCGACTGCAGTGACCGACAACGAATCGGCCAACCCGTCGGCCAACGTCGACGACGTGCCCGGCACTGCCTTCGGAGTGACCGTGATGGTCACCGTCGCTGCCGCCGCCACCGTCGACGGCCCGGTGATGGTGTACGGCGACGCGGTGCCCTTCGCGAGCGGGAAGGAAAGGTTCAGCGTGCCGGCGGAGTTGTTGGTGACGGTGAACGTCTTGGCCGCCGCCGTGGTGCCGCAGCTCTGGAAGCCACCGGTGCCGAACGTCAGGCTGGCCGTCGAGACGACGACGAGGTTGCCCGAAGTGCCGGTGCCCTTCAGCGGCATCATCGTCATCGTCAGCGGCAGCGGCGCGCAGACGACCGTGCCCATCGCGACGCTCACCACCGCCGTGTCCATGTAGGCGGTGGCAGACTGCGGAGTGAAGGTGCCGGTGATGCCGACCGACGACGCCCCGTTCACCGCCGCGTTCATCGGCGTCGTGAAGATCAACGGCTGCCCCGCAGTGAAGTTGAGGGCACCCGGGGCGTTTCCGTTGTTGGTCAGCGTGAACTGAACGTTGTTGCTGGCGCCAACGGGAACCGAGCCAAAGCTCAACGCAGTGGCCGACAGCGCGAAGACTGCGCCGCGCGCCGTCTGCCGCATCGGGATGTCGTGCGGCAGGTCACCCACCACGTCGGTCGTCACGGTCAACGTGTCGCCCCACTGGTTCGGCGTCACCACCGAGGTCGCCGGAATCGGCTTCGGCGCGGCAGTGATGACCAGGGTTCCGCCGTCCTGCGGGACGAGGCCTGCGTCGTTGCTCATCGAGAGCACGAAAGGCGAGTTGAGGCCTCGGCCCAGAGACGGGGTGACCGAGTAGCTCTGGGTGCCGGTGTTGGTGAAGGTCACCGTCTTCGGCGCCGCCGAGGTGCCGCAGTTGACGTTGCCGAAGTCGAGCGCCACCGGCGAGTAGCCGACGGTGCCAGTGGTTCCCGTGCCCGTGAAGACAGCGCCCGTCGGAAGCGGCGCACAGAGCACGTCGGTTGCCGCGATTGCCAGCGTCACGTTGCTCGACTCAGGAAGCACCGAGCTGCCCGGCGCAAAGGCCGCGGTGACGGGAAGGAAGCTGTTCGGCTGCACCTGCGCGGCCCCCGAAGGCGTCAGCGAGAACTTCGGGTTGTCCGACGTCAGCGTGACCGTCGCGGCAGCGCTGCCCTCGTTCACGACGCTGAAAGGCGCGCCGGCGCTGGTGTTGATGGGCACGTTGCCGAAGCCGACGGCGGAAGGCGCGAAGACAAGCACCGCTCCGTTCGCAGACTGGTGAAGGGTGATGGGGTGGCTCAGGTCATTCGCCACGTCCGTCACGATCGACAGCGTGTCGCCGAAAGCTTCGGGCGCGGTCGACGCGGCTGCGGGAATCGGCTTCGCCGTGACGGTGATGGTGATGACGCCCGTGTTCGCCGGCACCGTGCCGCTGGTCGGCGAGAAGGTGAAGGGCGAGGCCACTCCCTTCGAGAGGGTTCCGTTCCACGCGAAGGCCAGGTTGCCCGTGTTGCTGATGGTGAAGGTCTGCACCGGCGCGGTGGTGCCGCAGTTCACCTTGCCGCCGGTGCCGAAGAACACGTCGGTGGTCGAGAAGCCGATGACGCCGTTGGTGCCCTGCCCGGTCATCGGAATCGACGCGACGCTGTTGGCGCACTTGGGCTCGATCACCGTGATGCCGGCGAAGGTGCTGCTGGGCGAAATCTTCGTGGGGCGGAAGCCGGCGGTCAGCATTCCCACCGTGGCACCCGGCTCGACGAGCACCGGCGAAGGCTTGATCTGCCAGTTGAGGATGAACTGCGGGTCACCCGGCTGCGCGAAGGTGACGTTGGCCGCGACGTTGCCCGTGTTGGTGAGCGTCAGCGGCACAGCGGGCGCGTTGACGCCCAGCGGCAGCACGCCGAAGGAGCCGACCGCGGGAGACAACGTCAGCGTCACGCCCGAGCTCTTCAGGCTCAGCGCGATGTCGAACTTCGGGTGCGCGGTGTCGTTGGTGGTGATGGTCAACGTCGCGGTCTGGTCGACGCCGGCGGACGCGCTGCCGGGCACGGACGCAACGACGACGACCTTGCCGGTCGAGCCGGGGGACACGGTGGTCTTCGCGGGGCTGGTGACGACGAAGTTTCCCGAGCCGACCAGGTTGTGGCTGAAGGTCAGCGCGCCCGTGCCGGTGTTCTTCACGGTGATTTCTTTGGTCGCCGACTCGGCGCAGCCCACGCTTCCGAACGCCAGGGCCGTCGTGTTGACTTCGGCAGTCGGCGGGCCAGACATGCCACCGCCTGCGCCGCCCGCGCCTCCACCCCCACCGCCCGAGGAGCCGCCTCCCGTGCATCCGATGGTGATGACCGCTGCGAACAAGACCGCGCTGCGACTGCCTGAAAACATGCTGCCCCCGAGAGGAGTGGTGTCTTGAAGGGGCCGCTGGGGGTGGGCGATGAAGACGCCGTTTCCAGGGGTACCCAGACGACTGTGGTTTTACACACGAGCATCCCCGTTTCGATCCGCTAACCGAAATGAAATGGTGCGGAAGGTGGTGTGCATTCGCGGGCCCCGCGGCCAGACAGCTAGGCTGCAGCGGTGATCCACGCCGTCCTCCTCAGTCTGACGCTCGCTGCGGCCGATGCGGGCGTCTTCGCCGACGGCGGCGTCGAGCCGATTCCTCCGCGGCCGTTGGTGAAGAACCCGCTGAAGCAGAAGGTCAACGAAGCGCGCGTCGATCGCGTCTTCGCGTCGTTGGACGCGAGGGCCCGCGCCGCACAGCTGATCATCGCCTACCCGCAAATCGGCCGCGGCGCCGTCGAGGTCGGCGGCGTCGTCTTCGTCGGCGCGTCACTGAAGAACGTGGCGAAGGCGACCGAGAAGATTTCGTCCCTCACCGCGCGCTCGAAGGTTCCCCCCTTCTTCGCGGTCGACATGGAAGGCGGCCCGTCCAACCGCCTCAAGAGCCTCAAGTCCCTTCGCGAGATGCCCGGCGCGCGAGAGCTGGCCGAGCTCGAAGACGCCGACGTCAAGAAGTGGGGCCGCAAGGTCGGGTCGGCGATGGCCACCATCGGCCTCAACATGAACCTCGCGCCGGTGCTCGACATCGCGGCGACCGGGCACATGGCGAAGAACCGCCGCTCTTTCTCTGGTGACCCCGCCGTCGTCGTCGCGAAGGCGACCGCGTACTCCCGCGGCCTGCTCGAGGTCGGCGTGGTGCCGATCGGCAAACACTTCCCCGGCTACGGAGACATCGACGGCGACTCCGACCACGCGCTCGTCTCAGCGCCCTGGGACAAGGCGCGCGTGCTGAAGGAAGTCGACGTCTTCACCCGCACCCGCGACGTGCTCGCCGGCGTGATGCTCGCCAACGTCGCGTACCCCGCCTTCAACCCGCGGCCCGCAATTCTCTCGCCCGAGCTCGTCGCCCTCGCCCACACCGGCGACTGGATCGCCGTCACCGACGACCTGTCGATTCAGCTGCTCGCCGACACCCTCGAAGGCACCAGCGAAGACGTGCTGAAGGCGTCGCTGATGGCGGGCAACGATCTGCTGCTGACCACCGCGCCGCCCGACTGGGACAAGGGCCTCGACTACGTCGGAATTCTCGCCCGCTTCGGCGCCGAGGACCCAAAGGCGCGCGAGAAGATCGACGCCGCCTGCCGCAGGCTGCTGCGCCTCAAAGACCGCATGGGTCTGCTCGACGGCCTGTGAAGCGACGGGTCGCAACCCTGCTCGGTGCTCTAAGGTCCGCCGCATGCGCGCAGTCGTCATTCAACACGAGCAGCACGAAGACGCCGGGCTGTTAGGCCCCGAGCTGACGAAGGTCGGCTTCACCCTGGTGCGACGGTTCCGCGCTGTCGAGCGCGTCGACCTCGACGCCGAGCTCGTCGTCATCCTCGGCGGCAGCATGAGCGTCGCCGAGGTCTCGCAGCACCCCTTCCTGCAAACCGAGCTCGCCTTCTTGAGTGAGCGCCTCGCCCTCGAGCGCCCGTGCCTGGGCATCTGCCTGGGCGCGCAGCTGCTCGCCGCTTCGGCGGGGGCGCAGGTGACGAAGGGAAAGAATGGCTTCGAAGTGGGCATCGCGCCGGCGCGGTGGACGAAGCCAGGCCTCGAAGATGCCGTCGTTCGCGGGGCGCCGCAGCGCTCGACCGTCGCGCACTGGCACGAAGACACGTTCGGCCCCGTGCCCCAGGCGACGCTGCTCGCGTCCACCGACCGTTATTCGCAGCAGGCGTTTCGCCTCGGCAGCTCCTACGCGTTTCAGTTTCACCTCGAGCTCACTGGTGACGCGTGGCTGCACTGGCTCGACGTGGGCGCCGAGTCGCTGACCGCCGCGGGAAAGGACTTGGTCGCCTTGCGCGCCGAGGCCGGGAAGCTGCGCGCCGCCGAAGCGCAGAACTCGCAGCTGCTGGGCCGCCTCGCCGAGCACTTCGCGCGCGCGATGGGTTGAGTCGCAGCTCACCACTCGACGCGGTTCAACTGGGCATGAAGAACCACTGCAGCTTCTGTCTGTGGACTCAATCGCTCGGGCATGGACTTCCGGGCGATGTCAGCGCCGCAGGTGCTCGAGCAGCTGCGCACGCTGTCGCGGCGAGGACGGCACGGTACTGCTTCTCTTCCAACTGACGCCTACTGCAGCAGCCGGGCGATTCGCATCACTGCAGGGCTGAACTCGGCGCCGGTTTGCTTCGCGGCGCCGATGTTCAGAATCACCTGGGCCTTGCCACCGGTGAGCGCGACGCCGAGCAGAACTCCCTGCCCGACGAGCACTTCGTTCAGCGTCATTGCGTACCGCTTGTGCCGGGCGGCGAGGGTGGCGAACGTTTTTGCCGACTGCCGGTCGGTCGCCGACAGCACCAGCACCGCGGTCGCGTTCCGAGCGACCAGCTGTTCTTCCAGCTCTGCCGCCGGCACCGTTTCGAACTTCAACGCGCGCCCGGCCATCGCCTTCGTCGGCAAGGTCGACGCCTCGCGCACCAGCGCCCTGGCTTGATCCGCGTGGTGCGGCTCGAAGGGCACCAGCACCAGGAACTCACCCGCTGGCGCGCGCGCCTCGAAGCCCGCGTCGTAGGTGAGCACCTTCAGCATCACCAACAACCCGAGCTCCGTGGGCACTTCGGCCGCCTGCGCGCGCGCAGCGACCAGCAGCATCAGCGCCACGGCGAGCGGGCGGCTAGCGGGCAGAGAGCGCGTACGCCAACCTCACGAAGACTTCCCGACCGCGGCCGGGAATCGGGGCCGCTCCGCTGTCGTAGGGCTGAACGAACGGGACGTTGGCCTCGAGCAGGTTCGAGCCACCGACCTGCAAGCTGAGTCCCTTCAGCCCGAGATCGTCATAGCCGACCCACGCACCGAGCAACGCGGTCGGCCCAAGCAAACCGACGACTCCCGGCGAGACGAACGTGTAGCGATCCGACGAGACGACCAGCGAACCGCCCAGCGACAGGCCGCGCCAAACGCGCCACTTCCCGCTCGCCGTCACCTTGTGAATCGAGAAGCCGAGGGTGCGGCCGTCGACGCCGGGCACCGCGTACACCGAGGTCTGCGTCGGCACCGCGAGCGCGTACGACGCTGACGCGAAGCCGTACTTTCCACGCAGGGCCAGCCGCACCTCTGCGCCCGCAGTCGCCACCGGAGTCGCGTTGCCGTACTGCTCGGTCATCTGGGCTTCGTCGTAGAGGTAGGCGATCGGCGCGTCGATGTTGGTGAAGAAGCCGTTCACGCTCGCGTAGAGAACCTCGGCCAGCGTGACTCCCGCTTCTGCTTCGGCGACCTGCACCTGCTCGGCCTTCAGCGCCGGGTTCAAGTTGAAGTTCTCGATCGAGGGAGAACGAAACGCGCCGCTGTAGAGCAGCTTGAAGTTGAAGCGATCGACCTGGCTCGTCAGCGCGATGCGCGGCGCGAAGTTTCCGCCGATGAGGCTGTGCTGCTCGTAGCGGCCGCCCGCGGTGATGCTCAGGTACTTCAGGTCGTACTGAACCTGCGCGTAGAAGGCGGTGTTCGTGTACCCGACCGACGGTTTGCCCGCGAAAGACGTCTGGCTGCCGACGGTCAGCGCCGACAGCACCCACGCGGTGTCGTTGAAGGTCTCGAACCCGAACAACAACGAAAGCTCAGGAGCCGGGTCCAACTGCAGCCCCACTCCCGCGAGCAGGCGCGTGGCGGACTTCGAATAGAAAAGAGGGCTCGTCTCGTCGAGTGACTGCCAGGGCGTGGTGTTGCGCGCGCTGACGTGCGGGCGGAGGACGAGGTTGTCGCCCAGCGGCAGGTCGTACTGAACGTCGGCGGCGAGCGTGCGAAAGCGCAGCTGCTCATCAGCGTTCGCGGTGACGGCGCCGTAGCCGATGCGCGCCCCGACTTTGTAGTCGTCGTAGAGGAAGCGCGCCTTGAGGCCCTGCCACTTAACGCCAAGAGAAACGGCCAGAGGGTCGAGGCGGCTGCCGTTGATGAGGTCGGCGCTGTTGCCGTCGAAGTCGACGTACGTGCGCGTGGTACGGCGACCTTCGCCGACGGACGCGTGGAGGCTGACGTCGAGCTTGTGCTCGGGCCAGGCCCAGCCGCCGGCGAAGCCAGTGCTCCAGTCGGAAAAGGCGCGATCGCCGTACGCGTAACGGCCCGAAGCTTCGACGCCCATCAGGTCGGCGCCCGAGCGGGTGATGACGTTGATGACGGCGAGCTCGGCGGTGCCGCCGTAGATGGCGCTGCCGGGGCCGCGGATGACTTCGATGCGATCGATCTGGTGCGGCAGCACGTGGTGTCCGAACTGCGTCGTCGAATACAGCAGCTCGTTCTGCTCGATGCCGTCGACCAGCAGCAGCACCTTGCCTTCGTGGCCCCAGAGTCCGCGGAAGCCGACGCCGACGACGCCTTCGACGTCGGCGTGAAAGCTGAAGCCGGGGACGAGCTGCAGCACCTCGAGCAGGTCGCGCGCACCGGTGGCGAGAATCTCTTCGCGGGTGAGCACGAGGACGACGCCAGGTGCCTGGCGGGCTTTTCGAGCCGTGCGGGTGGTGACTTCGACTGGCTGGTCGAGAAGGTCTTCGAGAGACAGGTCTTTCACGTCGCGCCCCGCAGATGGAGCGGCGGCCAACACCAACAGCACCCAGTGCACCATTCGCCCACGAGGCTAGTCACCCACACTTTGGATTGCCATTGCCGCGTGGCCACCCGAGCGCGGCGCGGGCCCAACCGCTTCCACCTGGGCCTCCTCTTCACATTTAACTACTGCGTGACGTAGATGCCGGCGACGCACATCTCGTCTTCGGTGCGGGCTCCCCAGTTTCGGTCTTTGGGGAGCCGCTTCACCCCATCGATGACCGGCTGATTCTCGGCCGTGTTGTCGAAGGTGCAGGACACGGACAGCTGGTCGCCCGGGTTGATGACGATCGGCGTCTTCAGCGTGTACGCGAGCTGCCAGTGGAAGTCCCACTTCGGGATGTCGACGGCGCAGGTCTTCGTGCCGTCTTTGCGCAGCACGTAGAGGCTCGCCTTCTGCCCGAGCTGGTGCATGTGCATCGTGGTCGCGTAGAGCTTCAGCGGCTTTCCATCGACGAAGCCCTGGTTGATGACCGACGCGAACTGCGTGGCGTCGATGTCGAAGCGGTGCTCGACGTCTTTCTGAAACGCGGGAATCTTCATCGTCCGTTGGGTAGGCCAGCGCGGATCGCTGAGCGCCTGCACGCCGGCCAGCTTCCCCGGCTTGTCTTCGAGGCGCAGGTCGAGCACCGACTGGTCGGCGACGGTGCTGCCAGGCTTCGTGTTGTAGTGAACCTGAATGTAGATTTTCGCGCCGACGGGAACCTTGAGGCTGGTGTTGACGGGGAAGTCGACGCCGCGATTTCCGGGCACGTAGGTGCCGATCCACCCGCCCGTCTGACCGATGGGAATGTCGTAACACTCCCAACCCGGCTTCGGGTCTGCGTCGTCCTTCGCCTGCCACTCGTCGACGACCCACGGGTTCAGGAAGAAGATGTCGGCGTGGTGCACCAGGCCCTGCGCGCCGGGCCTCAGCTCGTAGCCAGTGATGTACTTCGGAGTCTGGTACGGCCAGTCGATGAGGAAGCAGCGGTACTCGTCGGGCGTACGCGTCGGCGTGAAGGGCTCTTTGATTGGCAGTGACAGGTCGACGCGCGTGAGGCGATCGACGACCCCGGGCAGCGGCGCGAAGTCGGCTGCCTTCCCTTCCTTCTTTCCTTCTTCGACCCACTTCTCGATCACGCTCTTCTGGGCGTCACCCAGCGCCTGGCTCGGCTCGTACTCGGCGCAATCCGTCTTGCCCGGAAACGGCGGCATCCTTCCTGAACGGATCGCCATCAACGCCGGGGCCTCCATCGCCTGCCACTCGGCCAACGTCGTCAGCGGAAACGGCGCAACGCCTTGTCCTACATGACACGTCGCGCACTTCCGCTGAACGATGGGCGCCACGTCTTTGTGCCACGTCGTCTCTTCTGGGCCTGCGGGCACGGGCGGCGCCGAGCACGCAGAGAGTAGAAGGACGGAGGCCGCCAGCGCGCGCAGGAACATGGACGCGGAAGGTACGCCATCTTCCCCGTCTCACGCAAAACCGTGAGTATTCGGTCACTATTTCAAGAAGAGGCGCTGCAGCTCCCCGGCGAACTCCTCGGGACTCAGAGGCACGCCACGGACGCCAGACCTCAGCGAGTACGCGACCGACGGCTCCCACACGCGCGCTCGGAAAACCTGATCGACCTGAATCTTCGACGCCTCTTCCATCGTCAACAAGGTCGCCACCGCGCTGGTCGCATCGAGGAAGTTCGCATCGGCCGGCTCGCGCGCGTTGAGCGCGGCGTTCGCGTCGCCGAACACCAGCTGCGTCGCGTACTTCACGTCAGACACGGGCCAGACAGCGGGGACGAAGAAGAACCATTCTTTGGGGCGGTCTCCCGAGCCTTCGAAGTCGAGCATCGCGGGGCGGTAGCGGCGCAGCGTGTGCTGCATCGACACGCGCCACAGCGCGACGTCCTTCGACGCCGCACGGGTGCGCCACAGTGGAGGAATCGCGGCGGCGTCGAGGCTGCGCTGGTTCGCCCCGGGGGGTGAGATGCCGGCCTGCTGCACGACGAACAGCGCCCGCCGTGCCAACGCCTCGGCCGCGGTGCCTTCGTTCAGCCGCGCCAACCGCCGCGCCTCGAGCAGCAACGCGTCGGCGAAGAAACCGTGCGCCTCGCCGGCTCCAGACAACACCGCGAGCGCGCCAGCGCGAATCACCTTGCCCGCCTGCTCGAGCTCGCCCGCATCAATCTGCGCCAGCGCGAGCACGAAAGACGTCTCGATCGTGAGGGGATGTCCGGCGCCGTTGAGCTTCTCGCGCAGCGCCACCGCTTCCTTCGCCGTCTTAAGCCCGGCCTTCGCGTCTCCGCCGCGCACCTGAGACATCGCCAGGTTGTGAAGCGCCGCCGCGAGGCTGTTCACCTGGTTCGGCAACTTCACCAGCCGGGCGCGCGCGCGCTCGAGAACATCGGCCGCTTCGGCGAACCGGTGAAGCCGCATCAACGTGAGGCCCAGCGCGGTGCCGATCAACCCCACTTCCTGATCTGCGCCCGGGCGCTTCTCGTAGCCTTCGACGGCGTCGGCCAGCGGCTGCACCGCGCCCGCTTCGTCGTTCGCATCCTGTCGGGTGAGCCCGAGGAAGTAGCGGCTCAACAGGTACGGCGTTGCTCCCGCGCCGACTTCTGCGAGCGCGGCCGCCGACAGCGCCTCGTACTGGGCGCAGGCCTCGGCATGCTTCCCGTTCGCGCGCAGCACTCCGCCCGATTCCGACATCGCGCGGTGGCGCAGCTCGAGCTCTTCGGCGTCTTTGCTCCCGGCGAAGCTCGCGGCGGCCTGCTGAAGCGCGGCGACCCAGCTGGCGATGTTCTTCTCGGCGCGAAACGCTTCGGCGGACTTCAGGTGCAGGTCGTAGGTGGCTTTCTTGTCGGCGCGAATGGGCATGGGCCGCGTGAATTTCGCCTACTTCGCGGGCTTCAGCACCAGCTTGTCGGTGGCTGGCTCGACGGCGAGCGTCTCGTGCCGCTCCAACCTCTCGACGATGACCTCGGAAGTCAGCCCGGTGGCCGCTTCAATCTTCGCGAGCGCCGCGCGCCAGGGCACCCAGCGCGTTCCATCGGGCCCGGGCTTTCCATGCAGCGCGACCTCGATCAACGCGTGCTCGATCGCCCGAACCCGCGACTGCTCTTCGATGAGCCCGCTGGTCTGCGCGTTGAGGTCGAGAAAGCTCGAGGCGACGCTGCGAATCGCCAGCGAGATGAGCGACGACCTTTCCATCTCTTCCTGCAGGAACACGCGGTCGACGACAGCGACAGTGGTGTCGACGAGCGCGGTGATGGAGGCCGACCGTGGTGCGCCCGTGAGCGCGGCCGTCTCACCGAACATCTCGCCGTGCCCCAGCAACCGCAGCATCTGCTTCTTGCCGCCCACCATCCGGCTCGCCTGGCAGTGCCCGTCGAGAATCACAAACGCCGCTTCTCCCGGCTCACCTTCGTTGATGATCGCCTCGCCTGCTTTGAAGTGCTGCTCGGGCAACCGCGCGGTGCCGCGAATGAAGTCTTGAAGCTCGCGCTTCAGCTCGCCCACCGTCTGAAAGCGAAGCCCGGGCTTCTCGGACAGCGCGCGCATGCAGAGCGTGACCAGCCGCCGCGGAATCGTCTGGCCCAGGGTCGCCACCTCTTCGGGCGGAAGGATGTTCGCCTTCACCGCCAGCTCGAAGGTGCCCTGCCCCGTCGCCGCCACATACGGCGGCCGCCCGGCGAGCAACCGGTAGAGCATCCCGCCCAGCGCAAAGATGTCGGTGCGTTCGTCGAGCGCGTGGTTCTGGCCGCGCGCCTGCTCGGGCGCCATGTACGCCGGAGTCCCGTGTGCGGTCTCGTCGTCCTCCTTCATCGCGGGCAGCTTGTCCTTGCGCCGCGCGAGGCCCCAATCGACCAGGTAGATCTGCCCGTACTCGCCGACCATCACGTTCGACGGCTTCAGGTCGAGGTGAAGAATCCCGCGCGCATGCGCAAAGGCGACGGCGTCACAGACACGCACCAACACGTCGAGCGCCGCGAAGAGCCCGTCGATGTTCTCGTTCTCGTTCTTCTCGATCAGCTGCTGAAGGCTCTGACCCTCGAGCAGCTTCATCGTGAAGCAGGTCGTCTTCTTTCGATCGGACGCCAGCGCGTAGACGGGAGGAATGTTCGGGTGGTCGAGCTGCGCGGTGATGCGGGCCTCTTCGACGAACCGGTCGAGCGCCGAGTCTTGCTTCGCCAGCTCCGGGCGCAGCACCTTGAACGCCACCTCGCGCCCCAGGCTCTCGTCACGCACCCGGTACACGCGCGACATCCCGCCCGAGCCCAGCAGCCCGAGGTCGACGACTCTCCACCCGGCTGGAATCGGCTGCGTCAGCGCCTGCCCGTCGTCCGCACTCTTCTTGCCAATGCCGAACATGGCTCGCGACTCTGCCACGCTGTGGACGATACTGGGGCCGTGAGCAGCACTGCCCGTTCATCGCGAATCCTCATCCTCGACACCGCGCCTCTGGCCAGACAGGCCGCGGTCAGCTTCTCCACCGCCGGCCTCGCCGCTGAGCTGGTCGCCGGCCCGAACCTCGCCAGCCGCTTGAAGGGCGACCTGCCGCACCTGGTCTGGGTGCACGCCGAGGTCGGCGGCAAAGAGCTGACCTCGCTGCTCACCCTGCTGCAGTCGTCCGAGCACACCGCCGAGCTGCCCGTCGTCGTGGTCAGCGGCGACGCGCGCGAGGCGGGCTACGTCACCCAGGCGCGGTCGGGCGTGGTCGAGATTCTCAAAGGCAACTTCGACGCGTCGGTGCACACCGCGCGGTTGCTGGCCCTGCTGGCCGAGCTGCCGAGCCGTACCGGTTTGCTGCGGGGACGAAGCGTGGGCCGCGAGTTCATCTCGTTGTTCGCCCACCTGAAGAACACCGTGCGCAGCGCCGAGCTGGTCTGCACCATCGACGGCCAGGAAGCGCGGGTCTACTTCCTCAAGGGCGAGCTCAAGTCGGCTTCGCACGGCGACGCGCAGGGCCTGGCGGTTCGCGCGCGAATGGCTTCCGTCACGGCGCCCACCGCGTGGACGCTGAACGACGGCATGGGCGGCGCCGACGGCTTCGTCGACATCGGGCAGATTATTTCGGACGACGACCAGGAAGACGAGCAGCTGCTCGCGCTCGACGAGCCGCTGACCGCCGAGCCGATGGTGATGCCGCCCGCGCCTCCTCCTCCTCCTCCTGCGGTCGGCCCCTTCGCCGTCGCGCTGCAGTCGCCGACGGCAGTGGTCGCTCCGGTGGATGCGGTCGCGACCGAGACCCCGGTGTTGGTGGTGGACGACGACGAGGCGCTCGCGCGGATGCTGCAGTCGTATTTCTCGAAGAAGGGCTACCCGGTAGAGGTCGCGCGCGATGGCGTCGCAGCGCTGGCGCTGATGGCAGCGACGCCCTTCGAGATTGTCATCGCCGACCTCAACATGCCGAACCTCGACGGCTGGGGGCTGCTCAAGGCGATTCGCAGCGACTTCAAGACGCACGAGACGCTGGTGGCGTTGTTCTCGTGCCAGGACGACTACCGCGAGTCGCTGCGCGCGATGCACGCCGGAGCGCAGGCCTACTACTCGAAGGCGCTGAAGCTGAACGCGCTCGAGGCGCAGGTGCGTGAGTTGGTCGAGCCGCGCCGCCGGTTGCGCCGGTTGCTCGACGGCCAGGTCAGCGTGTCCATCAACATCTCTTCGCTGGGCCCGCAGTGGTTGCTGCGCGCGGTGGCGGCGGCCAAGGTCTCGGCCCAGCTCGATGCGTTCGACGGCTGGTCGACGTGGCGGCTGCTCTTCGTCGACGGGCAGCTGCACCACGTCGGCGCTCGCACCGACGCCGAGGCCATCGAAGGCGAGCGCGCGCTGATGGCGTTCCTCTGCTCGCGCAGCCTCGAAGGCTCCTTCGCTTTTGGCACCCCCTCCGTCGAGAGCGCTTTCGGCCAGGCGACCACCGAGCAGCTGCTCACCCAGACCGTCGCGACGATGAACGACGAGCAGCAGCGCGAGAACGACGCGCTGCTGCGCGAGGCCCAGAAGCTTGACGTCAACCCCGAGCTCTACCGGCTCTACGCCTCGGTTGGTCCTCCCGCCTGGCAGCCCATCGCCAAGGCGCTCTGCGAAGAACGGCTCTTTCCGCGCGACGTGATGGCGCGGCTCGAGGTTTCTCCGCAGGAAATGGGCGCCGCGCTCAAAGACCTGATTCGCCGCCGCGTCGTCACCCTGCGCAGGTAGTCCTGTCTTCAGAAGCCGGCCGCATACGGGAAGAGTTGGGGAGGAAGGGCCCGAAGCGGCGTAAGCAGCAAAGGCTGCCTTCGGTTTTTCGGCGCAGTCGACGGCGCCAACGCACCCTGGGCGCACTTGTTTTGGATGCGCCAAAGCCCTAATAAAAAATCAGGGCTAACGCGTCTTTCGGACAAGTCAGCGTCGAGAAGGTGGCCCGGGAGTGGGCCCGAGCGCCACCTGCCGTGGCTCGCGCACCGACGCCTTAGAACTGCTACGCGGCGCCGATGGGCAGGCGCACCGCGGCGGCAATCGGAGTGGCAGCGGTGGTGGCGGCCGGCGCGGCCGGGCTCGTGGTGGCACGCCGAGTTCAGCCTCGGGGCCGGAAGCCGCTTCGCAGACAACACGAGGGGCCACCATCCCTGTTCCCGCTGCGGCGCCACCGCGCGAAGATCCGCGGTGTCCCGAGGCAACCGCGGCGCTGCTCACCACCACGACGCAGCTGATCGCCGCCCAAACCGAGCTGCGTCAGCGCGAGGAACAGCGGGTTGCCAGAGAAGGGGTCCCCGCGCCGATCGCGTCGGGCTCTCGCGAGCCGCGCTTCACGCCCGAGGTGCTTCGCCAGGCGGTCTCGGACGCGCTGACCCAGACCCACGTCCCAGGCCGGGTCGACGGGCTGGACTGCACCGAGTGGCCCTGCGTGATCTACGGGAGGATCCGCGGCACCGAAGACGAGATGGAGAAGCTCGAGGGCGCGAAGGCGCTGGCCGCCTACGAGCGGGACGTGCTCACCGTGCTGTTGTGGGTCGCCACCGACGAGGCCGCGAACGAAGGGCCGCTGCCGATCCTTCCCGGGCGGCCGGAGCAGTCGCTGTTCGCCTTCGCCTTCTACCCCCGCGGCCTCGAGCGCCCAATCGCCGACAACCTCGACCGGCGCCTGCGCACCCGCGCTGCGGCCCTCTGGAACACGATGAGCCCCGCCGACGAGACCGGCCGCTGAGCAGCCACAACCAGATCCGCCCCAACGGGCAAGCCGCTCGGCGCTGGAAGCGTTGACGGCCGATTGATTCTGATGTCAATGTCAGTCGCGTTTTCAGGCCCCCACGGAAACTTCGGAGATTCAGATGAGCAACGAGCTTCGCTTCGACGGAAAAGTCGCCCTCGTCACGGGCGCCGGCAACGGCCTCGGCCGCACCCATGCCTTGATGCTCGCGGCGCGCGGCGCGAAGGTCGTGGTGAATGACCTCGGTGGCACGGCGACGGGCGGCGGCAAGTCCAGCGCTGCGGCCGACAAGGTGGTGGCAGAAATCAAAGCGGCCGGCGGCGAAGCCGTCGCCAACTACGACTCGGTCGAAGACGGCGGCAAGATTGTCCAGACCGCGCTCGACACCTGGAAGCGCATCGACATCGTCGTCAACAACGCCGGCATCCTTCGCGACACCACCTTCCACAAGATGACCCAGGAAGACTGGGACCTCATCTACCGCGTCCACGCGCTCGGCAGCTTCCGCGTCACCCACGCCGCGTGGCCCCACCTTCGCGACCAGGGCTACGGCCGCATCATCTTCACTGCGTCGGCGGCCGGCATCTACGGCAACTTCGGCCAGGCCAACTACGCGATGGCGAAGCTCGGCCTCGTCGGCCTCTCGAACACGCTGGCGCTCGAGGGCGCGAAGAAGAACGTGCACGCGAACGTCATCGCTCCGCTGGCTGGCTCGCGCCTCACCGAGACGGTGTTGCCGAAGGAGCTCGTCGATCAGCTCAAGCCCGAGCTGGTGAGCCCGCTGGTCGCCTGGCTCGCGCACGAGAGCTGCGAAGAGAACGGCGGCCTGTTCGAGGTCGGCGGTGGCTTCATGGGCAAGCTGCGGTGGGAACGCACGGAAGGAAAGAGCTTCCCCATCGGCCGCCCGCTGACGCCCGACGCGGTGAAGGCGGCGTGGAGCGAGGTCGTCGACTTCTCGAAGTCCACCCACCCCACCAACGTCAACGAGGCGCTGGGGCCGGCAATCGAGAACCTCTCGCGCAAGAGCAAGGGCGGCAACGAGTTCATCGATGTCGACAAGGCGCTTGGCTACGAGCTGAAGCCGCTCGAGACGCAGTACACCGAGCGCGACCTCGCGCTCTACGCGCTGGGCGTCGGGGCCGCGCAGAACCCGCTCGACGCGTCCGACCTGAAGCTCGTCTACGAGATGGGCGACGGCTTCGTGGGTCTGCCGACGTACGCGGTGATTCAGCCGATTAACGCGATCCTGAAGCAGGCCAGCGAAGGCGAGTCTGCGCCGGGCCTCAACTACGGGCTCGATCGCATCCTCCACGGTGAGCAGTACACCGAGGTGTTCCGCCCGCTGCCGCCCCACGCGAAGCTGCGGCACCACGCGAAAATCAAAGACATCTTCGACAAGGGCAAGGGCGCGGTCGTCGTCACCGAGATCAAGACCTTCGACGCCACCACCAACGAAGAGCTCTTCCGCAACGACGTGACGATGTTCGTGCGCGGCGCCGGCGGCTGGGGCGGAGATCGCGGCCCTTCCTCCGACGTGAACGTGCCGCCCGACCGTGCCCCCGACGCGGTGGTGACTGAGAAGACGGCCGACAACCAGGCGCTGCTGTACCGGCTGTCAGGTGACTGGAACCCGCTGCACGTCGACCCCGAGTTCGCAAAGGCGTTCGGCTTCGAGAAGCCCATTCTTCACGGCCTCTGCACTTTCGGTTTCGCCGGCCGGCACGTCATCAACAAGATGGCGAAGGGCGACGCCCGCCTCTTCAAGAGCATCAAGGTCCGCTTCGCCGACTCGGTGTTCCCCGGCGAGACACTGAAGACCGAGATGTGGAAGGACGGCGAGCTGCGCGTCATCTTTCGCTGCACCGCCGTCGAGCGGAACAAGGTCGTCATCAGCAACGCCGCCGTCGAGCTCTTCAAAGAAGTGCCGACGGCGAAGCGCGCCGTCGCGGCCGCTGCTCCCGCGACCGTCGCTGCTCCTCCGCCTGCCGCCGAAGCCGAGCTCACCGCCGCCGACGTCTTCGGCGCGATTCGCACCTGGGTCGAGCAGAACCCCGACGTCGTCGCCCGCGTTCAGCACACCTACCACTTCAAGCTCACCGCTCCCGACTCGCAGTGGACGGTGGACTTGAAGACCGGCAAGGGCTCCGTCGCTGAAGGCGCCGCCGGAAAAGCCGACTGCACCCTCGAGGTCGCCAACAGCGACTGGATGGACATCGTCAACGGCAAGACCGACGCCCAGAAGGCCTACTTCGGCGGCAAGCTCAAAATCTCTGGCAACGTGATGGCCAGCCAGAAGCTCGAGTTCCTCAAGAAGCTCGGCGGTCAGCTGAAGAAGGGCTCCTCTGCTCCGGCCCCCACCGCGGCTCCGGCTGCAAAGGTCGCGGCCCCGGCTCCGTCGGCTCCTTCGGCCGGGAAGTCGAAGCAGATCTTCCAGGCTTTGGGCGAGCGCATCGCGAAGACGCCCGGCCTCGTCTCCGAAGTCGGTGCCGTGGTGCAGTTCAAGGTGAAGGCCCCCGAAGGCGCGTGGGTGGTCAACCTCAAGGACAACAAGGGAAGCGTCACCGAGGGCCTCGACCCGAAGGCGGCCACGACCCTCACCCTCACCGACGAAGACCTCATCGAGCTCGCCACCACCGGCGCGGTCAAAGAGCTCTACATGAACGGCAAGCTGCGCATCGACGGTGACGCGAAGGTCGCCCACCGCCTCACCTTCTTCAAATCGCTGATCTGACCAGGAGCTCGAACATGGGACGCAAAGTGAATGTGATTGGCGTGGGCATGGTGAAGTTCGCGAAGCCTGGCGCCTCTGACGAGTACGACGTGATGGCCGCCGCGGCGACGAAGAGCGCGATCGCAGATGCGAAGATCGACCCAAAGCAAATCGAGCAGGCCTTCGTCGGCTACGTCTACGGCGACAGCACCTGCGGCCAGCGGGCCGTCTACGCGGGCGTCGGCTTGAACGGCATTCCCGTCGTGAACGTGAACAACAACTGCTCGACCGGCAGCACCGCGATGTTCCTGGCGCGGCAGGCGATCGAAGCGGGCGCCGAGTGCGTGCTCGCGCTGGGCTTCGAGAAGATGGAAAAGGGCGCGCTCGGCTCGAAGTTCGATGACCGCACCAACCCGCTCGAGAAGTTCGTCGAGGTGATGGCCCGCGTGCAGGGCTTCAACCAGGCGCCTCCGGCCGCGCAGATGTTCGGTGGCGCGGGCCGCGAGTACCGCTGGAAGTACGGCACCAAGCGCGAGACCTTCGCCAAAATCTCCGAGAAGGCCCGCAAGCACGCCGCGAAGAACCCCTACGCCCTTTTCAATCAGCCCCTCAGCGTCGAACAGATTCTCGCGTCCGACGAAGTGTTCGACCCGCTCACCCGCTTCCAGTGCTGCCCCCCGACCTGCGGCGCGGCGGCGGCGATCTTCTGCAGCGATGAGTTCGCCAAGAAGCTCGGCCTCAGCAAGCCCGTCTACATCGCGGCCCAGGCGATGACGACCGACTTCCCGACCAGCTTCGAGGACTCGATGATCAAGATGGTCGGGTTCGACATGGCAAAGGCCTGCGCCAAGCAGGTCTACGAGAAGAGCGGCGTCGGCCCGGAAGACGTCGACGTCATCGAGCTCCACGACTGCTTCACCGCCAACGAGCTGCTGACCTACGAAGCGATTGGCCTCTGCAAGGAAGGCGAGGCCGAGAAGTTCATCGAGGCCGGCGACAACACCTACGGCGGGAAGTTCGTCACCAATCCTTCCGGAGGCCTCCTCAGCAAGGGTCACCCGCTGGGCGCGACAGGCCTCGCGCAGTGCACCGAGCTGGTCTGGCAGCTGCGCGGCCAGGCCGAAGGCCGCCAGGTGGCGGATGCCTCGGTGGCCCTGCAGCACAACCTCGGCCTCGGCGGCGCCTGCGTGATGACGATGTACCGGCGCGACTGATCAGCACCGACGTCTGGCCACCAACACCCCCAACTTTTTCACCGGCCCCAGGGAAAAGTGCCCTGGGTCGCGAGCAGACGGGAGAGGTCGACCAACCAGTCCTCTCTGCTCAGCATCGCCCACGTCACATGAACCACCCGCCAGCCGCGGTCGAGCTGTCGACTTCCGAGCCGGGCACCACCGTCAAGCACCGCTGACTTACTGGGCTTCGCAGTCGCCCACGATGCGACAGCTGACGGTGCCGAACACGAGGCCACCGCAGCACGCGTTGACGAGGGTCGGGCTGCCATTGACGACGGCGCAATTGGCGGGCGAGTTGACCTGGGTGCTGAGGTTCGTCGACGCGAATCCAATCGGGCACTGCGAGGCGACGCTGACGCCGACGTTCTGGCAGGGCGCAGGGCCCACGCCGCACCCTTTGCTGGTGGAGTTGGTCGAGTAGGCACCCGAGATGTAGCAAGTGGTGTTCGCTTGCGAGTTGGCGTCACTGCAATCATTGATGGCCTGGCAGCTGCTGGTGGCACGGTACGGGTAGGTCACTGCCGCCCCGAAGCAGCGCGAGACCGAGGCCCCCACGCAATAGCTGTCGGTGTCCTGGTCCTGACGGACGTCGACCGCGTTGTACAGCGCGCTGTTCTGGTCATCGCAGTCTTCCGAGCCCGCGATGCAATTGACCGCGAAGCGCGTGCCGGAAGGCGCCGTCGCTCCCTGACAACTCGTGTACGACGCGCCCTTGCATCGCTGGTCATTGTTGATCCACTGCTGAAGGCCTCGCGCAATAGCTACGGCATGCGGGGCCTGCAACACGCCATTTCGTTGAGTTGCCACGTTCCTACAGTAGCTGCTCGAGCTTTTCCTGGTCGAACCCGAGCACGAGCGTGCCGCGTGCGTCGATCACCGGAACGCCTTTGGGCTGCACGCCTGCCGCGGCGGCCTTGGCGGCGAGCTCCTCGGCAGCGCCTGGATCCTTCTCGATGTCCTTCTCGGTGAACGAAATCCCCTTCTTCGTCAGCCACGCCTTTGCCTTGCGGCAGTACCCGCACCAGGTGGTCGAGTAGACGACGACGTCGTTCGAGCGGCTCGGCGCTTCCACCCAACCCTGCCTCTTCGCGTTCGCCGCGGCGGCCATCAGCGTCTTCTCGAGGTTCGCGACGGTGGTCACCGCGGTCTTGCGGTCGTTGAGCTCCGACTGCGCGCGGTCCTTGAGCGACTTCACTTTGTCCGCGAGCGGCCCGGGTGACTTGACGGCAGAGAGCTGATCAATCGCGATCTGCCAATCGGCGGCTTCGAACGCGAGCTCGGCGCGAAGCACGCGCGCCGCGGCGCTCTTCCCATCGACCTTGATCCAGCGATCCGAATACTTCTCGGCCTGCTCGAACTGCTCGACGCTGAGAGAAGCGCGTGCGGCCGACTCGAGCCCGCCGGGATGATCCTTGTTCTGCTTGAGCGCGAGCTCGGCGAGCGACAGCGCCATGACGCCGTCCTTCTTCTCGAGCGCCGCGGCGCTCGCCTTCGCCAGCAGCTCGGCGGCGGGCGCCTTGTCCTCGGCCGCGAGCTTCTGGTTCTCGAGCGCGAGGAAGACGTCGTCGATCTTCCCGGCCTCGAAGTGCTTCTTCGCTTCGGTGAGGGCCGGGCTGACCGACAACATCAGGCAAAGCAGAGAGAAAGGCATGCGAAGCAGCGTACGCGACTTGTGCGCTGCTCCCTGCCGCGATCAGGCCTTTTTGGCGAACTGCAGGTCGAGGGTGACCGACACGTCCTCACCCACGAGGAAGCCGCCGGTCTCGAGCGCGGCGTTCCAGTTGAGGCCGAAGTCCTTGCGGTTGATCTTCACCGAGCCCAACGCGCCGATGTTGGTGTTGCGCCACGGATCCTTCATTTCGGTGGCGCCTGACTCCACGTCCAACGCGATCTCACGGGTGATGCCGGGCATCGTCAGCTCGCCGATGACCCGGTAGTTGTCGCCGCCCGCCGCCTCGAAGCGCTTCGGCTTGAAGGTGATCGTGAGGGAAGCTCTTCACGTCGAAGAAGTCCGCGCTGCGCAGATGCTCATCGCGCTTGGGCTCGTGGGTGTCGATACTCGACTTCAACTTCAAGGACAGATGAACGGCCTTCTCGTCGAAGTCGTCAAGTAGCGCCCCGTCCGGTCCCGTCAGGTCGGCGGAAAAGTGCCGCGCGAGGGGCTCAACGTCCGGCGTCCGGCGGCGAACGGAGGGAGCTGCGGGCAGAGTGGTTCCGAGCTCGTCGGCGCGAACGTTGGCGGTGACGGTGGGTGAGGGTTCAGCAGTCCAGCTCGCGCGGGGAGGAGGAATCAGCGCGGCGACGCAGCTGAGGAAGTCGACAGGGGTGAATTCCAGGGTTGTCGTTCCTGAGGAAGAGGGCCGCTTCATCCAATAGGAGAGGCGGCCATCGGTCAGTTGAGTCAGCCGCTCGAGACTGAGGGGTTCGCGCGCCCCGTAGTTGGCCAGACGCTCCAGCCCCTCCCGGTCGTGCTGGTGCACCCAGGTATCCGCGTGCAACGAGAACCCCTCGAGGAAGGCGCACCGCCTGCTCTTGTGTCCAGGCTGCCGCTCTTCGCCCAGCTGGAGCCGCTGCTGGCAGACCGCCCGCGCGCGCAGGAAGTCGAGCGCGCCCTCGCACGCAGCAACTTGACCACCCCGAGCGCCACCGTCCGTAGCAACGTCTCGACCTCTTCGTCGTCGGGCGGCGGCAGCGCGCACGCGCGGACCTTGTCGGCGCGCCCGCGACCGGCGTCCGGCCATTACCCCCCCCCACGCCTGCTAGGTTCGCGACTCCCCCATCAGGAGCCGGACAATGAGCGTAGGGAAGACACAGGCCGCCCCGGTTCGTACGCAGGCGAAGACGGTCGACAAGACGGCGACGCCCTCAAAGCCTGCGGCGCCTGCTGCGAAGCCGCTCCCGAAGTCGTCGTCGTTCAGCGTCCCGACGAAGAAGCCGCTGTCGATGACTGGGAAGTACAAGGCCGCGAAGCCGCCCGACGCCGCGCCCGCCGCGTTGAAGGCAGATGTCGCGAAGGCGCGCACGGCGGCGGCGGCGGGGAGCACGGTCGCTGCCTCGGTGAGCTCCGAGGTGAAGATGGCGCTGAAGGCGCTGACGATGTCGCCCAATCGCAACGACGTGGTCTTCAACGTGGGCGAGCAGATGTCGAAGCTGTCGCCCGCACAGCAGAAAGAGCTGTACCTGAACCTGCCGAAGGGGGTGAAGGCGCAGGTCGACTTCGAGCTCACCGGCGGCAAGCCAGCGTCACCGGGGTTGAGCCTCGCGCGCGTCGGCACGATGAGCGACGCGAAGCTGGCCGAGACGGCGGCGCTGGTTCGCGGCGGCGTCATCGAAGACATCGGACTGCAGGCCGCCGTCGCGACCGAGCTCGCGGCGCGCACCCAGTGGGGCAAAGAGAACCCCGACATCGTCGAGCACCAGAAGCAGATGCTCACCGACGGGAAGGTAAACTTCAAAGAAGGCCGCGGCGCCGCCCGCACGAATCCTGATGGCACCATCGACCTGGACCCCTCGATTGCGAAGTCACCCGAAGGCATGGCGGCGTTGCTCGCGCACGAAGCGACCCACTCGTACAACGCAGCCAACGGCGGCATGAGCGAGTCTGTCTACGAGGAAGAAACGGCGGGCAACATGGCGAGCGCCCGCGTCTTCTCGGAAATCGGCGACCCCCAGGATTCTGCACTGTCGAAAGACGCGCTCGACGGCTTGAACGACTACGCGCAGAACTTCAAAACGAAGGGTGAAGACGGCGTGCAGGCGCGAATGTCGGCTGAGTACGCCAGCGAGGCCAGCAAGGCGTTCGATGCCGGCAGTCAGAAGAAGGGCAACCTCGCCAAGGTGAACGACGTCATCACCCACCTGCAGGCCGACCCGGGCGCGCAGAAGGCGATGAACAAGGACTACATCTACGAGCTGGCGAAAGCAGTCGGTCGAACCGGCGTCAGCGAGGAAAGAATTAAAGAGCTGGGCGTGGCGGTGAAGAACGCGCCGCCGGCAGAGAAGGCGTTGGCGTTGGTCCGGCTCACGATGGAGAAGGCGTTCGACCCTGATGGCTTGAAGGCCCTCGCTGACGCGCTGAAGTAGCGCGTCGGGCAGGGCCCAGCACGAAGCCGTCGCTGTTCACCATCGCCTCGCGCACCCGTTCGCGAAACCACTTGTGGGCCGCGTCGGCGTGGTGCCGCGCGTGCCAGACCTGGTGGAGCGTGAAGGGTGGAATCGGCAGAGGCGGCGCGAACACGTGCAGCCGCGCCTGGCCCGCGAAGGCCCGCAACACGCGCGCGGGCGCCGTCAACACCAGGTCCGTCTTGGCCACCAGCAGCGGCGCCACCAGGAAGTGCGGCAGGCGCACCGCCACCTTGCGCGAGAGGCCGCGCGCAGCGAGCAGGTCATCGAGGGGGCCCCCGGGGCGCTCGCCGGGAGCGATCTGCACGTGCTGCATGCTGGCGAACTGCTTGAGAGTGGGCCCGCCGCGCGCGAGCACCGGGTGCCCCTTTCGCACCGCGCAGAGGAAGCTGTCAGGCACCAGCTTCTGCGCGTAGAGGCCGGTTGCCTCGGGGGGGTCGACGCCGAACCAGAGGTCCACCTCGCCGCGCTCCAGCACCTCGGCGGGGGAACCCAGCCGTGATTTGCACACCAGCGAAATGCCCGGTGCCTGCTTCGCCAGCATCGCGGTGAGCGCAGGCAACAGCACGAGCTCGGTGTAGTCGGCCAGCCCCAGGGTGAAGGTGCGCTTGAGCTGGGCGGGGCTCTGGGGCTCGGCCTTCTCGAAGACGCCGCGCGCGCCCTGCAGCGCCGCCTGCACCCGCGGCCGCAACGCCTCGGCCCGCGGGGTGAGCCCGTAGCCCGCGCCCGCGCGCACCAGCAGCGGATCTGCGAGGTCCTCGCGCAGCCGCGCCAGCGCGTGGCTCATCGCTGGCTGCGACAGGCCCACCGCCACCGCCGCGCGCGTCACGCTCGCAGTCTGAAGCAGGGCGTCGAGCGCCTTGAGGAGGTTCAGGTCGGAATCCATGGCGTGCATGTTCTGTATTCTCTCGATTGATTTGCCGAATACCAGCCCGGGCCGTACTCATGCCCCGCCTCATTCACGTCGTCAAAACCAAGGAGTCACCCATGTACGTCGTCGCTGGAGTCTCGGGAAACACTGGCAAGGTCGTCGCCAACACGCTGCTCGCGCAGGGTCTGCCGGTCAGGGTCATCGTGCGCGACGCGAAGAAGGGCGAGGCCTTCAAGACGCGCGGCGCGGACGTCGCTGTCGCCGACCTGCACGATGCCAAGGCGCTGACCGCTGCGCTCAAGGGCGCCACGGGTGCCTACCTGCTCAACCCGCCCAACCTGGCGGCGACCGACATCCTCAAGAACTCGGCCGGGGTGGCGGCGGCGCTCAAAGCGGCGATTGCCGAGAGCGGCGTGGGCCACGTCGTCGTCCTCTCTTCCATCGCAGCGCAGTTCGACAGCGGCACCGGCCCCATCCTCTCGGCGCGGCTGCTGGAAAAAGAGCTGGGCACCCTGCAGACGCCAATCACCTTCCTGCGTGCCGCGTATTTCATGGAGAACCTGCTCGGGAGCCTGCACCCGATGCAGTCGGACGGGGTCCTGCCGGTGATGTTCGACGCCACCCAGCCGTTCGAGATGGTGGCCACTGCCGACATTGGCGCCGTCGCCGCGCAGCTGCTGCGCGAAGGGAAGTCGGCGCCCCGCATCGTCGAGCTGGCCGGGCCTGAGCTGCGCACCCTCACCGACGCGGGCAAGGTGTTCGGCGCGGCGCTGCACAAGACGCTCACCCTCGCGCCGGTGCCCGCCGAGGCGCAGGTGGGCGTGCTGAAGGGGGTGGGCCTCAACGACGCCTGGGCGCAGGGCTACGCCGACATGAACGCGGCGTTCAGCAAGGGGAAGATGGTGTTCGAGGGCGCGCCGCGGCGCGGGCTCATCTCGCTCGAGCGCTTCGTGGGCCGCGCGCTGCAGGCTTGAGGGCGGCGTCACCCGTTCGGCACAGATTGTTTCCCCCAGGACTGTGGCGGCCCGCGGGCCGACCGGCTAAGCGGCGCTTCAAACTCATCTCGGGGGCAAAACCTTGAAGTCGATCTTCCTCATCGCGCTCTGCGCTGCTGCCGTCGCTCACGCCCAGGCGCCCGAGGCCGATGCGGGCACTGCCCTGGTACCCGACGCGACGATGGGGCCCGACGCGGGGATGCCCGGCCCGGACGCGGTGGTGATCACGGTCGCCGAGCCGGTGATCGAGCCGACGCCCTGGTGGCGCCACTTCAAGCCGTTCGGCTACGCGAAGGTCGGCGTCTTCTACACGCTGCCCACCCGCGACGAGCAGATCCCCGGCGGCAACGGCGGCTTCCGGATGGCGGCGCTGCGGCTGGGCACCATCTTCCAGCCGATCGAGGCGCTCGAGGTCGTCGCGTCGATCGAAGCCGACGCGCCGATGGCGAGATCGGACGACCCCACCAGCGGCTCCCGCATCGTCCAGATGCGAGACGCGTACGCCGAGTACACCGTCTGCAGCGGCCTGCTCGTCCGCGCCGGCCAGTTCAAGGCCCCCTTCTGGGCCGAGACCCTGCTGGCCGACAGCCAGCTGCCGTTCATCAGCCGGTCGGTGATCAGCGATGGCTACACCGCGCCCGAGTTCGCCGGGCAGCGCGAAGGGCTGACCCTCGATCGCCAGGTCGGCCTGCAGCTTTCGTCGCGGCGCCTGGGCGGGAAGTGGGTCGGCTTCAAGTACGCGCTCGCCGTCGTCAACGGCAACGGCGCCAACCAGCTGCTCAACGACAACAACTCGGTCGCCCCGGTTGGCCGGCTCGAGCTCGAGCTGTTCGAGCACGTCACGGTCGGCGCCAGCGGCTACTACAACGCGAAGTCCGAGGGCGTGCGGCCGAATCGTTTGATCTCAAACAACTTCGGCTACGGCGCAGACTTCGTCGCCCACGCGCTGGGCTTCAGCGTGCTGGTCGGCTACCTCGGGCGTTCGACCAGCTACCCGTCGACCGCGCTCGGCGCCGACACTGCGATGGGAATCCTCGGCCAGGTGTCGTACTCCAACACCACCACCGGCCTCTCAGGCGGCGTGCGCTTCGCCCAGTTCGACCCCAGCAACGCCGACCCGAACGACAACGTCACCGAGGTGACCGCGATGCTCGGCTGGCAGCTGAAGGCCGCGCCGCTGCGTGTGCTGCTTCAATACACCCACCGCGGCGAGTCGCCCGGCGTGTCTGTCGCCAATGACGGGCTCGATGGGATGCTCCAGGTCACCTGGTAGCCGAGGTTGCCCATGCCACGCGTCCTGCTTCTCGCGGTCGTCTTCCTCGTCTCCTGCAGCAAGGCGCCTCCGCCCGCGAGCGCCGTGCGCACCACGTCGCGCTCCGAGCTCATCGGAGGCAAGCGCGCGCTGGGTGAAATCGGCGACTACAAGCTTTCGAACGGCATCATCCACGCGCTGATTCAGGACGTGGGGTTCTCTCGTGGCTTCGGCGCGTTCGGCGGCTCGTTGATCGACATCGACCTGGTGCGGGCAGGCAAGAGCTCGAGCACGCAGGGCCCGGTCGGCAACGACTACTTCACCGAGATGTTCCCCGCGTTCTTCCTTCAGGCCGTCGAGCCGACCAGGGTCGAGGTCAGCGCCGATGGCAGCGACGGCAAGGCGGCGATCATCAAGGTCTCTGGCGAAGGCGGCGACTTCCTCTCGCTCGTCAACAGCATCAACGACCTGCTGATCCCCCCGGTGAAGACCCAATACTCGGTCGAGTACATTCTCGAGCCGGGCAAGCAGTACCTGAAGATCGTCGTCACCCTCACCAACGTCGACACCCGCGAGGCGCAGTTCCCGCTGGCGATCCCGTTCGGCTTCATCACCCTGCTGGGCGAAGGGCAGCGGCTGTTCGTCCCCGGTGAAGGCGGCTTCGACCTGCGCTTCTTCCTCGAGGACGTCGTGTACAAGCGCGAGAGCAAGCTCGAGGCGCTGCCCGGCGCGGTCAGCTCGATGTGGGCCACCGAGGGCAGCGGCGTCAGCTACGCGCTCGCCGCCAGCCCGCGCGGCGCCGGTTACATGGCGACCAACCCCACCTTCTACCCGGGGGCCAGGCCCGACTCGCTCTTCATCCCCGTCGCGTACTCGAGCTTCCTCGGAAGCTTCTGGGCCAAGCCCCCCAACGCCATCCCGCCTGGGCGCAGCTTCGCGTACTCGGCGTACCTGTCGGTCGGCACCGGCGACGTCGCCAGCGCCCAGAAGGTCATCTTCGCGATCGACGACGAGCAGGGCGGCCGCAAGCCGACCCCGGTCGCCACCATCAGCGGGCGCGTCACCGAGGCGGGCACGGGCAACCGGCTGGGTGGGGTGTCGGTGGTGCTGCAGGACGAGCGTGGCAACTTCCAGACCCAGGCCCGCACCCTCGAAGGCTCGGGCATCTTCACCGCCCAGGTGCCGGTGGGCGCGAAGTACCGCGCGATTGCCACCGACTCGATTCGCCCCACGGTCACCAGCGAGGGCTACGCCGACCTCGACGGCGGCACCGCCGAGCTCAACCTGACGATGGCCCGCCCGGCGACGCTCGAGGTCAACGTGCGCGACGACAAGGGCCGAGCGCTGCCGGCGAAAATCTCGGTCGAGGCGACGTACGCGCAGACGGGCGCCGAGCCGCCCCGGAAGTTCCTCTACGACCTGAAGGTCGGCGATCGTTACCTCGTCTCTGACCTGGTGCCCGACACGACCGACGCCGAGACCCGCCGCTACCTCGAGCGGGTGTTGTTCGCGCCCACCGGCGCGGTCGGCAAGCAGCTCAAGCCCGGGCGCTACAAGGTCTACGCGTCGCGCGGCATCGAGTACTCGCTCGAGGCGAAGGAAATCGACCTGGTGCCCGGCAAGACGGGCCGGCTCGACTTCGTGCTGACGCAGGTGATGGACACGCCCGATTGGGCGAGCGCCGACTTCCACGTCCACTCGGTCAACTCGGTCGACTCGGACATGTCGCTGCCAGATCGGGTGTCGAGCTTTGCGGTCGAGGGGGTGGATCTCGTCACCAGCACCGACCACAACTTCGTCACCGACTTCCAGCCGACGCTGGAGGCGCTCAACCTCAACGACTGGCTCCACTCGACCATCGGCCTCGAGCTGACCACCCTCGAGATGGGCCACTTCAACGCCTTCCCGATAAAGGTGGATCCAGGCCCGGTCACCCACGGCAGCTTCCGGTGGTTCCGGCGCCCGCCCGGCGAGCTGTTCGCGCAGCTGCGCGGCCTGGGTGAGACGTCGACCTCGGTGGTGGTGCAGGTCAACCACCCGCGCGACTCGGTGCTCGGCTACTTCAACGCCTTCAACATGGGCACGTACACGGGCACGCCGCTGCCGCCGACCAGCGCGTTCGTGCTCGATACGTCGAACCTGCCCGACGGCGGCCTCTCGCCGTACCACCCGAGCAACTTCAGCCTCGACTTCGACGTGCTCGAGGTCTTCAACGGCAAGCACGACGAGCTGATGTTCAGCTACCGGATTCCGGCCAACGCCACCGGGCCCGAGCCGACGCTGCCCTACTGCACTGGGGGCAAGACGGCAGACTGCATCCCCGCGCCGGGTGAGCTGCTGCACCTGTCGGTCAACGTCGCCGACGCCGGAGAGCCCGAGCGCCGGGTGCTGCAACCCGCTTTCCCCGGCGCGCTCGACGACTGGTTCACCCTGTTGTCCCAGGGCCGCCGCTTCACCGCCACTGGCAACAGCGACTCGCACAACGCCGTCGCCGAGGCGGGCCTGCCGCGCACGTACCTGAAGGTGGGCGAGACGGCGAACGGCTCGATGCGCGGGCTGTCAGAGGCCGCGATGATGTCTGCCCTGCGCAAGGGCAACGCGGTGGTCACCAATGGCCCGTTCATCGAGGCCACCATCAACGGCAAGCAGCTGGGCGAAGAGGTGGTCGCGCCCGACGGGACGATCTCGCTCTCGCTGAAGGTCCGCGCCGCCCCGTGGATCGACGTGAGCCGGATCGTGATCCGCCGAGGCGGCAAGGACCAGGGCCAGAGCCCTTCGGTGCTCGAGACGATCACCGTGCCTCCGACCCAGGACGTGCTGCGCTTCGAGGGCGCCCGCACGTACACCAACGTCCCTGACGACTCGTTCGTGGTGATCGAGGTGTTCGGCGACAAGTCGATGTGGCCGGTGTTCACCCCGCGCGAGTTCGCCTCGATTCAAATCAGCGACGCGGTCGGGGTCATCGGCGGCGCGTTCGGCTTCGGCAACAAGTACGGGAAGTTCAAGCCCACGCCGGTTGACGAGGTGCGCCCCTACGGCTTCACCAACCCGATCTGGGTCAACCGCAGCAAGAAGCAGGCGCTGACCCGCGCCAAGCCGGTGCTGCCGGTGAGCAACGCCGAGCCCTTCGTGCCCCGCACCATCAAGGACGTGCGGAAGATTTTCCTCAACTTCCACTCCGACCCGGAATGATCGCGCTCGTCGCCGCGCTCGTGCTGGCCCACCCCCAGGGTTTTCACAAGCGGGTGACGCTCGAGCTGTGGAGCACCCGCATCACCGGCCTGGTGGTGATGGACATCGACAGCGGCGAGCGCTGCGAGCTGCTGCGCGCCGGCGCCGACGCCAACCACGACGGGGTGCTCGACAAGGCCGAGACCCTGGCGCTCAAGAAGAAGGTGACCACCCTGGCCACCCTGGCCCTGAAGCTGTGGATCTCGGGCTACCCGGTGCCCCTGGCGATCGAAGACGCCAAGTTGACCTTGAAGGGGGACTCCCGCGTCGGCCCGACCGGGGTGTCGATCGCCCTGCTGCTGCAGATGCCCCACCCCTACGCGGTGACGCCCGGGATGTCTCTTTGGCTGGAAGACACCGCCCCCGACAGCTCCCATGTGGAGGTCGAGGTGTTCCAGCATGGGCTGCCCGATGCGGGCGCGCCGCTGCAGCTGCAGCAATCCATCGGCCCGGCAGAGCGGGTCACCGTTCGCTTAAGTGCGCTCGCAGCTCCTTGACCCGTTGGGTCTGCGGGTTGACCGAGATGGTCATCACCGATACGTTTGTGACCATATGGCGCGCGCCCACTGGAGCATCGCTGCAGCGAAAGCCGAGCTTTCAAGTGTGGTGCGTCGCTCAAAGCGCGAGCCGCAGATCCTCGAGAATCGGGGAAAGCCCGTCGCCGTCGTCGTCGGGATCGACGAGTACCGAAGAACGTCCGAACGCGAAATCAAGAAGGCGGGCTGGCAAGACTTCCTCGCGCGAACCGACACGATGGTCGCGAATGGGGGCGGCTACGAGCTCGAGCTTCCACCGCGCACGACACGGCCAAGCCCATTCGAGCGATCCCCTCGACGAGGCAAGGCGCGTTGAATGTACCTCCTCGACACCAACGTCGTTTCGGAGCTCGCGCGTCCCCGACCAGATCAGAAGGTGCGCAGCTGGCTGGGTCGGCAGAGCGAAGTCTCGATTAGCGTGATCACCATTGAAGAGATCTTGTTTGGAATCCTGAGGGCGCCTTCCGCACGTCGTCCGAAGTTGGTCGCCTGGTTTGAGGACCTTCAGCAGAACGTTCGCATCACCCATGACGTCACGCCTTCAATCGCTCGTGCAGCCGCCGACCTCCGCGCGACGCGCACGGGCCTCGCACGTCCGGTGGCTCAGGCCGACATGCTGATCGCCGCGACCGCGGTAGTTCACGGTCTGACTCTCGCGACCAGGAACGTCATCGACTTCGACGGATGCGGCGTCGCGGTCGTCGATCCTTTCAGGTGATGGCCTTCTCTCGCCGCGTGAATGGCTGGAGTGCTGCTCGCGTTTCAGGCCCAGCGCGGTGGCCGAAGCGAAGGAGTCGAGACTGAGCTCGAGTCACTTCACGACGGAAACTTCGCGCGGTTCCAACTGAGGCTACGGCACCACCTGCACCACCGTCTGGTAGTCGTAGTTCAACCCCGCCGAGCAGATGCCCGAGCACCAGGGCTCCGGTGGACGTCAGCCCCCGCCATCATCCACCGCGCACGTCGCGTCGCCCGCCATCGCCAGCGAGATCGACGGCACGTTTGCCGAGCTCGCGAACGTCCGACGCGCACTACCCGTAGACCGGGTGGTACGCGCCCGGCATGCGGAGGTCGACCGCGCCAAGAAACGACCCACTGAGCTCATTCGAGCATGGACTGGCAACTGCGTGGCCGCACCCGCCGGGCCGCCACTGAGGCGGCGAGTTGCTTCGGGGCGCGCGTCCAGTCAGCCGAGGCGTCGGAGCCATTCAAGTCGCTGGCCCGCAGGATCCACCGGCTGTCCTCCACCTCGAAGCGATAGTGCCGTGCGAACGAGCCGCGGACCTTCACCTCACGACACAGCCGAACCTCGGAGTTCTCACCCTCGAGCACGATCCCGGGGCAAATCGGGATCCGGTGGCCTCGCTCCAGCCCGCTCAACTTGAAATGCCCGGCGTCGCTCTCGAGCTCGAGGCTGGCCTGGCTGGACCACCGCACCAGCGGAAGCACCTCGAGCCTCGGGCATCGCTCCTTCAGCTGCTTCGGAACCAGCGGCGATCGCCACTCAGTCGGAGCCGCTCCGTAGAGGGCGCCGAATGAAATCGTCCTCAACCAGCGCGGTAGGGCCCACTTTTCGACGTAGGCGAACAATTCCTTGCGGGCGCCGCGCCCCGGCGCAGCAGCCGAGAAGTCGAGGACCAGGTGCTCGAGGAAGCGGAGTCGCCGCAGGTGGAGCGCAGCGGCGACCTCGTCCACGTTGCTCAGCGACAGCGAGCGGGCGGTGAGGCGCCGGACGACGCCGTGTTGCTCGTCAACCTCGAGCCGGAACATCGCGTCGCCCGGCGTCAGCCCGCCCTCGCCGAGACCCGCGGTGATCCCGCGACCGGGCGAGTCGACGAAGACGACCAGGCCGGAGCTGTCGACGTCGGCGGTTTCGAGAAGCACCTGTTGCAGGTTCTGCGTTCCGCGGTTGCGGGCGATCCGCTCGCCCAACGGGTCGCCCTTCTCCAGTAGCCAGTCGGCGAGCACCTGCCAGGATGCTTCGGTGGCGGTCGGCGTCAGCGCCGCTTCTTCGATCGCGTTCTGGCGGGCAACCGCACCGCAGTGAAAGACCCAGAGGCTGGTGCCCGCTTCGATCAGATCATCGTCCACGAGGGGTTGGATCCCGAAGGCGTCCTTCGAGTTGAGCGAGACGCCGTTGGCGGTCTCGTCGAAGAAGCTCGGGGTGGTGCTGCTGTCGGCGCGGGTTTCCAGCAGCCAGCCGTCGGCGCCCCAGGAGATCGAGAATAGGCGGGTTGAGAAGCCCGCGTCATCGTCGACGGGTATCTCGCTCTCTTCGTGCAGCCCGCTGACAATCCGAGTGAGGCTGGCTGGCACCACCCAAGAAAAGCACACGGAGTGGGTACTGGCCTGACAGCGGCGTGAACTGAAACTCCCTCGTCCCCTGCGATACTTCGGCGCGCTGGGCGACGTCTGATGAAAAAACTTTTTCCGTTGCTGCTGATCCGGCGGCGCCAAGCGCGCTCATCGAGCCCGACGTGACCTACCTGGCAAAGCACCCGGCGTCCCCCAGGCCACCCGCGCGCCTCGAGCGGTCGGTGTTCTGCAACAAGGCGCCGGTAAAGAGCGAGGTCTCGTACCGTCGCTTCGAGCAGAGCAACCTGATGCGCCGGTGGGGCGACCCGTCGAAGCCACTGTCAACCGACGCGCAGGGCATCCGGCTGGGCGCGCTCGACGTTGAGAGCGATTATCAGGTGGCTGCAGGACGGCCACACCAGCGCTCGGACGACTACTTCGAAGCACTTCGTTCGCCAGCTGCGTGAGACCGCCACGGTCTCGATCTGGATCCGGCGCCGCAGGCCGGCGGTCGTTCAAGGGGCGAAGTCTTCAGCGAAAATTCTCAGGGTCTTTTTTCGGCTGGCGATCGCGAGTTCATCCAGACGGGCGACCGCGGCGTCAAACTGCAGAACTGCGCTTGAGATCGCCGCGTTGGCGGTGGCCAGCTTCCCACTCTTCATTGCTTCATCCACCGCGGCCTGGTGGGCAAGGAACTGAGCCTCCAGAGCGGGGATGCCTCGCTCGAACTGTGTCGCCGCAGCGGGCAGTTGGTTGAGTGGGGGCCGAGAGGGGACGCCGGCCTCGCCTGGCGGAGCGAGCACAGCGGGAAGCATCTTCTTCAGCCTCACGATGGTTGCGCTCATCGTTTGCTGGGATTGATTCCAGCGAGCAATGGCCGTCGAGAGATCATCCGAGCACGCACAGAGCGCGATGACGAGAATTGGGGCCACAAGTCGCGACATGTGCGCAACAGCATAGGGCGCGAAAAGGCGCTGGGCTAGTCGGGGCCGCGTACCGCTGAAGGCACGCGTCAGTCGTGTTCGACCCTATGCTCCGCCCCCCTGGTGTGGCGACGCGGCTTTCGTGACGAAGTCTGGAGTCGGCTCGACCAGCCGTGGGACGTGTTGGTCGTCGGCGGCGGCATCACTGGAGCGGGGATCCTCGGCGAGGCAGTGCGCAACGGCCAGCGGGCGCTGCTGGTCGAGGCGCAGGACTTCGCCTCCGGGACCTCGAGCCGATCGACCAAGCTGGTCCACGGCGGCCTGCGCTACTTAAGACAGGGGCAGTTCCTCCAAACCCGCCAGTGCGTGCGCGAACGGGAGCGATTGATCGAGGAAGGGGCGGGCCTGGTCAATCGGGTCAGCTTCTCGCTCGCCAGCTTCCCGGGCGACGGGATGCCGAAGTGGCTCTACGGAGTCGGGCTCGCCCTCTACGACGCAATCGCCTGGAAGTGGGCGCACCAGCGGCTGACCCGCGAGCAGTTGGTTGGTCGGATTCCGACCCTGGCAGGGTCGGCGGTCGAGGGCGGCTACGAGTACATCGACGGCCAGGTGGACGATGCGCGGCTGGTGATCCGGGTGCTTCGGGAGGCGGTGCAGCGCGGCGGCACCGCGCTGAACTACATCCGGGCGGAGCAGCTGCTGCGCACCTCCGACGGGCGGGTTCGGGGGGTGGTGCTCCGCGACGTCGCGCCGGGCGCAACCCGAACCGCAGAGGTCGAGGCAAAGGTGGTGATCAACGCCACCGGAGCCTGGGCAGATGAGCTGCGCGGCCAGTTCCAGCAGCCCAGGCGCCTGCGGCGGATCCGCGGCAGCCACCTCGTGTTCCGGGCCGATCGAATTCCAATTCCTGGCGCGGTCAGCTTTCTTCATCCGCGCGACCACCGGGCGGTGTTCGCCATCCCCTGGGAAGGGGTGGTGATCGCGGGCACCACCGACGTCGATCACCCCGACCTGTCGAATGAGCCGACGATCAGCGAGGCCGAGGCGGGCTACATCCTCGAGTCGCTCCAGCGCGCGTTTCCCTCGCTCGAGCTGTCGGCCAAAGACGCGATCGCGACCTACTCGGGGGTGCGGCCGGTGATCGACACCGGCAAGGCCGACCCGTCGAAGGAGTCGCGCGAGCACGTGGTCTGGCGCGAGAACGGAATGGTGACCATCACCGGGGGAAAGTTGACCACCTTCGCGCTGATGGCCCGCGAGGCCCTGGCGGCGGCGCAAGAAGACCTGGGCCCGCTACGGACCAGGACCCGGGTGTTCGACTCGAACCCTGAAGGGATCTCCTGGCCCGCAGCGATCCCGATCGCCGATCGCTTTCGGCTGCTCGGCCGGTTTGGAGCCGAGGCCTCGGCGATCGCCGCGGACACCGAGAACACCCAGCGGATCGACGGCACCGTCTCGCTGTGGAGTGAGCTTCGCCACTCCGCCCGCAGCGAAGCGGTGGTGACCCTCTCTGATCTGCTGCTGCGGCGCGTCCGGCTCGGGCTGCTGCTGCCCAACGGCGGGCAGGACCAACTGGCGCAGATCCGCCGGCTGGCGCAGCCCGAGCTCGGGTGGGACGACCTGCGGTGGGATGCCGAAGAGGCCGCCTATCGGGCAGCCTGGAAGCTGGGGTACGGGCCGATCGGCTGAGGCTTGACGGCTTCCGCTTTTTCCTCGGGCTCAGGTCGGAGACATCGACCTCGGGCCTTCATCAATCCGTTCGAGGCGAGCTCGATTTCGCGGTGCGGGCTTCAGATAGCGACCGGATGAACTTCAACCCCTTGAGCCGTGCGTGCCTGGTGACTGATGCATACGTCGGAGCCAACATTCGCTCGGCGGCGACCGTCGACGGCACCGCGTACTGGCTCGGAGGCTCGGCCGGAGTCGACGGCGGCGTTCACTACGCCACTCACGCCTCGACCGGCGCCACCTCGTCGATCTTCACCAACGTTCAGAACATCCGGGTGACGCACATCTTCGAAGGCCAGCTCTTCGCCTCCACCGCCGCAGGCGCTCAGCCGGACGGCGTCGTGTACCGGTTCGACGATGTGTCCGGCAGCGGGGCGTCGAACGCGGTGCCGATCGCGACCGCTCCTGCCGGCACTGCGTACCGCGGCATCGCCTACTTCGGGCCGTCGGTCATCGCTGAGCTACACCTCGAGTGAACTGAAACTCCCTCGTCCCCTGCGACACTTCGGCGCGCTGGGGGACGACTGATGAGAAAACTCTTTCCGTTGCTGCTCGCGGTCGCCGTGGGCGCGACGTCAGGCTTGCTCGGGGCATGGTGGCCCGGTGGAGCTCCGCCGAGCGCTGCGGCGCCGCCTGTCGATCTGGCGGCGCCCAGCGCGCTCATCGAGGCCGACGTGCCCGACCTGGCAAAGCACCCGGCGTCCCCCAGGCCACCGGCGCGCCTCGAGCTGTCGGTGTTCTGCAACAAGGCGCCAATCAAGAGCGAGGTCTCGTACCGTCGCTTCGAGCAGAGCAGCCTGATGCGCCGATGGGGCGGCCCGTCGAAGCCACTGTCAACCGACGCGCAGGGCCAAGCGGTGCTTCCGCTGACCGCAGGCATCTACCTGCTCACCGCGCGCGCCACTGGCTGCGCCCCGTTGCACCACAGCTTCGAGGTGAAGGAAGGGGTCTCGCAGCAGTCGATCGAGCTGCTGCTCGGCCTGGCGCACGCGATCAGCGGCACGGTGCGCGACGCCACGAACCAGCAGCCCGTGGGCGGCGCGCTGATCACCGTTCGTCAGCAGCTAAGGATGCGCTCCGAAACGAAGGAGCTCAGCGCCAACGACGACGCGTGGACCTCGGTCGGCGACTCCCTGGGCCGTTACCGCGTCGAAGGGGTCGGAGACGGCGAGTTCGTCGTGCGCGCTTCGGCTGAGGGCTTCGCCGATGCGAAGGCGACGCTGAAGCTCGACAGCGCCGATGGAAAGACCGACCTCGCGCTCGAGCCCAACGGCTTCATCGAAGGCTCGGTGCGGCCGATGACGGGCGCGGCGACGGTGAAGGACTTGCGCGACGACGCCCGCACTGTCTTCGTGAACGCCGACGGCTCGTTTCGGCTCGCGGTCGGCCCAGGAGATCACCTGCTGTTGGGCGAAGACGCGTCGGGCGCGACGGGGATGGTGCGGGTCAACGTCCCAGTGCGGGGCACGGTGCGCAACGTCGAGCTGAAGCTCGAGCGCGGCGGCAAGATTCGCGGCACCGCGGCGTTGGGGGGCGCGCCCGCTGTCTGCGCCCGGGTGTGGATCCGCGCCGAGTCGGACCCGTACGAGATTGCCAGCGCCCAGGTGGCCGCCGACGGCACGTTCACCCTCGAGCGCGTGCCCGCAGGGCGGTACTGGCTCTTCGGTGAATGCGCAGATGGCGAGCACGGCGATGTGCTCGGCGTCGAGCCCAACAAGCCCGAGCCGGTCGAGCTGACGTTGAAGCAGGCGGCGGGGCTGGTGGTGCAGGTGATCGACTCGGCCGGAAGGCCGGTGGTCGGCGCCGAGGTCGAGGTGTCGCAGCCGAGCCGGGAGCCGATCGCCGCCGTCACCGATGCCCTTGGTCATGCCGAGCTCAGCAAGCTGGTGATGGCGGTCGTCGAGGTCGAAGCGAGATCAGGAACCCGCGAAGGGGTGTCGAAGCGTGTTCCCCTGCTCGAGGGCCAGGCCGTCTCGGTCGTGATCACCCTCGGGGAGACGGGGCTGATCGTCGGCCGCATCGACGCGCCCGCAGGCCTGGTGCAGGGCATCAACGCGTTCTCGCGAGAAGTGGGCTTCGGGAACCGAGAGAAGGTCGGCGCCGACGGCGCGTTCAAGGTGCGCGTGTTGCCGGGGCACTACAAGGTGTTTCCCTGGCTCAAGGACTACAACGGCCTGAACCACGTCAAAGAGGTCGACGTCGAGGCGAACAAGGAGACGCGCATCGACTTCGTCGTCGCCTCGGCGCCGAAGGAACAGCTGGGCATCGAGGCGAGCACCCCGGGGACCATCGGCGCCTCGTTCGACGACGGGCCAGGAGGAGTGACGATCTCGTGGGTGATCTCGGGCAGCCCGGTCGACAGGGCGGGCCTGAAGCAGGGCGACCTGTTGCTCGCGATCGACGGAACCCCGCTGCAGCGCTCGCTCGATGCGTTCAGCCGCACCAGGGGGCAACCCGGCAGCACGGTGCGAATCACCTACCGCCGCGGCGGGTCGGACGCAGAGGTCGTCGTCACCCGCGCGGGTGGCAGCGAACTCTGAGCGCGCCGCGACCTTGCCCGAGTGTTCTCGGCCTCTTCGGTTCCAGCGAATAAACTCCGCTTGGTTTCGAGGGGCGTCAGATGACCCCGTCGGCGATGGCGATCGCGCGAACGGCGTCGATGGTATCGGCTTCGGCCGGAAGATGGTGAGCCCGAAGCGAGAGAGGCCGGCCGCTCCTTCGGTGAGGACCCCGGCCGCGAGCATTCCGACTTCCCCTGCCAGCATGTACGCCGCGCGCACCGCTTTCGGGTCGAGCTGTTTGGCCTTCGCGATCGCTTCGACGACGAGCGCGTCGAGGGCGCCTTGCCTCAGCGCTCCGAGAAGCAGCACCCTCAAGAATTCCTGCTCGGCCGCGGTGGCCTTCGCCATCAGCGCGCCGTACCCGTCTTGCCGCGCCTTGTTCGAGCCCGCGCCTTCGAGGTCGACGAGTGCGGCGAGCCGCTGATCCACCTCGACGAGACTGAGCGTCGATTCCGCAGCAGGCGGCGTCTGTTTTCCCACCGTCGCGTAGCCGACGTGCGTCTTGTGGCCGACCTCGCCCGACAGATACCGCGCGGCGATCGCGTGCTCATCAGGCCCCGTCTGCAGAAGCACCTCGGCCAGCCGTTCGACCTTCCTCTTCCTCCCGGCGGTGGCGGCCAGCTGCTGACGGGTGAGCTCTTTCGTGTTGGCCGGTTCAAAGGACGCCGTGCAGCTTCGTGATGAGCCGGTGGTACCCTGCACCCCTTTTCTGCGGAGGAGCTGTGATGACCACTTCCCGACTGGTGCTGCCCGTTGTCCTTGTGTGCCTGGCTGCCTGCTCAGGAGGTGGCGGCACCGCAGGTGGTTCTGGCGGCGGTGGCGGGGCGGCTGGCTGTCTGTCCTCGGGCCGATGGCGCAGGACTTCCACGCGGCCTTCGGGCTCGGCGTCTCTGAGCTGAACTACGACCCCGTCGACGCGCATGGCGTTGAGTTCGCCGCCATCAAGGCGCTCAACACCCGCATTCGGCAGCTCGAGTCGCAGAACAAGGCGCTCGAAGAACGGCTCGATCGGCTCGAGACGAAGCGGCGGCGTTGAGGACGAACCGCCCTACTTCTCGAGGTTGTTGACGAAGTACTCAGAAGGCGTGCAGCGGAACAATGAGTGGAGGTCCTGCCGGTAGGTGAGGGTCACGCGCTCGCCGGACTTCTCGGCGAGCTTGAGGTTCACCACCAGCGGGTTCGTCTCGTCGTCGGCGCCCTCGATCGAGAACTCCCAGATTTCCGGCGGCTGGCCGGGCTGGCCGCCCTGCAGCGCGAGCTCGCCCGAGAGGTACTTGCAGTACGGCGGCCCCTTGATCGACACCTTGCGGACGACGCCGGTGCGCGAGCCCTTGGAGTAGCCGCGGTACCACCAGACCCGGGTGAGCTGAGCGAGGATGAAGAGAACGACCAGCGCCACCGGGACGACGATGAAGAGCTTCTTCTTGTCGAGTGCCATCGGGATGCACCGTACTCCCGTCTCTCGCACGTCGCATTTGCAAACGGCGCGTCAATCAGCGTCGGACGAACCTTTCGTACCCTGCCCGTGAACGATGGTGACGTCTGACGCGAGAATGCGTGCGAACAGACGCCGCTGCCGGACCACGGGCCACCACTCGTAGAGCAGCACATCCAATGGGCGCCAGATCGCGACCCACCCTGTGATCACCAACCCCTCGCGAACGATTTGTCGGACGTGCACCGCGGGGATCATCAGCGCGAGCTCGGCGAGCGACAGAAGCGCAACCAGCGCACCAATGCCGACCAGGAGCGCGAGCTGTCCCTGCCGAACAAGCTGACGGAGTCGACGCCGCAGGCGCTCGAGCTCATAGGTGAAGTGACTGCGCACGCCTTCGACGACGATCAGGTCGTCCACCTGCGGTGACGGGTCGGAGATCCAGAACACGATCTTCAGGCCGATCTTTCTGGGGATTTCCTCGGCGGCGCCGACGATGTAATCGACCGCGTCTTCGTCGAGGTCGCGCTCCCGGAACGGCGCGGGATCGCGGCCATCAAAGATCTGCTGAATGGTCTTAATCTTGATGTCGATGCACGCCTTGCCGCCTTCGACGCGGTAGCGCGATGGGGTTCCAGACCCCTCTCCAACAATGGCTCGCTTCATCGTCACCCTCTCCATTCGATTCGACCGGGAAACCCGACAACCTAGACATCAGCGCCATCGCTCGGCCAATGCGGCGATGCCGAACAGCTTTCCGATTCGCGATGAACACTTCCTTTGATCTTGCGGCGTGGGCTTCAGCTCTAAAGCGCGTCGTAGGGGGGCGCGATCAGCACGTCGCACTTTGCTTGCCGGAGCACTGCCTGGGCGACGCTGCCGAAGAACACCCGCTCGAGCCCGCGACGGGCGTGGGTCCCCAGGCAGATCAGGTCGGGCACGTGCCGCCTTGCGGCGGCGAGGATCCAGATCCGCGGGTCGCCCGAATGGACGGTGAGCCGCCAACGCAGGTCCCTTCCGTACTCGCTGTGCACCCAGGACTGCAGCGTCGCCGACACTTCAGCGCGGAGCCGTCGCTGCTCGGCGTGAAGCGCGCGCAGCGGCAAGCCCTGCTCAAGGTAGCGGTCGAGGCTGTCATCCCGAACGTGAACCACTCGACGCTCCTTTGCCCCGGTGCCGACCAGGCGCATCCCCAGGTCCACGGAACGCAACGAGGTCTCAGGCGGCAGCTCGACCGCTGCGAGCAGGCGCCGATACGGCCGCGCCGCAGTGCCTTGCACGACCAGCACTGGGCAGTGACCCTCGCGCACCACGCGCTCGGCGGTTGTTCCGAGCTTCGGCAGTCGCCACGCGGTCAGCTCGACCACGATGTCGATGTCTTGCGTGTTGCGGATGACGCCACACCCGCCGAATCACATGCCGCTCCGACTCGCTGCGCGACTTGCAGGAAACTGAGCGTCTCGTCGTTCAAGGAAAAGCGCCCAGGACCCGAGCGGTAAATTCCGCCCCATACAGCGCCTCACACATTCGCCACCGCAGCTGTGGTTCCGACCACTGCGGGTGGCGGAAGTGAAGCCCGGCTTTCAGCAGGACCCGCGAGTCCCGGACCATCGCATCCAGCACCGCACCGCGGCGCGCAGGCCCCATCAGGCGAATCCCGTCGAGGTATCGCGCGTTGCGCTCAGGCGGAATGTCGAGTTCTTCAGGCGTCATCTTCGAAGAGACTAACGCGAACGCACGATGGCTTCAGCGTGGCGTGACGAGCATTCGGCGCTCGAGGCCCAGCAGCCCGGCCGCCAGACAGGTGGCCAGGAAGTCGAACGACATCACGTAGGGAAACTGCTGGGTGGCAAAGAGCGTCGCGAACCCAGCCAGGTCGCCGAACAAGAAGAGCCCCGCGAAGACCACGGCGCCGAGGCCGAGGGCGAGCATCAGCCATCGACTCGAGAGAAGCCGCCCGAGGAGCGAGGTCGGCTGAACTCGAGGCGCGCCCCACGGTCGCAGCACGAACCACGGCAGCAACGCGAAGGCGCCGAGCGCAAAGCTCAGCACGATGAACAGCCACTTCCACCGCGAGCGATCAAACCGCAGGGCAACCGCCAGCGCCGCGGGCCACACCCCCATCAAGTTGAACAGACCGAACAGCGACAGGTTGAGGCCTTCGAGCTGCCCCTTCATCATCCGGGCGATGACCGCGTTGGTGTCGGGTGACGCCGGCGGCGAGCTGAAGATCGCAACTCCGAGCAACGCGAGCCACAACGTGAGCGACGCAAGCTTGAAGTGCACCGCCTTCATGCAGCAGGGAACGCGCGGTCGATCAGCTCGACGAAAGGAGCAGTGGGCCCGAGCGTGCCGAAGGCAGCCCCGTGCTGGCCGCCAAGCCGCGACGCGCAGAATTCGTCAGAGACGATCGCGTTTCCGGCCCGCACCAGAATCGACGCCTGCAGCGCGATGGCGATCCGTTCGACCACCGCGCGCGCGCGAACCTCCAACGTCGAGACATCGGCGAGGTCATTGAGCAGCTGGTCGACCTCTTCATCGAGGTGTCGATTGCCGCCCTTCGCCGCCGTGAGCTCACCAATCAGCGCCGCGATCGCTGCCGGCTCTTTCGCCGCCGCACGCAGGAAATCGAGACACTGGATGTTGCCGCTGCCTTCCCAGATGGAATTTAGCGGCGCCTGACGAAACAGCCGCGGCAGGTTCGTCTCTTCGACGTAGCCCGCCCCCCCCAGACACTCTTGCGCCTCGTTGACGAACATCGGTGCGCGCTTGCAGACCCAGTACTTGCCCACCGCGGTCGCGACCCGGCAGAAGGCCGCTTCGTTCTCGTCGCGCCCGCTCGCATCGACTGCACGCGAGACCCGCGCCGTCATCGCCGTGTGCGCTTCGGACTCGAGCGCCAGGTCGGCGAGCACGTTTCGCATCAGCACCTGGTCGACCAGCTTCTTGCCGAAGGCGCTGCGGTGCCGGGTGTGGTGAATCGCCTGCACCAGCGCCTGCCGCATCAGCGAGCTCGAACCAATCATGCAGTCTTGCCGGGTGAGCGCGACCATCTCGAGAATCGTCGCCACGCCCCGCCCTTCTTGCCCGCACATCGTCGCGAGCGCGCCGTGGAACTCGACCTCGGACGACGCGTTGCTCCAGTCGCCCAGCTTGTCCTTCAGCCGCTGAATGCGAATCGCGTTGCGCTCACCGTCGGCGGTGAAGCGCGGCAGCAGGAAGCACGAGAGCCCCCCCTTCGCCTGCGCGAGCACGAGAAAGGCGTCGCACATTGGGGCCGAGAAGAACCACTTGTGGCCGACCAGCGAGTACAGCTGACCCGGCCCCGCGGTGCCCACCGGCTCGGCGCGCGTCGAGTTGCTGCGCACATCCGAGCCGCCCTGCTTTTCCGTCATCCCCATTCCGAAGGTCGCGGCGGTCTTCTGCGCGGCGGGAATGCAGCGGCCGTCGTACTTCGTCGACATCACGCGTGGCAGCCATTCCTTCGCGAGCTCGGGCTGCTGCTTCAGCGTCGGAATGCACGCGTACGTCATCGTCAACGGGCAGCCGGTGCCCTGGTCGGCCTGGTTGTGCAGGTAGCTCAGCGCCATGCGGGCGACATGCGCTCCCGCTTTGTCCGCGTTGTTCCACGCGAAGCTGGCGGTGCCGTGCGCCATCCCCAGCTCCATCAGGCGGTGGTACGCGGGGTGGAACTCGACCTCGTCGATGCGATGGCCGTAGCGATCGAACGTCTTCAGCTTCGGCTTGTTTTCGTTGGCGAGAAAACCCAGCTGCATCAGCTCGGCGCCGACGATTTTCCCGTACGCCGAAATCTGGGGGTCGGCCCAGCCTCCGCCTTCGCGGCTCACCGCATCGCGCAGCGGCTGGTCGGTGGTCCACGCGTCGTAGACGAGCGGCGGAGCCTGGTTGACGACTTCATGGGTGACGAACGGCGCAGCAGACGGAAGGGTCAAGTCAGTTCTCGATTCGCAGTGAGATGCCGAACGCCGAGCCCGGCGCAAAGGGAGCCACAGACCAACGCACGGGTACCGGGCGCGGCGCATCACCGGCGATGCGGTCTCTCTCGGCCACCTCGCGGCTGACGAGACCGCCGAGGAAACCGAGGGTCGCTCCGGTGGTCTGGACGACGCTCATCAACGCCATCCACATCAGCTCGAGCTCGCGGTTCCTGTCCGAGTAGCCCACCGACGTCGCCATCAACGCCTGGCAGATACCGGGCCCCGCCACCGGCACGAGGTACGCGAGATAGGAGGTCCGGTTCCGCGCGATCCAGCTCGTGGTCGACGGGCTGTTGGTGCCAGCGAAGGTGTAGCCGAGCACGCCGTACAGCAGCGACATCACGTAGCCGACCCCGAAGATGGCGATGCCGGCGATCATCATTCCCTTCCGCGGCTGCAGCTCCCAGTGGAAACCCGGCGGTGCGCGCTCACCGTCGGCGTTCACCATCGGCCCCTGTGGAACCAACGCGACCGGCGCATCGCCGAGCGTGCACTGCCCATCTTCCTGGCACTGCTCCCCCGGGTTGCAGGGCGGGTTGCACGCCGAACGGCATTGGCCCTGAAGACAGAAGAAGCCGTTGCGGCACGCGGGAAAACACTCTTCGGCCACAGGCGGCGGCGTGGGCGGAGGCGGCAACGGCTGCGCCCACCCCGCCAGCGAGCCCAGCATCACGACCAGCAGCAAGTGTCTCCCCATGGGGAAAGCTTCCTACCGCAGAAACTTGAGCTCCAGCGCCTGTTCCAGCCCGCGGTTCGCCAGCGCATCGGCGCGCTCGTTCTCGGCGTGGCCCGAGTGGCCCTTCACCCACTTCCACTCGACCTCGTGCTGCGCGACCACCGCGTCCAGCGCCTGCCAGAGGTCGACGTTCTTCACCGGCTCTTTCGACTTTGTCTTCCAGCCGTTCTTCTTCCAGCCGTGGATCCACTTCGAGATGCCCTGCATCACGTACGTCGAGTCGGTGTGAACGCGCAGCGGCACGGGGCGGGTGACAGCCTTCAGCGCCTCGATGACGGCGGTCAGCTCCATGCGGTTGTTGGTCGTCTCGCGCTCGCCGCCGCACAGCTCGCGCTCGGTGGCGCCCCAGCGAAGCAGCACGCCCCAGCCTCCGGGGCCGGGGTTTCCGCGGCAAGCGCCGTCTGTGAACACGTCGAGTTGCATGGGACGTGCGAGCTATCACGAACCGCAGCGGCTACCGATTCTTGAGGGTGACCCTCAGGCCGTCCTTCGGGCGCAGCGTGACGCGCGGCTCGGGGATGACGACCTGGCCGGGCACGAGGTCGACGCGGAACTTCTGCATCACCATCGCGAGCACCAGCTGCATTTCCATCATCGCGAAGGCGCTGCCGATGCACATGCGCGGGCCAGCGGCGAACGGGAAGAAGGCGAACTTGTGCCGCTTCGCCACGTTCTCGGGAAGGAAGCGGTCGGGGTCGAAGCCTTCGGGGTTTTCCCAGAAGCGCGGGTCGCGGTGCGTCGCGAAAGGCATCAGCATCACGTCCGTCTTCTTCGGAATGTGGAAGCCGCCAATCTCGTCGTCTTCGATCGTCCGCCGGCCGACCGCCCACGCCGGCGGGTAGAGGCGCATCGTCTCTTCCATCACCTGCTTCGTGTACGAGAGCTTCGGCAGGTCAGCGAGCGTCGGCGCGCGCCCCTCGAGCTGCGCGACCTCGGCGGCGAGCCGGCGCTCGACCTCGGGGTGCGTCGACAGCAGGTAGAAGGCCCAGCTGAGCGCGTTCGCGGTCGTCTCGTGGCCGGCGAGCACCATCGTCATCACCTCGTCGCGCAGCTGACGGTCAGACATGCCTTCTTTGCCGTCTTCGGTGCGCGCCTCCATCAGCATCGCGAGCAGGTCGTGCTTCTGTTCTGAGCCGTTGCGCCGGGCCGAGATGAGCCCGTTCACGAGCGTGTCGAGCACCTCCATCGAACGGTTGAAGCGCAGGTTCTGCGGAGTCGGGAAGAACTTCGGCGGCACGAAGATGCTCTCGAACCGGTCGTTGGTGATGGTGAGCACGTCCGACAGCGCGCGGCCCACGTCGTCGGCGCTCTGCGTAATGTCCGTCGAGAACAGCGCCTCGCCCACCACCGACAGCGTCAGCTTCATCATCTCGGCGTGCACGTCGAGCTTCGCGCCCGGGGCCCAGCCCGACAGCATCCGTTCGGTGTGGCGCGCCATCAGCTCGGCGAACCCGGCGATGCGCTGCTTGTGAAACGCCGGCTGCGCGAGCCGGCGGTTCCTCAGGTGCTCCTCGCCTTCGGAAGTCAGCAGCCCGCGGCCGAGGAAGGGCTCCATGCGTCGGTAGTTGAAGCCCTTCGTGTAGTTCACGTGGTTGTCCTGCATCACGTACTTCACGAGGTCCGGGTGGGTGACGATATAGATGTCGATCACCACCGGCATGCGCACCACGTCGCCGTAGGTCTGCACCAGGTCGACCAGCGTCTTCAGCTTGGCCGACCGCAGCTGAGACAAGACGCCGGTGACGAGGTTCCCCTTCGGCCCGGGTGCCAGGCGCGAGGAAGGCTTGCGGTCGTCGACGGTGGCGGCTTGCGTTTGCATTGACGTAAGATACGAGCAGTCGCTCACATTTTCCGCTCGTCTTGCGCTCGCATTCGAAGCCCGAGGTCTCAATGCCCCGCAGCACCCGCACTTCCCCTCGAAAATCGCCCCGGCAGGAAAGGTCGAAGGCCACGGCCGACGCGATCGTGCTCGCGATGACTCGCGTTCTCATCAGAGACGCCGCGCGCATGCGGCGAAGCGTTGGTGAGCAGCACCACCCGTGTTCGGCGGCAGCGGCGGCTGCTAGAACTGCGACATGGACGTGAGGACCTGGGTTTTGCGGCAGCAGGCTTCGCACGAGCGGCGCGACCGCGAGGAAGCGGCGCGCTTTCGGGCGATGACCCACGAGCAGCGTTCTGAGGTGCTTCGCTCACTGAGCATGTCGGCGCTCAAGGCGGTCATGGGTCTGCCAGAGGACCAGCGAGACAGGGCGCTCCAGCATCGAGACCCGATGCCGGACAGTTCGATCGTCGCCTGGAACCGTTTGCGAAGGGCCCATGCCACCTCAGCTCGACGTTGACATCACTGCGTCGGCGCTCAAGGTCGGGCGATCCCTCGAGCAGGGCCGAATCCCGTACGCGATTGGTGGAGCGATTGCGCTGACGATGCACGGCTTCGCGCGCGCAACCCGCGACGTCGATCTGAATCTCTTCTGCACGCCGGCCGAGCTGCCAGCTGCCCTCGAGCTGCTCAAGCAGACCGGGCTGAAGTTCGACCCAGCTGTCGCGCTGCGTGAGGCCGAGGACGAGGGCTGGTTCACGGCCTGGGATGGCGCAGTGCGAATCGACCTCTTCGTCCCGAGCATCGACTTCTCCTGGGAAGCGATGCGCTCGAGGGTGAAACTGCCGTTTCTCGGCGAGCAGCTGTGGTTCCTTTCAGCCGAGTCTCTTTGCGTCTTCAAGCTGCTCTTCTTTCGGACCAAGGACCTCGCCGACCTGGAACAGCTGGTGCTGACCTCTCAGCTTCTGGACCACGGGCTCGTGCGCACCACGATCGCTGACCTGATGGGCGCGGACGACGAGCGGGTTCGCGCATGGGATGCGATTGTTTCTCGCTTCGGAACTGGACGGCGCTGACTACCCCCGGGAGGTCTCAATGCCCCGCCGCATCCGCACTTCCCCTCGAAAATCGCCCCGACAGGAAAGGTCGAAGGCCACGGTCGACGCAATCGTGCTCGCGATGACTCGCGTTCTCATCAAAGACGGGTGGGACGCCGCGAGCACCAACCGCGTCGCGGCCGAGGCCGGCGTCAGCGTCGGCTCGCTGTACCAGTACTTCCCATCGAAGGAAGCGCTGGTGCTCGCGGTGATGGAAAAGCACGCGGCCGCGATGACGGAAAAGCTGCAGCAGCGAATGATGCAGCTGGCGACCGCGCCGATTCGCGAGGCGGCGACCGAGCTGGTGCACTTGTTCATCGACGCGCACCAGACGAACCCGAAGCTGCACCGCGTGTTGATCGAGCAGGTGCCACGCGTCGGTGCGCTGTCGAAGCTGGTCGAGCTGAACCGCCTCTATGAGCACCTGCTGGTCGCGTACATGGAAACGCACCGCGACGAGCTCGAGGTGAAAGACCTTTCTGTCGCGGCCTGCGTCATCGTTCACGCAGTCCAGGCGCTGTCGCACCACGCCGTGGTGCAGCGGCAGGACCTGCTGGAAAGCGGGAAGCTCGAGAAGGAAATCGTTCGCCTGGTGCTCGGCTACATCAAGCCGTCGCTGCTGGTGAAATCGGGGCGCGCTTAACCGTAGTCATCCGTTGCGCTTTTCCCCGGCATTCGCCAAAGCTCACCGCGCGTGACTTTGACCCAGACGCGGACGCAGACGACACCGGCCTCCACCACGGACCGCCGGGCGTACCTGCTGGTCTTCGAGGGCGACTCGTGCCGCACCGTCGCGCTGCCGGACGAAGGCGAGCTCTTCATCGGCCGGGCTCCCGACTGCGCGGTGCAGGTCGAAGACCAGGGCGTCTCGCGAAAGCACGTGCGCCTCGAGCTTCGGCACGGGCTGGTGCGGGTCAGCGATCTCGGCAGCCACAACGGCACTCGGCTCAACGGCCGGCTGCTCGGCGCCGACGTGGTGCTCAGCGCCGGCGACACCCTGACCGTCAGCGACTGCACGCTCGTGCTCTACTGCGGCGCGCGGCCGGCCAGCCTGCAGCCGACGCTGTCGCCGAAAGCGTTTCGCGCGCGCCTCGACGCCGAAGTCGAACGCGCGATGGCGTACGAACGGCCCTTCTGCCTCGCCTGCTTCCGCTTCACCGGCTCGACCGCGCACGTCGAGTCGAAGCTCGGCCCGGCGTTGCGCCTGATGGACGTCGCGACTTTCTCGGACGACACGCTGCTGGTGCTGCTGCCCGAGGTCGAGGCTGAGGACGCGGCGACCGCAGCAGGCGCGTTGGCCGCCGCGCTCGACGACTCGGCCCGCGCCGGCTTCGCGCGCTTCCCGGCCGACGGCACGACTGCCGAGACGCTGCTCCTCTGTGCCCGGCAGGCGGTCGAGGCCGCGAACGCAGGTGGGCTCGAGGCAGCACCGGCGCGGACGCTGGTGATGGGGAAGCAGCGCACGGTGTTGCTCGCCGACCCTGCGATGCTTCGCGCGTACGAGCTGCTCGAACGTCTCGCGAAGGTCGCGATGCCCGTGCTGGTGCTCGGCGAGACGGGGGCGGGAAAAGAGAACGCCGCCTACGCGGTGCACCACTTCTCGGCGCGCAACGCCGGGCCATTCGCGAGCCTCAACTGCGCCGCGCTTCCCGAAGGGCTGTTGGAAAGCGAGCTCTTCGGGCACGAGAAGGGCGCCTTCACCGGAGCGACGGCTCAAAAGCCCGGGCTTCTCGAGCAGGGCGATGGCGGCACTGTCTTTCTCGACGAGGTCGGTGAGCTCAGCCTCGCGGCCCAGGCGCGGCTCTTGCGCGTGCTCGAGACGAAGACCTTCACCCGCGTCGGTGGCGTGAAAGAGCTGACCGTGAATCTTCGCATCGTCGCCGCCACGCACCGCGACCTGTCGGCCGAAATCAAAGCGGGCCGCTTCCGCGAAGACCTCTACTTTCGCCTGCGCGCCGCGACCGTCGTGCTGCCGCCGCTGCGTGAACGCCCGCGCGAGATTGCGTTGCTGGCGCGCCACTTCCTCGAGGCTGCCCGGCACGCCCCCGTGGGAATCTCAGCCGCGGCGATGGCGCGGCTCGTCTCGCACCCGTGGCCCGGCAACGTGCGCGAGCTCAAGCACACGCTCGAGTTCGTCGCCGCCACCGTGCCCGACGCCGTGATCGAGCCGTGGCATCTGCCGAATGAGCTCACCCCCCCGACAGCTGGAAAGGCTCCCGCGACCACGGGCTTCACCCCGCTGGCGGAAGAAGTTCGCGCGCTCGAGCTGAAGCGAATCAAGGAAGCGCTCGCGGCCTGCGACGGCGTGCAGACCCGCGCCGCCGAATTGCTGGGCATGCCCCGCCGCACCTTCGTGCTTCGCCTGCGAGAGCTGAGGCTCAACGAGCAGCAGTGAGGGCCGTCTGTCTTCTGTTCCTCCTCGCGGCGTGCACCGTTCGACCCGGCCGACCCGACAGCGCGCTGTTGACGAAGAGCACCGACGGCGAGCAACAGCTGAAGACCATCGAGTACCGCTGGGGAGACAACCCCGACTGGGGCGTCGTAGAGACGCTGCGCACCCAGCCGCCGGGAAGAGGAAACGCCCGCGTCCTTCACGCCCGCGTCACCGTGCCGCCCAACACCTGCGCTGACCCCGTCGTCTACGTGTCGGCGTGCGTCTACCTGAAGAAGGCCGTCATCGGCGGCCGCCAGGTCGACCGCGTCGACTGCTTCATCCCCGTGCGGGCCGACGAGGCGGGAAAGGTGGTCGACCTCACCTTCGAGTCGACCCAGCACATGCGTGAAGGCTCGATTCTCTTCGCCTGCCAGAACGCGCTGCGCCACCGGGTCGCCGACGCCGAAGAAGGAGCGCTGTGGGTGTCCTTCGCGTTGATCATCGCCGGCGCATTCCTCGGGCTGCTCACGCTGCGCGGCGGCACCGAGGTCGGCGCGATGGGCAGCGCGGCGCTCTTCGCCACGTCGGTCGGCATCCTCATGCTGCAGCAGACGACGACGTCGACGCTGTTGGTGCCGCTGGGCCAGGCGGTGTTCCGCGCGATGCGCGACGTGTCCGTCTTCGTCTTCCCGGGCGCCTTCGCGCTCTTCGTCGGAACCACGGTCGCGCCGCTGCGACGGCAGATGTTCCTCTGCGCGGCAGCCCAGTTTGCCGTGCTGGCCGTCTTCATCGTCCTCGACCTGCTGGGCCTTGTCTCGTTGCGGCTGGGCGCGGCGTTCTCGGTGCCGATCGGCTCCGTCGCTTTCTGTGTCGTCGTCGTCGGGCTCTTTCGCCACCGAAAGACCGACCTCGCCGCGCCCCGCCTGCTCGTCGGCCTCGTAGTGACCTTCGTCCTCCTCATTCCTGATTCCCTGTGGGGCATGGGGATTCAGGCGATCAACACCAGCATCGCGCACCTGGCGTTTCTGCCGGTGATGGGCTCGATGGCGCTGGTGGTTCAAGACCGCTTCCGCGCCACCGCCCTCGCCACCGCGCAGCGCCTCAAGCACATCGAGCTGCTCAACGAAGAGCTGCGCTTCCAGGTAGAGAGCCGTTCGCGGGAGCTCGTCTCAGTCGTCGGCAGCCGGCCGAGCCCGCGCGCCGCTGAGGAATACGCAAGCGGAGTCGTGATTGCCGACCGCTACCGCATCGAGTCACCACTGGGCCGCGGCGGCATGGCGCACGTCTACCGGGTCACCCGCCTGTCGGACGGCCAGCAGCTCGCGCTGAAAGTCCTCGCCGGAGAAGTCACCCGCGTCGATGCGAGCCGATTCGCGCGCGAAGGAGAAGTCGCGTCGCGGCTGCGCCATAAAAACCTGGTGCCGGTGGTCGACGTCGGCATGGTGCCCGACGGACCCATCTACCTGGTGCTCGAGCTCATCGAGGGAGGCAGCCTCGAAGACCACCGCGACCGCTTCGGGCAGCTGCCGTGGGCGCGCGCGGTGCTCGCCGACATCGCGCGGGGTCTCGCCGCAGTGCACGCGGCGGGCATCGTTCACCGAGACCTGAAGCCGTCGAACGTCTTGATGGCCGGAAACACCGGGCGCCTCGCCGACTTTGGGGTCGCCCGCCCGATTCACGCCGTCGAGCCAGAGTCCGACGACGACGCGACGGCAGATCGAAGCCCGCGGCTGAAGCTCACCCAGACGGGGGCGATGGTCGGCACGCCCCGCTACATGTCCCCCGAAGTCGTGCACGGGCAGGTCGCGACGTACGCCAGCGACGCCTACGCGCTCGGCCTGCTCGCGTTCGAGCTGCTCACTGGAAAATATCCGCTGGCCGAGCCCCCCTTCGTCGCGCTCATCGCGCATCGCTCGCTCCAGCGCATCGTCCCGGACACCGACCTTCCCGCCGGCATCCGCACGCTGCTCGGTCAACTGCTCGAGGAAGAGCCTTCGCGCCGACCCACGGCGGCCGATGTGTTGAAGGCGCTCGAGACCTGACACGCGACCACCGCGCGACGGCTGGGCAGCCCCGTCTTCGCCAGCACCGCCGCCACCTGGTTCGCCACCGTCCGCGCCGAAGTGCAGCGCACCGACGCGATGCCCTGGTTCGTCAGGCCGCGCTTGACGAGCTCGAACACGACCCTTTCTGCCGCGGTCAGCGACGACAGCGCGATGCGTCTGCCGCTGCGAAGCCCACCCACCAGCCGCACTGCGTCCATCGCCACCGGCACGCCCAGCTTCATCGCTGCCGCGCGCAAGACGCGTGAGAGTTGAGACGCCGAGACGTCGAGCGCGAAGGCGACCTCTTTGAACAGCAGGCCGCTGGCGCACTGCTCGAGCGCGCGCTGCTCGAGGCCCGAGAGCGAGAGGTCTGTTCGGCCCGCGCCGACGACGTAACAATCGCCGCGGTGGAAAAGAGACCGCTGCCCCGTACAGAGCCCGTACCAGAGCGCGTCAGGGGTGGTGCTGGAGTCGAGAACTTCGCCGTCGAAAGAGAGGAGCGTGTGCATGGCCGCTTCCCCCTGTGCAGCTTCGGGGCCTGCCCTGTTCCCTCGGGAGCGCGCCTCGACCTGCGCAGAATCTGCTCAACCTGGGCAGCAGTTGCTCTATTGAGCACCGATGAAAGCTGGCCAGCGCGTGGTGGTGAAGGAGTTCGGCGAGACGCCGCTGGACGCGGTGGAAAAGTTCCTCGAGCTCGAGCCGATGTCGGCGCCCGACCCGTCGGCGCTGGGCGTGCGCGACGTGGTGATTCAAATCAAGAGCGCTTCCGTCGGCTGGGTCGACCTGCTGATGACCAGCGGCCAGTACCAGCACATGTTGAAGCCGCCGTACTGCCCCGGCCTCGAGTACGCGGGCGTGGTGGCGTGGGTGGGCGCGGAAGCGAAAGGCGTCAGCGTCGGTGACGGCGTCCTGGTCGACCCCTTTCTTGCCGGGCCTCGCTCGCTCGGCGGGTATCAGGCGTGGGGCGGGTTCGCGGCGTATGCGGTCGCTCCAGTCGAGGCGGTGAAGAAGATTCCCGGTGGGCTCGACTTCGATCAAGCGTGCAACCTGCTCGGCAGCTACGAGACGGCGTGGCATTGCCTGGTCGCGCGCGGCCGGCTGAAGGCCGGAGAGACAGTGCTGATTCACGGCGCGTCGGGCTCCACCGGGCTCGCCGCGGTGCACGTCGCGAAGCTGCTGGGCGCGAAGGTGATTGCGAGCGGAAGGTCCGAAGCAAAGCTGGCAATCGTCAAGGCGCAGGGCGCGGACCACGTCATCCAGAGCGCCGGCTCTTTCAAAGACGAAGTGAAGGCGCTGACGGGCGGTGAAGGCGTCGACGTCGTCTACGACGCGGTGGGTGGGGACATCTCGACCGAGAGCCTTCGCTGCGTGAAGTTCGGCGCGCGCTTTCTCGTCGTCGGCTGGGCGTCCACGCCTTTCGTCGCGAAGGGCAAGGGCCAGCGCGGCGCGCCGAACGCGAACCAGCTGCCGACCAACCTCATCATGATGAAGGGCCTCGACGTGCTCGGCTGCCCCACGGCGATTTCGACCGTCAACGACCCGTCGATTCGCGAGCAGCGCATGGCGCAAATCTGGAAGTGGGCCGAGGAAGGGAAGATTCGGCCGCACGTGTCACACGTCTTTCCGCTGGCTGAGTTCAAAGAGGCGATGCGGGCGAAGTGGCGCGGAGACGTGGTCGGCGGCTGCGTGCTGCACCCGGAGTGACAAGGTCAACGAGAGCATCGGCGAACCCGTATCATGGCGCGGATGCCGCAGACGATTCTGGTCGCCGATGATGATCCTCACCTTCGGGAAGTGGTCCGCTACACGCTCGCGCAGGCGGGCTTCGAAGTGGTGGAGGCGAAGGACGGCCGCGAGGCGCTCGAGAAGATTCGTGCGCGGCCGCCGGCGCTGCTGGTGCTCGACATCATGATGCCCGAGCTCGACGGGCTCGAGGTCTGCCGAGCAGTTCGCAAGGACCACCCATTTCCAATCGTCTTCCTCTCGTCGCGCGACGACGAGCTCGACCGCGTGCTGGCCCTCGAGCTCGGCGGCGACGACTTCGTGCCCAAGCCGTTCAGCCCGCGCGAGCTGCTGGCCCGGGTGAGGGCGGTGCTGCGGCGCACCACGCCCGCCGCGGCGCCGGTCGCGGCGGTGCCGTCGCTGCAGCGCGGCTCACTGAAGGTGGACCTCGAGAAGTGGCGCGCGTTCTGGAAGGAAACGGAAGTGGTGCTGACCGCGACCGAGCTCGAGCTGCTGTCCGTACTGCTCAAGAGCCCCGAGCGCGTGTTCACCCGCGAGCAGCTGATGGACAAGGCGTACGACGGCGTCGTGGTCAGTGACCGCACCATCGACAGCCACGTGCGCCGCATCCGCCAGAAGTTCGCCGAGGCGGGCGGCGCCGTCATCGAAACCGTGCATGGCGTCGGGTACCGGCTCGGTGTCGAGTAGCGGCCTGCGGCCACCGCTGTGGACGGTGTTCGCCGCGCTGTCGGCCGCGACGCTGCTGCTGACGTTGTTCGGCCTCGGCCTGGTGCGCGTCTACGACAACCAGCTCGTGCGGCAAACGGAGTCCGAGCTGATTGCGCAGGGCGTGGTGCTGACGAATGCGTTCCGCGACACCGCGGCGCGCGAAGAGGACCCGCCGCCCTGCACGAAACCGAGCCTGAAGTGGCCGTTTCCGCGGCCGGCCGACAGCAGTCTTCACCCGATTCTTCCGACGTTGACCGCCTCGTCTGAAATTGATCCGCTTCCGGGCGACCCACCTGCGTCCAGCGGCTACCCGCATCCGGCGGTGCGGCGCACGGGAGCGGCGCTCGCTCCGCTGCTCGTTGACACCGCGCGCTCGACCCTCGCTTCACTGCGCGTCGTCGATATCGAAGGCACCGTCATCGCGACCAGCGCGACGGGCATGGGCACGAGCCTGCTGCAGTACAGCGAAGTGCAGAAGGCGCTGAAGGGAGCGCCGGCGAGCGTGCTGCGGGTGCGGCGGTCGGATCCGACCGACTCGACGCTCGCGTCGCTGTCTCGCAACACGGGCGTGCGGGTGTTCGTCGCGCTGCCGATCGTCACCGCCGACGACTGCCTGCTCGGGGCCGTGGTGCTCGCCCGCACGCCGATGACGCTGGCGAAGGCGACGTACGCCGACCGCTGGAACCTGGCGACGTCGGCGTCGGTGTTGATTGCGGTGCTGGCGATGGCGTCGCTGGTGTCGTCGACGCTGGTCGTCCGCCCGATTCGGCGGCTGGTCGCAAAGGCGAACGCGATTCGCGGCGGAGCGTCCCCCCAGTCGGTCAAAGCGCCCGCCACCGCCATCTCTGAGTTGTTCGCGCTCTCGGAGTCGCTGGACGCGATGGCGCGCGCCCTGGCGGAAAAGAACGATGCGCTGCGCGCGTTCGCCGCGAGCGTGTCGCACGAGTTCAAGACCCCGCTGGCGTCGATTCGAGGAGCGGTCGAGCTGCTCGAAGACGAGTCGATGGCGCCGGATCAACGCGCGAAGTTCATGAAGAACATCTCGAAGGATGCCGACCGGCTGACGCGCCTGGTGCAGCGGCTGCTCGAGCTGACGCGCGCCGAGTCGGGCACCCAGCGCGGCGAGTGCGATGCGGCGCAGGTTGCGAAGGAGCTTCAGGATCCGCGCGTGACGGTGGTCGCAGCGGCGACGTTGAAGGCGGCGATGCCGGCCGAGGCGCTGCGGGCGGCGCTCGGGCACCTGATTGAGAACGCGTTTCAGCATGGCGGCAAGCGGGTCGAGCTTCGGGTCGAGGGGCGCACGCTCACCGTTGCGGACGATGGGCCCGGAATTTCGGAAGCCAATCGCAGCAAGGTGTTCGACACGTTCTTCACCACGGCGCGCGAGTCGGGTGGCACGGGCATGGGGTTGTCAATCGCCCGGGCGTTGATGCGCGCGTTCGGGGGCGAGCTGACGCTGGGCGCTGGGGCGACGGGCGCGCGCTTCACGCTCACCCTGCCGTAGGTGCCGTTCATCGACACGATTTCGACGCGACTTCCGGAGGCGCGCGTCGTCCTCGACGCATCAACGTACTTGCTGCGTCGTTGGGGGCGGTTGTGTTGCTGGGCCTTGGCGCCGGGCACCAGAAGATTGACGCCACCTCGTACGCGAAGAGCGAAGTGCGGATCACCGAGCGAAGCGGCGAACAGCACCTGTTTCCCGAGACGCCTGCCGCGCCGCCCGAGCTGACCTCGGCGCAGATGCAGGCGAACTACGGCACCATCCACACGTTTCATTGGACCCGCGATACGTACTCCGAGGAGTCGCACGACGCGTCGCCGGTCGCGGGCGCCTACTGCAACCAGTGCATCTACGCGGGGAGCCTGGGCGAGGGCGTCTGCCGACAGGAGCACGTTTCCCACGACGTACGCGAACGCCGGCGGTGCACGGGCTGCCGGCCGCGTCGACCACCACGTTTCCGTTCGCGTCCTTGAGCAGTGCGCGCAGCTCGCCCAGGCCCGAGTGGGTCTGCCAGAAGAAGACGCCGACCTTCGAGAACGCCTCCAGATCTTCGACGGTGGGCTTCGTGGAAGTGCGGACCCCGTAGCCCTGGCCGCCGAGCCAGCCGCCGATCGTCCCGCTCGCGTCCCGGGTTTCCCAGTCGCCCACCGCCTTCGCGCGCGCTTCGGCGGCCGCGGCGACGACGGCCATGCGTTCGGCCTCGGGGAGGTAGGTGCCCATGCCGTTGATGCCAGGCAGATCGGGATCGAAGCCGCCGCCCATCCCGCCCATGCCGCCCATGCCCCCGTCCGCCCCACCCGGCTCGCCGCAAGCGCAAGCGAGGAGGCAGATCGACATGGCGGTCGCGCGGGGCATCGGGGCAACATACCCGCATGATTCGCGTCGCCGCGCTGATGCTGGCCTTTGCCGCGTGCAAGACGCCCGAGGCACCGCCGGTGCCCGACGCCGGGCCCGTGATCTGTGTGGCCGGGTCGACGCGGTGCGGGGACCCCGCGCTGAAGTCGCAACCCGTCTATCGCTGCAACGAGGCGGGCACGGAGTGGGAGAAGGCGGCGGGATGCATGAATCGTTGCAAGGACGGGGCGTGCCTGGAGATGGGCGACACGCCCTACTAGCCTGCTCCCCCCACCTACGGTGTCGTCATAGCCGTCTCGGAGCTGCCCGCGAAGAGGCTCGTCGAAGTGATGCGGGGCTAAGCTAACTTTAAGGTCCCTCTACACGCCCGACAGGTCGGGCTCCACGAACACGAACTTGCACTCGGGGCGGGCCTGCCTGAGCCGGGCCTCGAACGCGTTGATCATCCCGCTGATATCGGCGGCGGTGAGGTGTGGCTCGCAGCGAATCTTCACCGCCACAATCACCTCGCCCGGCCCCTGCTGCATCGTCACGCACGACCGGACGCCGATGATCCGCTTGTCCTCGACCGCCAGCTGGTTCGCGACGTTCGTAATCTCAGGGTCCGCGCTCTCACCGACGAGCAACGACTTCACCTCGATCGCCAGGAACACGGCGACGCCGACCAGCACGACTCCGACCAGAATCGAACCAACCGCATCGGCCCGAGGCTCCTGCGCGAAGTGCGAAATCAAAATCGCTCCGAGCGCCAGCGCGAGCCCCAGCACCGCCGCGGCGTTCTCGCCGAACACCACCACCAGGTCCGAATCTTTCGTGTCGCGAAGGAACGCGAAGAACGCCTTCGGGCCGCGCCGCTTGTTGAGCTCCTTCACGTTGCCGTACGTCGCCCACCCTTCGAGCAACAACGAGAACCCGAGAATCACGACCGCGAGCAGCACGTTGTCGACGGCCTCGGGGTGCTGCAGCTTGTGCACGCCCTCGTAGATCGAAAACATCCCGCCGCCGGTGAACAGCAGCAGCGCGACCATGAACGACCAGAAGTAGACGTTGCGGCCGTAGCCCAGCGGGTGCGCGGCGTCGGCCGGCTTCTTCCCCTCCTTCACTCCGCGCAACAGCAGCAGCTGGTTGCCGCAGTCGGCCGACGAATGAATCGCTTCCGCCAGCATCGCCCCCGAGCCCGTGAAGAACGCCGCCACGCCTTTCGCCGAAGCGATCAACGAGTTGACGATCAAGCTCTGGATGATGTGCCCACTGCCCCCGTCCTTCGCGCTCATGGGCGCGAGGCTCTAGCGCGATTTCAGCGGAAATAGCTCTTCGAGATGTCCACCGAGTAGCGCAGCTCCACCGATGGAGACGACGCCACGACGAGGAACTGCCGGAACCCCAGCGCCCGCCCCGGAAGCCCTGCCGGCTCGCCGATTTCTCCTTCTTCCAGGCTGCCGCCGACGCGCCGGTACTCGAACACCGCCGGCAAATACGTCACCAACGACACCGCATCGGTCTGCCAGCTCGACTGCGGCAGAGCGACCCGCAGCGCGCCCGCCAGATGAAACACGCCGATGTCCTGCGCCAGCCGCAGCTCGACCTTTCCTTCCGTCTCTCCCAGCCGCACCGGAGCCACCTCCAGCTTCACCACCCCATCCTTCGCCGCCACCGTCTGCACCTGCCCGTTCACCCGCACCGACTCCAGCTGCTGCCCTTCGGGAATCGTCACTTCGAACGGCTGCGGACGATCGAGCTGCAGGCGATACGACAAGCGCGACGTCACCTTCCCTTCCAGCGTCGTCACCCAGGTCGCTGCGACCTGCGTCACGCGCGGCTCCAGCGGCGGAGGCGGCTCCCGCTTCTCGTTCTTCACCACCTGCGCCCGCGCCTTCCACCGCACCGCGTACTGGCCCTTCACCGCGAACAGTTCGTCCGAGCCTTCCAGCTCGAAGATGCCCGGGTCCGCCTCCAACGTGAGCGGCACCACCCCTGTCCCCGCGGCGAACACCGCCGAACGCACCAGCCCCTCGACCCGCGCCCGCACCAACAGTCGCACCTGCACCGTGTACGCGCCCGCCTTCGCGCTGAAGAAAGCCAGCTGGCCGTCACGCGCAGCCACCGTCGCGCCTTCCCCCACGTCCACCTGCTGCACCACGGTGTCAGCGCCCAGCGGCAGCAGCGGCAGCTGCACCCACGTCTGGTCCGCCAGCACCTGGACCTCGAACCGCGCCTCGACGCCCAGCCCGTCTTGCTGCGGTCTTCCCTTCAGCGCCTGGTGCACCAGCACCGCATCGACGGGCGGCCGCGACACCTTCACCACGGCCGGCTGCAGCAGCGGCATCGCCTCCGACAGCGGCATCGTCACCATCGCGCTCGAAGACCCCGAGGTGGTCGACAGCAAAACCAGCACCAGCGAAGCGTTCATGACGGGACTCCCGCGAGCAGCGCGCGAACATTGGGTTTGAGCGACAGGTGCAGCGCGACGATGAGGGCCGCGAGGAGCTCGAGCGTGTAGATGAGCCCCGTGTAACCGGGCACGACGACCGCGAGCGTCGGCACGCCCATGCTCCACAGCCAGCCCATCGTCAGCAGCGCGGTGCGCGCCTCGGGGAAGAGCTTCTTCAAATACACCACCGCCGCCGCGCCGATCGCGACGAGACACAGGGGCCACGCGACGTAGAAGTGGAGAAAGGCCGACAAGTACGCGACGAGCACGAAGAAGAACGCGTACGTCACCGACAACAGCCCCGTCTCGTAGAACAGCAGCTTCCGCCGCGAGCCCAGCGCGAGCACCGACCACAGCCCGAAGAACGAGAGAAACGGCGCCCACGCGCGACGGGCCATGGTGGCGATGATGGCGTCGTACGACTTCTCGCTGGGCAGAATCAGCCCCAGCGTCACGCCAGACTCGAGGGCCGAATACCGCCAGTCGAAGGCGAGCCCTTCGGCGGTGCGGGTGATGCTCTGCGCCGAAAGCGAGCCTTCGGGGAAGTCGAAGTTGTCGCCGCCCGTCACCGAAAGGTGCACCGCGATGTCCTTCGCCGGAAGCGCCGGGTCGAGCCGGTACTGAAAGCTGCCGAGCCCGCGCGCCTTGTAGCCCAGCGTGAACGCGACCCTCGAGCCGCCCGCGACGCGCCCCGTCCACAACAGGCAGGTGCCGCCTTCCTTCAGCTCGGCCTGCGTCTTCTCGCCGTTGACCGTCAGCTCGACGTCCGACAGCAGCACCTGCGACTTGTTGAACTCGATCGGAAAGATGAACGCGACGTCTTCGTCGTGCCCCGACGTGTTCGCGTACGCGTAGTCGCCGCGAAAGCTGAAGTCGAAGCCCGAGAAGTACTTGAGCCCGCGCTTGCGGTAGTTCATCGCGGCATCGACGCGCACGTGCTGCGAATCGAAGGGCATCGCCTTCAGCTCGGTGAAGACACTGCCGCTCTCGACCGCGCGAAGGCTCGGCGCCGGCTGACGCACCGGCTCGCCCCAGCGGTCTTCCACCCCCTGCGCGAGCTCGGTGTTGGCGAAGTCTGCCCGCCCTTCGACCTGGCTGCTGACAACCGCGCCAGCGACGACCACCGGTATGAGGGCGAGCAGCAAGTGACTGCTGAAAATGAACTGGAAGGCCTTTCGAATCATGGTCCCGATTCAACCCGCGGGGTGTGCGCGGGCGATGTTCGGGACGAGGAGAGTCGAAGGCCTTTTGGTGCAGATGTGGTGCAGCGCTACGACTTCGGAACGAACGCCTTCTCTTTCCAGAGCCGCACCATCAGCACCGCGGGAACCAGGATGTACCAGATGTTGAAGGCGTACATCTTGAACAGGTTCTCGGCCTTGAAGTCGAAGTTGGTGCCCGGGCACACGCGGTTGAAGAAGTCGGCGTCGCCGAACTGAGCCGCCCAGAGGAAAATCATGCTGCCTTCGAACATCGCGCCCGACCAGATGAGCGCCGGGGTGCGGATCCACGAGTGGCCTTTGTAGAACGCGTACGCCATCACGAAGTGCAGCGGAGCGAACACGTACGACGCGAAGAAGCACGCCACCCGCACGAACACCGGCGCATGAAGAACGAGCGGGTCAGTGTGCAGCGCGTAGTACTTGTAGATGAGCCGGCTCATGAACCACCACGAGTCCGGGCTCGGCGGCCCGATGGCCGGGGTCGAGTCGCCAAACGTCGACGTCAGCCCGAAGTAGAAGAGGAACGCGACGAAGAACCAGTCACCTTTGCGCTGCGAGATGGGAACCAGCGCACTGGGCCCGGCGGGAAGCTCGACCTTGGTCATGGGGCCGCGCGTGTAGCCCGAAGTGTGCCGAGAGTCGAACCGGTCGGAACTGTTGGTTTCCTTGCTTCGCATGACAAACCGCGAAACCTTGCCGCCCTCGAGGGGTTCGTTGATCCAGATGCTTGTCGAAGAAGACGAAGATGCGCGGTTGATGCAGCGGGTCTCCGACGGAGACAAGGCTGCCTTCGCGACGCTTTTTGATCGCCACCAGGCCTCCATCGTCCGCTTTGCGTGGCGGTTCGTCGGCAGCCAGGGACGCGCGGAAGAGCTGGCGCAGGAAATCTTCCTGAAGCTCTACCGCAGCGCGAAGTCGTACCGGCCGAGCGCGAAGTTCAAGACCTTCCTCTTTCGCGTCGCCACCAACCACTGCCTCAACGAGGTCCGCCGCGGGGACTACAAAGTGATGGAGCCCCAGAAAGACGACGCGCGCGACTCGAGCGAAGCGGTTGGCCAGCGCCCCGACGACGCGCTCGAAGGGAAGCAGCTCGAAGCCGCCGTCGGCGAGGCGCTGCGGGGCATGAGCGAACGCGAGCGCGTCGCCTTCAGCATGTGCCGCTTCGAGGGCATGCCGTACCGCGACATCGCCAGCGCGCTCGATGCGTCAGAGGCCGCCGTGAAGAGCCTCATTCACCGCGCGACGTTGCAAGTCATGAAGCAGGTAGACCTTCTCAAAGCAGGGCTGTCAGCCACTGGGAGCGAAGCATGATCGACCATCCAATCGAAGACGACCTCACCGCCTACGTCGACGGCGAGCTGTCCGAGCTCGACATGCAGCGCGTGAAGGCGGCGCTCGCGGCCGACCCGAAGCTCGCCGCGCTCGAGCAGGCGCTGCGCCGAACTGTCGCTTCCGTCGAGGCGCTTCCTTCTCCGCAACCGTCACAGGCCCTTCGCCGCGCCGTGATGAACGGGCTCGACGCGCCGATGACGATGGGCGAACGGCTACAGAAGTGGATGCGGCCGTCGCGCTTGATGCCCGCGCTGGGCATGGCGGCCGCTGCGGCGCTGGTCGCGTTGATCGCCAACCAGGGCGCGCAGGTCGGCCCTCTGCACGAGGCCGAAGAAGAGCAGCTGTACGTCGCGCAGAACTTCGACGTGCTCGAAGACCTCGACCTCGCGGGCCTCGAGAGCGCCGAAGACCTCGAAGTCATCGCCGCCATGAACTCGCTCGAGGGCACGCCATGATTCGCCTCGCCCTCGTCGCCCTGCTCGTCGCCAGCACGGCCCACGCGCAGACCGCCGAAGAGCGCTTCAACGCCCTGCCCGAAGCAAAGAAGGAAGAGCTGCGCGAGCGCATGCGCAAGTTCAAGAGCCTGCCGCCCGAAGAGCAGGCGCGCATCAAGACCAACCTCGACCGTTTCCGCAGCCTGCCGCCCGACGAGAAGCAGCGTGTTCGAGAGAACGCCCGCCAGTTCAAGGCGCTGTCAGACCCTGAGCGCGCCGAGCTTCGTGAACGCATGCGCGAGCTGAAGAAGCTCGACCCGGAGGAACGCAAAGAGATGCGTCAGCGCCTGCGCGGCTACCTCAAATCCCACCCCGAGCAGCGCGAGCAGCTGCGCGAGAACATGCGGCGGTGGCGCCAGATGACGCGCGAACAGCGCCAGGAGCTGCGCCAGAAGCTTCGTGAGAGGCAGCGCCGGTGAGCCTGCTGCTCTGGTTCGCCCTTCTTTCAGCGACCGACGCCGGGTTCACCGCCGACGGGGGGGTCTACCGGGACGACTCCGAGGTGGTGAAGAACCTCGAGCTGCTCGAGCTGATGGACGAGACGTCGGACTTCGAGTTGTTGGAAGAGCTTTCCGCCGAGCGCTGATAGATACGCGAGCGATGCCGCTCATCGTCCGCCGGGTGAAGATTTCCGACATTCCGACCCTCGAGCAGTTCGAGGCCGACAACGTCAGGCGCTTTCCCGGCCGCGCCGGGTGGATGGAGGCGTACCGACGCGTCGTCGAGAAGTCCCTGTCAGAAGAGCCCGAAGGCATTCTCGTCGCCGAGTACGACGGCCGTGCCATCGGTTGCGCTGTGGTCCGCGCCCGCGAGCACCACCCCATCACCGGCGTGAAGTACGGCCAGCTGATGACGCTGACCGTTGCTCAGGGCTGGAAGGGCCAGGGCGTCGACACGCGCTTGCTTCGAGAGACCGAGGCGTACCTGCGCAGCCGCGGCTGTGAGTCGATCGCCTGCAGCCTGCCCGCCGACGCCGGCGAAGACGCCGACCTGTTCAAGACGTCTGGCTACCGCGTCCTCGGCTGGGAGCTCGAACGGACGCTGAAGTAGCTGTCAGTCTGAGTGCGGCCGCCTTCCCGGGTCGTACGAGACGAGCTTCAGCACGAAGTCGTCGTTGCTCTTCACCGCCACCTTGCCGACGTTGGGCGCCCAGTAGTGCGTCAGCACCGGGCCGCTGGGTGACGTCTCGAGCACCGCGAGGCACTTCTCGAAAGTTCCCGCGGGCACCTCGACCGTCGCGTCCGTCGCCACCACCTCGTACTGCGAGGCGTCCTTGCCGTTGCGCTCGATGCTCGACGGCCCAGCCCACTGCGAGCCCAGGTGCATCGCCGCCGGCAGCAACACCGTCTCGCTGATGCCGGCCTGGCGCTCGAGCCACGCGCCTTCCTTCACGCGCCAGCTCGCGGCCGTGCTGCGCTTGCCCCAGCTGACCTGCACGCGCGCCTGCCAGTTCTCGACGCCAGTGACGCGGACGCTGACCTTGTCTTTGCCCGAGAGGTAGCTCCACGCGCTGCCGCTGCGCACTGCGTAGTATTCGGCCGCGGCGCGCGACCCTTCGGACATCGGAGAACCCGCCAGCAACAGCAGAGAAACAAGAATGAGCATCAGGGAAGGCGCAGCCGCACACCGGCGGTCAGCGCGAAACGATCGTTGTTGATGAAGAGGGGGTTGTCGAAGAAGTGCCGGCCGCCGATGCCGATGAAGGCGCCGATGAACTTGAAGGCGTGCCACTCGACGCCACCGCTGGCGCCGATGCCGAAGGCGACGTTGTTGTCGATGATGATGGGAACGTCGACCTCGACGAATGCCGAGAGCTGCGGAATCACCGGCACCACCAGCGCCACCCGAGGGCTGATTCCAAAGTTCGGCACCAGCCGCAGGTGCACGCCCGCGCGAAAATATTTCAGCTCGATGCCGCCACCGATTTCCATCGCGCCATACACGCCGCGACCCTCTTCGAGCAGCCCACGCACCTCGGCGTACGGATGAACCCCCGACCCCTTCTCTTCAGGCTCTACCGGCGCAGCGACCGTCATCCCTGCCCCCTGCACCAGCACCAGGTACGTCTCGCGGCGCGCGCGGGTGAGCACCGTGCTCTCGACGGGCTCACCCGTCGGAAACTTCGCGACGACCTTGTGGCGGCCGATGACGGTCGAGACATCGACGGGGGTCGCTCCGGCGTCTTTGCCGTCCACGGTGACCAGCGCACCCGGCGGCGTCGATCGCACCACCACAGTTCCCTTCGTGCGCGCTCGCAAGCCGTCGAGGACCTTCACCACCGATGGGTCAACCCGCGCAGGGTCCAGCGACGCTTCCGGGTTCGCCTCGAGCGCGAGCGCGAAAGCCTCTTCCGCCCGGCCGAAGTCCTGCTGGGCGGCGAACACCTGGGCGCGCAGCAACTGCACCTTCTCGAGCTCCGCGCCTTCTGCCGCGGCCGCATCGAGCGCCTTCATCGCGACCGCGTAGTCGCCTTCGCCAAAGGCCTTCTGGCCCTGCTCGAGCTTCGAGAGCCGGGAAGGCGCAGCAGCAGCAACGAGAATGAGGCACAGCGGGCCGACGAGGGCGAACGTCATTGCGTGAGGTCGATTCGAACCACCGCCGCCTTGCCTGAAGCAACCCTTATTTCGCGCGTCTGGCCCTTGAAGCCCGGCCTTTCGACCTTCACTACGTAGCGCCCGGCGGGCAGGTCGAGCAGCAGCGGCGTGCGGCCCTTCGAGATGCCGTCGATCAACACCTGGGCCCAGTACGGCTCGCCTTTGAGCATCGTAATGACGCTCAGCTTTCCCTTCCTGGTGGCTCGGACGACGGCCACCTTCTGGGGCTCGCCTGCGTCCTCTTCCACCGCCACGACGATGGGCGCCGCCTCGCCCGCGTCCACGACTTCCTCCTCGGGCTGGCCTGCGTCCTCGACCACAGCAACCACCACCGGCTCAACACGAGGAGGCGCAGGGACAACGACCGGCGCCGTCTCCCACGGCCGCACGATTCCGAGCACCACGCCTGCGAGCACCAGCGCCCCCAGCCCCAGGTACGGCCCGCGGCTCGGCTTCACCGCTTTCGCCAGCTCACCCGTCTTTGGAATGCTGGCAACAATCGGAGGCGCCGGTGGCACGAAAGGGATGGCCGGCATCGCCGTCGCATCGCGCTGCGCCTGCTCGAGCGCTGCCAGCAGCAGCGCGCCCGACGAGAACCTATCGTCCGCCCGCTTCGCCAGCGCCTTCTTCATCACCTCGGCAATCGGCTTCGCGATCCACGGAGCGCGATCCAGCAAGTCCGGCGGCGGCGAGTGCGCCTGCATCTGGATCAACCGCAGCTCAGAGTCCGCCTCGAAGGGCAGCGTCCCCGTCAGACACTCGAAGATGACGACCGCGAGCGCATAGAGGTCGACGCGGTGGTCGACGTCTTTGCTGCCCAGCGCCTGCTCGGGCGCCATGTAGTGCGGCGTGCCCATCACCACGCCGGTGCGGGTCAGCGACTCGTGCCCGCGCAGCGACCGCAGAATGCCGAAGTCGAGAATCGTCGCGTGCCCGTCGTTGCCGACGAAGATGTTCCCCGCCTTCACGTCGCGGTGGATGAAGCCGAGCCCGTGGATGTAGTCGAGCCCGGCCGCCAGCTGCTTCAAGAGCTTCAGCGTCTCGTCGGCCTTCAAGCCGCCCTTCTGGCGCAGCACCCCGGCCAGCGTGTCGCCGTCGAGCTTCTTCATCACGATGAAGGGGCGCTCTTCGGTGCGGCCGACGTCGTAGATGGGCACGATGTTCGGGTGGTCGAGCTTGGCGGTGAGCCGGGCCTCGCGCTCGAACCGTTCGACGACTTCGGCGTCACCGACCAGGTTCTTCGCCAACAGCTTCACCGCCACCTTGCGGTCGAGCTCGAGGTCGGTGGCCAGGTAGACAGAGCCCATGCCGCCTTCGCCAATCTTCTGCTCGAGGCGGTACCGGCCCGACAGCAGGTCGCCGATGCGCACACCTGCCACGGTCTTCTCATTGCCGTCGTCGAGCACCTTCGGCTCGCGCACCCGGCTGCTGATCGACGTCTCGCGGGGCCCGCTCGGGCGTGGCGCAGAGGGCGCAGGTCCACCCACCGGAGGAACGGAAGGGGTCGCAGACGCGGGAGGCTGGCTGGTGGGCCCCGACCCGGGCGGGTGGCCCGGTGGAATACCCGTGGGGGTGTTGCTCAAGACCCTCGAACTTTATCAGGCGACTGGGTTTAACTTCAGTTTCCGGTGAGTTCGGCTTCTACAGAATCGGCGCGGACCGTCGAGGTCCCTTCCCGAAGGTTTGGCAAGTACCTCATCCGCTCGCGGCTGGGAGCTGGCGGCATGGCCGAAGTCTTCCTCGCCGAGGCCATCGACGAGAAGGGCGACCACTTGAACGTTGCCTTGAAGCTGATGCGCAAGGGCATGAGCGAGGCCAACTTCCACGACGAAGCCGACCTGATGGGGCTCTTGCAGCACCCGAACCTCGTCCACAAGCTCGAGGTCGGCGAAGCCTTTGGCCGCCCGTACATCGCGATGGAGTTCCTCATCGGCGGCGACCTTCGCTCGGTGATGGATTCCCACCGCCACCAGATGAAGGGCTTCCCCACCGCGATGGGCGTGCACGTCACGCTCGAGGTGCTGCGCGCGCTGGCCTACTTCCACCAGGCGAAGACGCGTTCAGGCGCAGCCCTCAACCTCGTCCACTCGGACGTGAACCCCGCCAACGTCTTCTTCTCGGGCACGGGCGAGGTGAAGCTCGGCGACTTCGGGGTCGCGACCTCGAGCCGCGCGGACATCGGCCCCGGTGAAGGCGTCGCCGCCGGCAAGCTCTCGTACCTGTCTCCCGAGCAGACCCGCGGCGAGAAGCTGACCGCCGCGTCCGACCTCTGGTCGGTGGGCGTGATGCTCCACGAGCTGACCGTCGGCTATCACCCGTTCTTGAAAGAAGGGCAGGCCGAGGCGCAGGTGATGAACGCGATTCGCGCGGGGAAGGTGGTGATTCCCGACTACGTCGACAAGCCGCTCGCGCTCGTGATGCAACGCGCGATGGCGCCCGACTTGAAGCTTCGCTACCGCACTGCTGGTGAGTTCGCCGGGCCGCTGTTCACCTACGCCCTCGACCACAACCTGAACCAGCCGCCCCGCGCCGTGCAGGACTGGCTCGAGAGCGTCCTCGGGCTGCTGGTTTGAGCCTGTACGGCGATTTGCCGTCCACTTCGCCGTATGTCGACTGCAGCCAAAACCTCAAAGCGGGAACGAAAGACTCTACAGCTGCCGCTGGCTGCGGAGCATCGCGAGGGCGTCGTCGGCGACCTCTGAGAAGAGGGTCCGTTCGGCCTTGAGCAGCAGCCCGTCGATGCCCGCGCGCGTCGCAGCGCTGATCGCCACCCCGCCGCGATCTGCCACCAGGCCCTGCGCTTCTTCCTCGGGGATCCGGTCGACCTTGTTCCAGACGAGCAGCCGTGGCCGTTCGGAAAGGCCGAGCTGGGCGAGAATCTTCTCCACCGATTCGATCTGCTGATCGCGCGCGACGTCGGACGCGTCGATGACGTGCAGCAGCAGCGACGCTTCCTCGAGCTCCTCGAGCGTGGCGCGGAAGGCAGTGACCAGGTCCTTCGGCAGGTCGCGAATGAAGCCCACGGTGTCGGTGATGATGACCTCGTGCTCGCGCGGAAAGCGCAGCCGCCGGCTGGTCGGGTCGAGCGTGGCGAACAGCTTGTCCTCTACGAGCACCGTCGACTGCGTGAGCGCGTTGAGCAGGGTCGACTTCCCGGCGTTCGTGTACCCGACGATCGACATCACCGGCAGCGCGTTCCGTTCGCGCGACCGCCGCCGCGTCTGGCGATTCACCGACAGCTGATCGATGCGCTTCTCAAGCTGGCCAATCCGCTCCCGCACCCGGCGGCGGTCGATCTCGAGCTTCGTCTCGCCGGGGCCGCGGCCGCCGATGCCTCCTGCGAGGCGCGACAGCGAATCGTCCGACTGCACCAGCCGCGGCATCAGGTACTTCAGCTGCGCGAGCTCGACCTGCAGCTTGCCGTCGGCGCTCTGGGCGCGCTGGGCAAAGATGTCGAGGATCAGCTGGGTACGGTCGAGCACCTTCAGGCTCGTCGCCTCGTTGATGCCGCGCGCCTGCGACGGGTTCAATTCCTTGTCGAAGATGAGCAGGTCTGCGCCCATCTGCATCGACTTCAGGTTCAGCTCGTCGAGCTTGCCGCGGCCAATCAGGTACTTCGGGTCGACCTGCTTGCGCATCTGCAGCACTTCATCCACCACGTCGACGCCCGCCGTGCGCGCGAGCTCCTTCAGCTCGACCAGCGACGCCTCGGTGTTGGCGCGCTTCCCGTCGAGACACACGCCCACCAGCACCGCGCGCTCACGGTCGCCAATCTTCTTCGCGCGCGTCGTCAGCGCCAGCTCGTCTTCGAGCGCGCCCATCGTCGCTGAAAAATCCGGCTGCCCGTCGTGCACGCTGGGCAGCGTCTCGGTGCGCCACAGCGCGGCGTCGGCGTTCTGCGGCAGCAGGTGCGCGTAGTGCAGCACGCCTGGCAGCCCGTCTTCCTTCACGCCTACCGCGGCGACCATGTCGAGCCGCAGCAGCGCGAGGTCGGTCAGGTCGTCCTTCGTCAGCGGCTCGGACTTGAGGTGGGTGTGCACCAGCCGCAGACCGCGCAGACGCACCTGCCCCGCGCGGGTGCGGCCGATGTCCGGCAGGTCGAGCTTGTGCGCGTTGCCCACCACCACGTGCTGAACCTCGCCCTTGCGCGACAGCAACACGCCCACCTGCCGGTTCGTCTGCGCCGAGAACTCGCACAGGTGCCGCGCCAGCTCGGGGCTCACAATCTCGTGCTCCGAGACCCGCCGCCGCCAGGTGTTCTTCAGGTGCTTCAGCTCGCTGGCCTTCAAGCCCAGCGTGTTTCCGAAAGGTTCGTTCACGTGGCGCGCACCATAGCCATTCGGCCCGCGTTGCAATGGTATGCAGCGCCCCAGAGTGACTCTCTCGAAGGCAAAGCGCGTGGTGGTGAAGGTCGGCACGAACGCGCTGACGCAGACGACGGGCAAGCTTCACCGGCCGCACATGCAGCGCCTGGCCACCGAGCTGCTGGCCGTCGCGAAGACGCGGGAGCTCATCGTCGTCTCTTCCGGAGCGATCGCTTTCGGCGTCGAACGCCTCGGCCTCGCCTCCCGCCCGCGCGACATCGTCGGCAAGCAGGCCTGCGCGGCGGTGGGCCAGAGCCGGCTGATGCGGGCGTGGGAAGAGGCGCTCGAGCCGAAGGTCGTCGCGCAGGTGCTGCTCACCCATTCCGACGTGCAAGATCGCCGGCGCTACTTGAACGCCCGCCACGCGCTGACCCGGCTTCTCGCCGACGGCGTCATTCCCATCATCAACGAGAACGACACCGTCGCGGTCGACGAGCTCAAGTTCGGGGACAACGACACGCTGGGCGGCCTCGTCGCGGGGCTGGTCGAGGCTGACGCGCTCATCATCCTCTCTGACGTCGACGGCCTCTACGACGCCGACCCGCGCGGGGACCCGAAGGCCAGGCGCTTCAGCTCGGTCGCGAAGGTGACGCCCGCCATCCTCGCGCTCGCCGGCGACTCGGGCAGCGCGGTGGGCACCGGAGGAATGGCGACCAAGGTCCGCGCCGCCGCCAAAGCGAACGAGCTCGGCATTCGCTGTGTCATCGCTGCGGGCCACCAGCCGGGGACGTTGACGCGAGTGCTCGCAGGGGAAGACGTCGGCACGGTGTTCGAGCCCTCGGCCGATCGCCGCACCGCCCGCAACGCGTGGATCGCGCACGCGCTGAAACCAAAGGGCCGCCTCGGGGTTGATGCGGGGGCAAAGGGCGCGCTCGTCGACAAGAAGAAGTCGCTGCTGCCGTCGGGAATTCGTTCGGTCGACGGGAATTTCGCAGCGGGCGACGCCGTGGATTTGTGTGACGAGGCCGGCCGGGTCTTCGCGCGAGGGCTGGCTGCCTATGGCGCTGATGAACTGCGAAAGCTGGCCGGGAAGAAGAGCGCGCAGATCGAAGCGACGCTTGGGTGGAAGGGCCTCGACGAAGCAGTTCATCGTGACGATTTGGCGGTGCTCGAGTGAAGACCAGGGCCCTCTTGGCGATTGCTCTCGTCGGCTGCAGTGCCGCTGCCGCGCCCGACCTCAAGGCCGTGATGCAGAAGCTCGGCGAGGACGCGAAGGCCCGCGAAGCTGCTCCCTGCACGTACCGAGAAGTCACCACCGTCGAAGAGCTCGGGAAGAACGACGAAGTCGTCGGCGCTGAAGTGCGCACCTTCGACGTCGAAGTGAAGGGCCAGGAAGTCCTTCGCCGCGAGGTGGTGTCTGTAACGAAGTCAGGCGCCGAGCTCGCCGACCTGCTGCAGCAGCAGAGAGACACGAAGGGGAAGAAGCCGGCCCGCGGCCCGCTGCACCCCGAGTCGCAGCCCGACTACGCCTTCGCGCTCAAGCCCGGCCCCGGCGATTCGTCGACCGTCACCATCGAGCCGCTGAAGCCCAACGCCGAACGCATGCGCGGAGAAGCCGTCGTGAACTCCAGGCTCGAGCTGACCGAGCTGCGGCTGACGCCTTCCAAAGTTCCGCTGCTCCTCAAGTCACTGGCGATGCGCTTCGAGTTCGTCGACACCGCGTGCGGGCGGCAACCGAGCCTGGTCGAGATTCAGGGCCAGGGCGTCGCCGTCTTCATCGACACCCGGTTCCGCACGAAGAGCATCCTCGGCGGGCACGCCCACGTCGCGGCGACGAAGAAGAAGTGAGCCCGATCGCGTTCACGCTGTGGGGCGTGGGCGTCACCTGGCTCGAGGTCGCGGGGGACGTCACCGGGCTGCTCTGCGTCTGGCTGGTGACGAAAGAGAAGGTCTGGAACTGGCCCGTCGGGCTCGTCAACACGGTGCTCTTCTCGCTGCTCTTCTTGCAGTCGAAGCTCTACGCCGACGCCACGCTGCAGGTCTTCTTCTTCGGCATGGGCATCTGGGGCTGGTGGTCGTGGGTGAAGAACAAGGGCCCGAACGAAGGGCCGCCCGTGACCCGCATGTCGAAGCGCGAGTGGCTCGTGCTCGGCGGCGCCGCCGTCGCCACCACTGCCGTGCTCACGCTGCTGATGCGCAACCTCACCGACTCGCCCGCGCCGCTCGCCGACACCAGCATTCTCGTGCAGAGCCTCTGCGCGACCTGGGCCCAGGTGAAGAAGCGCCTCGAGTCGTGGTGGATCTGGCTGGGCGTCGACATGATCAGCGTGCCGCTGTACGTGAGCCGAGAGCTCTACCCGACCGCGCTGCTCTACGTCCTCTTCGGCTGTCTCTGCGTCGTCGGCCTGCAGCGTTGGAAGACGTCGATGCGGAACTCGCGCGCGTGAAGCACGGCCTCGTCCTCGGGAAGTTCTACCCGCCGCACGCCGGCCACCACCTGCTCGTGCGCACCGCCGCCGCCGTCTGCGAGCGCGTCACCGTGCTGGTGCTCGCGTCCAGCGTCGAGAGCATCCCCCTCGCCGAGCGCGTCGCCTGGATGCGCGAGCTTCACCCCGAACCCAACGTCCGCATCGTCGGCGGCCTCGACGATTTTCCCGTCGACTATCAATCCGACGAAGCGTGGAACAACCACGTCGGCCTCTTTCAGCAGCTGCTCGATGCGCCCGTCGACGCCGTCTTCACGTCCGAGCCCTACGGCGAAGAGCTCGGCCGGCGCCTGAAAGCGAAGGCCGTGTGCGTGGACGTCGATCGCACGCTCGCGCCCTTCTCTGGCACTGCGATTCGCGCCGACCCGGTGGCGACGTGGGAAGGCCTCGCTGAGCCCGTGCGCGGCTACCTCGCCCGCCGCGTCGTCCTCGTCGGCGCCGAGTCCACCGGAAAAACCACCCTCGCCATCGCGCTCTGCGATGCCCTTCGCCGCCGCGGCGGCTCGCACGGCCTCACCCGCTGGGTCCCCGAGGTCGGCCGCGAAGTCACCGCCGACAAGCTCGCCGTCGCCCGCGCCCGCGCCGCGCTCGAAGGCCGGCCCGCCCCACGCGTCGACGAGGTCACCTGGCGCACTGAAGACTTCGCCGACATCGCGCGCGCGCAAGCGCAACGCGAAGACGCCCTCGCCCGCCTCGGCGGCCCCGTGCTCGTCTGCGACACCGACGCCTTCACCACCGGCCTCTGGCACGAGCGCTACCTGAAGGCCCCACGCGACTTCGGCCGCGCGCACCCGCTGTACCTGCTGCTCCACCCCGACGACGTGCCCTTCGTGCAAGACGGGTTGCGTGACGGTGAAGCGCTTCGTCACTGGATGACCGACCGTTTCCTCGCCCGCCTCACCGAGACCGGCCGCCGCTTCGCCGTCATTCGCGGCACGCGCAGCGAACGCCTCGCCCTCTGCCTCGCCCAGGTGGATCAGCTGGTCAGCGAAGGCTTCAAGCTCGCCGACCCGCTGGGCTGAGCTGCCGCCACCACCTGCGTCCACAGCCGCGTCGCCGCCACGCGCTTTGGAATTCCGAACGCCTTCAGCGTCGCGCGGTGATCCCACAGCACGGTGACTGCTGCCGCAATGCCCAGCGGCCACCACAGGGCTCGCAGCGCCGCGCCCACCCAGGTGCCCCGCTGCGACGCGAAGAAGTCGCGGTGGAAGGCCAGGTGCGCTTCTTCGTCCCGGCAGATCTGCCGCAGCGCCGCCGCCATCTTCCCGTTGGGAAGCGCCGCCGACAGCAGCCCGTAGAAGCCGATGCCAATCACCTCGGCCGCCAGCAGCACCAGCAGCTTGAAGCGAATGCCGAAGAGCCGGCGGCCGTGGACGAAGAGCCGCTCGCTCCACTGCCGCGAGAGCACGCGCCCGCCCAGCGCCGCCACCATCTGGCCGAGGATCCGCGCGTGCCTTCCTTCTTCCGCGATGAACTTCTTCAACGACACCCGGTAGTCCGCGTCGATGCCGCCGAAGGTGGCGTTGTCGATCTCGTTCGCGACCCGCCCTTCGCCCGATTCGCCCAGCTGAAACTTCTTCAGCGAGTCGAGCAGCGCCACCTGCTGATGACTTTCCAGCGCCGGCACGTCGACCTCGGGCACCGGGCGCACCGCGTTCGCTTCGAAGTGTTCTCTCCAGCTCGACCAGTTCATGGCAGCTCCTCGTTGAAGAGAAGAACGCACGAGTTGACGAAGCCTTCGGCCGAAGGCAGCCAGCGGTCGGGGCTGCAGGACGAACGGTCACCGCAGAAATCAAGCGGCCGGCCCGAAGACGAACCAAATCGACGGCGTCAAGCTGGGTCGGCCCTTGTTTCATCGCGCTCCAAAGACTCTCATTTGCTTCGTCCGAGTCGCTGCACGAAGACACGGGGGCCGAAACGGTGCGTTCGACAATTGAGCAGCAAGCGTCTCTAGAAGAAGCGGGCGGCACGTTGCTCACCTTCGCGCTCGACCCCCACAACTGGGTCTCGAGGGGAGGTCACCGCGCGCTTCCCGCGCACCTCCGGGTCGTCAACGGGGTGCAGATCTGTGCCGCCGTCGACGTGAACGCCGAGCTCCAGGGCTTCGTGCGGGTCTCGTTTCGAGGCAGCGACTTGTCGCCGATGAAGGCGGCAGACCTGCTCGAGCTCTTCGTCAAACACCACTTCCCGTTCACGGCGAACAGCGAGTGGGAGGTCGAGATCGACAACCGTCGGTGGATCCATTTCTCGCGGCGCTACACGTCGCGCGCGCTCCACGCATAGATTCCGCGGCGCCCATGCGCACCTACTGGTTGTTATTGGCCCTGAGCCTGGCCGGCTGTGTCACCGCCGCCGAGAACACCTTCGCCGACGATGGAAAAGAACGGCCTGCCCCCAAGCCCCAGGGCCAGCTCGAAGGCCGCGTCTTCGAGTTTCGTGATCCCGAGACGCCCCTGCGTGGAGCGAAGGTCACCGTCGCCAACCAACAGCAGGTCACCGGCGCCGACGGCACCTTCCTCTTTCAGAACCTGCGCGATGGCCAGGTCGAGCTGTCCATCTCGATGCCCGGCCACCGCCCCCACAAAGAGGTGCTGACCCTGCCCGCGCCAGAAGTCCTGCGCATCGGCCTCAACAGCACGGGGATGATTGTGGTCGACCTGCCGAAGGGCGCCGACATTCGCACCCACCTGATGCTGCGCCGCGATGGCGTCGACGAGGCGGCGTTCAACGGCGAGCTGCTCGACGGCGTCTACACCGTGGTGCTCGAGCTCGAACGCGTGGGCGACTGCCGCTGGAGCCGCACCGCCGAGCTGGAAGTCGAGCTCGTCGAAGGCGGGCAGCGGAAGTTGGATTTGCAGTTCGCTCCGCCGAAGACGCTGTCGGGCGAGGTTCGCGACGCGAAGAAGAAGCCCGTCGCCAACGCGAAGGTGCTCGCTTCCCGCGTCTTCGAAACCGACTCATTGCTGGAAATCATCAAGGACACGACGACGGGCCTTCGAGAAGACAGCCGCTGCGTCACTGATTCGTTCGGCCGCTTCACGCTCGAGGGCCTCGAAGAAGGCAGCTACACCGTGCTCGCCTTTCACCCCGACCACCCGCCCGCGTCGCTCAAGGTCGAGGCCGGCGAGCAAAACCTGAAGCTCAACCTCGTCGTCCCGCCCCCCGAGAAGAAACCGTGATCGCCCTGCTGCTCGCGCTGACCGTCGGCAACATGCCTCCGCCGCCGCCGAACCTCTGCAAGAAGCGCGACGCCGGGACGCCGTGCCTGACCCCGCGCCGCCGTGAAGGCACCTGCGCCACGACGCAGTGTCCGCAGACCGAGGCGAGTGAGAAGGGAGTGAAGACGGTGATGGTCGAGTGCCGCGTCTGCCAGCAGCCCGACGGCGGAACTCAGTGAGCGCCCCGCTTCCACCGCCGGACAGCAAGGGCTGCCTCGAGCACTTCGAAAACTCGCCGTGCCCACGGACAACGACAAGAAGGGCCTCTGCACCACCCACCAGGTGCGCAGCGCTGATTTCAGCAAGCCGGGCCCGCCGACCTTCTCGATGGTGAGGATCCGCGTCTGCGTCTCGACGCCGTCGAAGTACTCCCTCGCTGCGTTCGCGCAGGTGGCGGCAGTCGTGTTCGTCGTCTTCGGACTCGTGCTCTACAAGTTCCTGCGCCGCCGCACGCTCGCTGACTATGGGCGCTGAGCTGCTCGCCCCCATCGACGCCCTGCGCAGCGCCGTGTTGCGCCCGTGGGGCACGTCGCTGCGGCCGCTGCTGCTATCGAGAGAGCGCCGCGTCACCCTCGCCGCGGCCTTCGGCATCACCCTCGCCTTCGCCGTCGCCTGCGGCTTTCCGCTTTGGAGCCTCGCGCTCGGCCCCGTGTTGCTCGGCGTGCCGCACCTGCTCGCCGACGTGCGCTACCTCGTCGTCCGCCCGAAGCTTCACCTGCGGCCCGAGCTGATTCTCTTCACCGGCGTTCCGCTTGCGCTCGCAGCGATCGAGCCCCGCGTCGAGCTCGGAGTCCTCGCGGCCATCGGCGCCGTCTGCTGCGCGCGTGCGACGTGGCTTCGCAAAGCGCCGCTGCTCGCAGTCCTGGCGGTCGCCTTCGCCGCCGCCTGGAAAGAGACCTTCACCGCCCAGCTCGTCTTCCTTCACTTCCACAACGTGCTCGCCATCGGCCTGTGGTGGTTCTGGCGGAAGCGGTCGCCGCGCGCGTGGCTGATTCCCGCGATGGTGCTGGCCGGCACGCTGGCCCTCTTCGCGGGAGCGGCCGAGCCCGTGCTGCACTTGACGAATGGCTGGCGTGGGCCGGCCGCGAGCTTCACGGAAGAGATCGACGTCTACGCGCCGCTGGCAAGCCCTGTCTTCGCGTTCCGGCTGCTGCTCGCCTTCGTCTTCTTGCAGGCGATTCACTACCTCGTCTGGTTGCGATTGGTGCCTGAGGACGATCGAACCCGTGCCGCGCCGCGCACGTTCACTGCGTCGTTCGAAGCACTGCGCTCAGACTTCGGAATCGTCGCGTTGGCCCTCACCGCAGCGGCGGCGCTCGCCATCGCGCTGTGGGGCGTGCTCGACCTCGCCGGCGCGCGCGATGGCTACCTGCGCCTCGCCGGGTTCCACGGCTACCTCGAGCTTGCCGTCGCGGCGCTGTGGCTTGCGGAAGGGAAGCGGTGCTGACCCGCTGGGCGGTTGCGTTTCTGATCACCCAGGCCATCGAAGTGCCGCTGTACCTGCGCGTCACCACGTTCCGCGTCGCGGTGCTCGCCTCGACCTTCACCCACCCCATCGTCTGGTTCGTCTTCCCGATGGTCTGGCCGCGCGGCTACACGAGCATGGTCGTCGCGGCCGAAGTCTTCGCCTGGGGAATCGAGGCGCTGTGGCTCAAGTCGTTGGGCGTGCACCGGGCGATGCTCTGGTCCTTCATCGCCAACGGCGCGAGCTTCTGCGTGGGCCTCGGCCTGCGGAGGCTCTTCCACTACCCCTGACTTCAGCGGAGGCCGAGCTCCCAGACGTCGCCGTGATCGAACCAGTTCTGCTTGAAGTCACTGGTCGAGCCGAAGTGCAGCTGCCAGCGGTCGTTGCCGGCGGCGAGCAGCTTCGCTCCGAAGCGCGCCGCGTCGTCGAAAGTGGTCGTGCCGTCGTGCCCGCCGAAGGTCCACAGCCTTCCCAGCGAGTCGTACGCCATCGCTTGCCACACGCGCGGAGTCGGCGCCGCCGTCATCCCGGGAAGCAGCTTCCAGTCGACGCCGTCGAAGGCCCACGCGTCGTCGATGACTCCGCCGCCCGTGCGCGAGCCGCCGAAGAGCACCAGCTGCTCCTGGGTCGGGTCGAACAACATCGTCGCGTCTTTGCGCGCCTCGGGCACCGTCGCCGTCGTCAGCTGCTTCCAGCCCGTCCCGTCGAACACCCACGTGTCCGAGAGCCGGCCCGTTGCGTTGCGCCCCCCAAACACCACGGTGCGGCCGGGCTTCGGATCATGCGCCATCGCCGCCTGGGAACGTGGCGTCGGCCCCGAAACCGTCACCCAATCGTCCGAGCCCGGCCCCATCGCCCAGTTGTCGGCGCTGAACGTATTGCCCGACCCCTGCCCGCCGACCAGCAACGCAATCGAGCCATGAAACGCCATCGTCGCATCCGACCGCGCGTCCGGCCCGGCACCCGAAAGCTGCGACCACCTTCCTTCCTTCCAGCGCCACGTGTCGCGCAGCGAAGAGCCACCCGCCGCCATGTATCCACCGAGCAGCAGCGCCTCGCCGTTGACGCCCTTCTGCGAGAACGCCGCTGCAGCGCGAGGCAGCGGCAGCAGCGATCGATCGCGCCACACGGTGCCATCGAGCTCCCATAAAGACGGAGCGCCCGCGTCTGGCGTCTCGTCCCGCCACGCCGTGCCGTCCCAGCTGCGGAAATCGCCGAGCACCCTCACCGTGTACGCGCCGCCATCGCGCGGGTACCCCGACCACGTGCCGCCGAAGACGTAGAGCCGCTGGTGCACGTCATCGAGCGCGACCGCAGCGTTCTTTCGTTCTGGGCATTCGTCTTCGGACATCGGCGTCTGGGTCCACTTGCCGCTGCCACTCCACCGCCAGAAGTCCTGAATGGGGCCGGTGGCGTGGTTGCCAGAAAGCACGCGGGTGTCGTGCGTCGGTGCCCACCAGAACGCGCGGTGCGTGCTCCGCGACGGAGGCGTCTGAAGCACCATCTTCCACCCCAGCGTCCCAGCGTCGACGGGGCCTGTGTCCGGCGAGCCTGCGTCGGGCTCGGGCGTCCCGGTGTCCTTCTCGTTCATACCCGCATCGGGCGTGGGCGTGATTCCGCTGTCTGGGGTTGCCTGTCTCGGACCGCAGCTGATCAGCACGATGGCGGCGAAGACTGCCGGTTTCATGTCATTTCCCTCGAAAGGGAAAAGGCATGAGCAAGAAGAAGCACTAAATTTAGATGAGCTTGAAGTGGCGCAGCGGGTTGCCGACGTTCTTCACCGGCGTCTCCGTCAGCGGCCCGTACTTCAGCGCGCGCAATGCGGGATCATCGGCGATGGTCTCGAGCGCGACCTTGGCCGACTCCATCACCAGCGTCTCGCGAAAGGCGCCCAGCGACTGCAGCCGCGCCGTCTGGTTCATGCCCGTCGAGAAGCCGGTGTACTGGCGGTTGGGGCCGAAGAGACCGCAGAACGTCTGAGCCAGGTTCACCCCAATCGCCACGCCGAGCCCAGGCAGCTTCAGAATCTCGCTCAGCCTCGAAATCTCGGGGTGCGCCGACATCTTGTCTGCGGTGAAGGCCTGAATCTCGAGCGCCGCCCGCACCGCATCGCGCGCGCGTTCGCCCGGAGAAGACTTGAAGAAGGGCGGGCCGAAGAGACCGATGACGCAGTCGCCGACCATCTTGTCGAACACGCCGTTGTGGCGATGGAGGATGCCGACCGCTTCTTCCGACCAGTCGTCGACGAATTTGCCGATGCGTTCGGGCCGTTCGAGCACCGTCTCGCAGATGCGGGTGAAGCCGTTGATGTCAGCGAAGAGAATGCCGACCTCTTCGTCGCGCGCCGTGAGGTAGCGGCGTTCGTAGTCGGGGTCGCGCAGCAGCTCGTCGATGCACTTCCCCGCGAAGAACTGCGAAAGGTGAATGCGCTCGCGGTTGTAGTCGAGCAGCCGCTGAGACAGCGTCGACGCGAGCAGGCGGATCAGATCCATCGTGTAGGCGCTGAAGCCCTCGCTGCCCGACCAGATCATGATTTTTCCGAGGGCGTTCGCGTCGCCGACTCCGGAAATCAACACCGCTTCCACCGCGCGCTGGCTGCCGAGCACATCGCGCAGCCGGCGGTCTTGCGCGTGGATCAGCTGCGGGCCGTACATCCGAATCGCGTCGTCGACCTTCGCCGAACGGTTGCCGTTGCTCGCGTGCTCGAGCTGGCCGTACTTGTAGATGCGGTAGTGCATCGCGCCCGACTCGACGGCGTCGCGGTACATCAGCATGAAGCCAGGCAGCTTCACCTTCTCGCAGAGCGCGCGCACGGCTTGATCCATTCCCACCTCGAACACGCGGTTCGAGAGGAAGTGGTTGATGGTGACGAGCACCTGCTGTTTCTCGGAGGCCGTCTGAATCGAGGCGAGCACGGTGTCGAGCTCTTCGGCGATCGTCTCGAGCAGGCGGCGCAGCGGGGCCGAACGGTCGGCGCCCGTCTGGTCACCCGCGTAGTACAGGCCGATCGCTCCAATCTTGGTGCCGACGATGTCGAGCGCCTGGGAGACCAGCGTGCCATTCGCCGCCTTTCGCGCGCCCCAGTGGTTCTCTTCCAGCAGCGTGCCGGGGAAGGTGCCTCCGAAGTCGCCGTGGTGCCAGGTCTGCACGGTCAGCTCTTCGTCGAGGCTCGTAATCGCGATGCCGTTGGCGCCGGTGAGGCGAATCAGCTCGGGAAACAGCCGCTTGAAGGTCTGCTCGAGGTTTTCCCGGTTCTTCAGGGACTGCTCGAGGATGTCGTCAACTGTGCGGCTGACGTTGCGCAGGTGCTTCAGCTCTTCGTAGGACAGGTCGCCGGATTCCATCGGTGGCGATTTCTATCAGAACCATCCCGAAAATAGAGCCGACGGCGGATCAGGCTACACTGGGGGCGCCATGATGATCGCGACCATCGCCGCAGCTCTCTTGATGACCTCTTCCGGTACCAAGCCCGAGACGTATTCGGAGCGCTGGCTGTGCGACCTGTGGGCCGGCGCCCAGTGCCACGCGTCCAGCTGCGCGAAAGACGCGAAAGACCGCTGCATGGCCGCCAGTAAACAGTGCAACAGCACGAGCAGGGCGACCGCGGTGACGAAGGATCGCGCCGACAAGCAGGCCGCCTGCGCCCGCGCCCTGCTCAAGGCACCCTGCGGAGCCCCCAGGCCCGCCGAGTGCGACGGGCTGATGTAGTCAGGCCCCTGGCCGCCGCATCTCGCTGCCGACGAACTTTCCGTCGCGCACGTCGATCAACCAGTAGCCCTCGTTGCCGCGTTGCGTGCTGCTGCCGGCCCCGAAGACGTGTGGGCGCGTCGGTGACGCCGGGTGGTGGTAGCGCCGGTGAATGTGCCCGTGCAGCACCGCGAACCTCTCGCCCCGCACCAGCTCGAACAACCGCTTCGCGTCGACCAGCCCATGCAGCGGCTTGTCGGCCCTTCCCTCTTTCGTCAGCGGCGCGTGGTGCACCACCACCATCACCGCGCGGTCTTTGAGCTCTGGCTGCTGAATCAACAGCTCGAGCCCTTCCAGCTGCCGCTTGCCGATGACGCCGAACGAGAAGCCCGGCACCAGCGGGACGCGTGCGGACATCAACCCGACGACAGCGACCTGGTCGTCCAACAACCGCACGAACGGGTACGGGCCTTCGCGGGTGAACGCCGGCAGGTCGCTCTCCAGCAGGTGCCCGAAGCGCCGTTCGAAGCGGTGGTCAGCCAGCGCGCCCGGCGTGTAGGTGTCGTGGTTGCCGGGGATGATGGTGCAGCGCCGCTTGTCCTTCGTCAGCGGCCCCAGCGCCTGCAGCGCGCCTTCGAACTCTTCTTCGAGCGCGTAGCCCGTCAAGTCCCCCGAGACGATGAGGTGGTCGGCCCGGTGGCGCCCGAAGTCGTCGACGATGGTCCGAATCGTCTTCGGCGAGTCTGCGAAATACCGGGCCCGACCGCGCAGTTTGAGCTCCGCGAGGGCAGGCATGCGCCGCCACCCCAGCTCGAAGATGGAAGGGCGCTGGTAGTTCCCAACGACGTGAATGTCCGAGCAGTGGAGGAAGCGCATGGTGAGTGAGTCATGTTATGTGCGCCGGCCCATGAGAGTGCTCGTTTCCACGCTGGTCTTCGTTTCGTCGCTGTCCCTCGCCGCCCAGGCTCCGAAGAAAGCAGAGCCGAAGAAGGCAGAGGCCCCCGCCGCTGCGCCGGCCGCTGCGCCCGCCCCGGCGCCCGCTCCTGCTCCCGCCGATGCCCCGGCTGCTGCGCCCACGAGCAGCGCCCCGAAGCTCGCGATTCTGCCCTTCGCGGCCCTGGGCGGTGACGTGCCCCAGCGCATCGGACCCAAGGCGGCCGGGATGCTGACCACCGAGTTCAAGAGCGTCGACTCCGTGCAGCTGCTCGACACGCGCAAGGCCAACGCTGGCGCCGACCCGTTTGCCGATGGCCTCGCGCAGGCGCGAAAGCACGTCGAAGAAGCCAACGACCTGCGCAAGAAGCGAAAGTTCCGCCTCGCCGACGAAGCGCTGGGCAGGGCCGTCACCGAGTTCCGCCAGCAGGCCCCGGGCGTCACCGACATCGCCGAGGTCGCCGACGCCTACGCGCTGCTCAGCGCGGTTCAGTACAACACCGGCCGCGACGAAGACGGCCTCAAGTCGTTGACCACTGCGTTGTCGCTGTCGCCTGACCGTGAGCTGCCGCTGGCCGCCACCTCGCCGCTGTTCTCGCGCGTCGTCACCGACACCCGCAAGGGCGTGAAGGCCTCGGCGAAGAACACGCTGAGCGTCGAGTCGAGCCCCGCCGGTGGAGCCGTGTTCGTCGACGGCATCCCCCTGGGCGGCTCGCCGCTGCAGGTCAAAGACGTACCGGCCGGGCTGCACTTCTGGAAGGTCGCCCTGGCGAATGGTGAGACGGTCGGTGGCGTCGTCGACGTGGTGAATGGCAAGCCCGCGAAGGTGATGGGCACGTCGACCACGAAGGACCCTGAGTCGCGCATGCTCGCGCAGCTGGCGCAGAACAAGGTCGACGCCGAGCTCGTCGCTGCCGCGAAAGAGCACGCCGCCGCGCTGTCGGCCGACATGCTGCTGTTCGGCGCCCTCAGCAAAGACGGCAAGGGCCTGTCGCTCGACTCTTTCCTCTACGTGGCGGCGGCCAACGAAGTGCGCCGGCTGCAGCGCACCAGCTTCGACGGCGAGCTGCTGTCGGCCGGGATGGAGTTCTACAACCTCGCCGGCACGCTGACGGCAAAGGGCGCGAAGGTCGGCGACGCGGTGAAGGTTCCGTCGGCGGTGGTCAGCGGCCCGGCCCCGAACGGCACGAAGCTCGCCGAGGCGAAGTACGGCGTGCAGCCGGGCAAAGAGCTTGCGCTCGAGGGCGTCGAGCCCACCGAGCCGACGAAGGACGAAGGTTCACGAAAGCCACTTGAGCAGAAGTCCCGCGCACCGCTGAAGAAGAAGTAGGCGGTCGTGGTGCGGCAGCGCTTCGCGCCGAGTCCTTCGGGACGGCTGCACCTGGGCAATGCGCGAAGTGCGCTGCTCGGGTGGCTGCAGGCGCGCGCGGCCGGGGGTGAGTTCCTGCTGCGCATCGAGGACCTGGATCCGGATCGCAGCAGCGCCGAAGCGATCGACGGCATCTACGAAGACCTGCGCTGGCTCGGGCTCGATTGGGATGGCCCGGTGCTGAAGCAGAGTCTTCGCGCAGAGGCGTACGCCGACGCGCTGCGAAAGCTCGAGGCGGCGGGTCGGGTGTATCCGTGCTTCTGCTCGCGGGCAGAGATCGCGCGCGCTGCTTCAGCTCCGCATGTGGGTGAAGAAGGGCCGCGGTATCCGGGTACGTGCGCGCACGGTGGGACGGCGCAGGCAGGGAGGACGCCCGCGCTTCGATTCCGCGTCGCGCCTGGCGTCGTGTCATTTGCTGATCAGCTGCACGGGCCCTACTCGCAGGACGTCGACGCCGTCGTCGGCGATTTCGTCGTGCGGCGGGTCGATGGCGTCGCGAGCTATCAGCTCGCCGTGGTCGTCGATGACGCGGCGCAGGGCATCACCGACGTGCTGCGTGGGGATGATCTGCTGAGCTCGACGCCGCGGCAGCTGCAGCTGTACGCGGCGCTCGGATTATCGCCGCCCGCGTTCGCGCATGTTCCGCTGCTGATGGACGCAGACGGGAAGAGGATGGCGAAGCGCGATGGGGCGCAGACGATCGCCGGGCAACGCGCCGCCGGGAAATCTCCCGAGGACGTCGTCGGGTGGTTGGCGAAGTCGTGCGGAATTGGCGATGGGTCAGCGAGTTCTGCGTCCGAGCTGGTCGAGAAGGCCCCGTTCATCCCGTATCCTGACTCCGGGACTTCCCGGTGAGACGCCACGTCCTCGTCGCGCTGGGCGTGCTGGTGCCGTTCGTCGCGCTCATCCTGCTCGGCTTCTCTCTGATGAAGGACCCTTTGCCCATCGTCCTCCCCACGCCGGTCGTGCGCCTGCCGCCGATGCCACCACCCGAGCCCGTGCCCGCACCGCGGCCCGTCGTGGTGGTCGCTCAGCCGGTCGTCGCCCCGGTCGCCCCGCCGCCTCCTCCTCCGCCGCTTCCCCTCTCTGCCGAGGCGAAGCGCTTGCCGGTCATCGCGGGCGTCGAGCCGCTGGTGCTGCAGTGCTTCCGCGACATGACCGACCGCGTGCGCGAGCCGCTGAGCGTCACCGTTCAGTTCAACACCACGCTCGAGGGCGGCTACGAAGGCGCCGTCATCAAGAAGGCGTCCTGGCAGGACCCGATGCTCAGCGCCTGCATTCTCGACGCCTTCGCGGACGCGAAGTTCGAGCCCACGGGCATGGTGATGCGCCGGCAGAGCTACACCTTTGCTTTGGGCGACGATGACGGGGGGCGCTGACGAATCAGCCCTTCCTGCGCCGTCGAAGCGACCAGCCTTCCATCGCGCGAGTAGACGCTACCCCTCACCAACCCGCGGCCGCCACGCGCCACGGGGCTGTCGATGTCGTGAAGCAACCAATCGTCTGCGCGAAACGGCTGATGAAACCACATCACGTGGTCGATGCTCGCGACCTGCATCCCCGGCGTCAGCCAACCCACCGAGTGCGGCCGGAGCGCAGTGGTGAGAAACGAATAGTCCGACGCGTACGCCAGCAGCGCCGTGTGCACCGCTGGGTCATCGGGCAGCGCGTGCATCGTGCGGAACCACACGCTGCGGTTGGGCTCGCCCTTCGCCGGCGCCAGCGGATCCTCGTCGTCGCTGGCCCGCATCTCGAACGGACGTTCGGCCAGCACCTTCGCGCGCAGCAGCTCGGGCATGCGCGCGAGGTGCTTCTGGTACCGCTGCTGGTCGGTCGGAAAGGTCTCGGGCCCGCCCACCGACGGCATCGTGTCCTGGTGCTCGAGCCCCACCTCGGGCTTCTGAAAAGAGGCGGCGAGATTGAAGATCGCCTCGCCGTGCTGAATCGCGACCACGCGGCGGGTGGTGAAAGAGCCGCCGTCACGAATGCGATCCACGTCGTACACGATGGGCGCCTTCACATCGCCGGGCCGCAGGAAGTAGGCGTGCAGCGAATGAACATGCCGTTCCGGCAACACGGTACGGAGGGCGGCGGTCAGTGCCTGGCCAAGCACCTGGCCTCCGAAGACCGTGCCCCAGCCGAGGTCCTGGCTCTGCCCGCGGAACAGGTTTTCTTCGAGCTTCTCCAGGGCCAGCAGCTTCACCAGCTCGTCGAGCAACGAAGGCATGCGGCACTCGTACCGCATTGGGCTAACTTGCGCTTCCCCGCACATGGCGTCGAACGTCGAGCCGTTGGCACCCAAGCACCTCGAGTCGCTCAAAGCGCTGCTGGCGCGTGAGCCCTCGCACAATCTGTACCTGCTCGGGCTGCTCGAAGAGTTCGGCATCGTCCCCGCCTCGGGCCGCGCGCCCTTCACTTTCTACGGCCGGTTCCTCAGCGGCGAGCTGACTGCGGCCGTCTTCGTCGGCGGCACCGGCGGCATGGTCGTGCCCTCGAGCAACCTGCCCAACGCCATCGCCGACATCGCGAAGCAGCTCAGCGGCAAGGTGAAGCTCGGCGCCGCGCTGGGCGAGAAGGGCTGCGTCGACGTGCTGCTCACCCACCTCGGCACCGCGCGCCCCAAAGTCTCGCGCGCGCAGCGGCTCTTCGCGGTGTCGGCCGACGACCTCGGCCCCTTCACCAACCCGCTGCTGCGCCTCGCCGTCGAGAGCGACTGCGAGCAGCTGATTCCGATGGCCGCGCAGGCCGTGAAGGAAATCATGCAGCGCGACCCGCTGGACGAAGACCCCGAAGGCTTCCCCCTGCGCGTCCGCCAGCGCGTGAAGAGCCGCCGCACCTACGTGCTCGAAGAGAAAGGCCGCCTCGTCTTCAAGATCGACGTCGGCTCGCGCAGCCATTTCGGCGCTGAGCTCGAAGGCCTCTTCACCGTCCCCGACGAGCGCCGCCGCGGCCACGCCACGCTGAGCCTCGGCCAGATTTCGCGGCACCTGCTCTCGTCGTTGCCGCGGCTCACGCTGCGCGTCGACGACCTGGACCCCGCGCTCGCCGGCGTCGCGCGAAAGGTCGGCTACCTGGCCGGCCGCGCGCAGCGGCTCGTCATCCTGGCTTAGTTGTCGAGTACCGCTTCGGCGAACAGCCCGCCAACAGGCACAGCGCGAGCCTCAGCCGCAGGATCTAGATTTTCCCCGTCACGTAGATGAACGCGAGGCACATCTCGTCATCCGTGCTCTCGCCCCACCGAATCGTCCGGTCGGTCGGGTTGTTCCAGCTGCACGTCAGCTTGAAGGCGCTGCCCGCGTTCGCGGTGATCCCCGTGCGCGACGTGTAGAAATAGAACTGCTGCCACTGAAAGTCCCACTTCGGGATGTCGATCAAGCACGTGTCCTTCAGCTCGGGCTTCGCTTTCGGAGCGAGGATCTCGACCTTCGCCGTCGCGCCCTTCGTGTGCATGTGCGGAATCACGCCCCAGACCGTCGCGTCCACCGGCAGCTCGAACTTCACCGACCGCGTGTAGCCCATCGTATGCGGGGTGATGGCGAACTTGTCGTCGACCAGCGGGAACATCTGCGCGTGGTACGGCACCGGGTTTACCGAGTACTGCAGCTTCACCTGCGTCTGGTCGGGCTGCGCGTCCGTCTGCGTCAGGTTGTAGTGCACCTGCATGATCAGCACGTCGCCCGCGAACAGTGACACGCCCGTCTGCCCCGGGAACCGCGTCACCCCGCTACCCGGCACCCAGCCACCCACCATCTTCGGAGCGTCCGTGCCCGGCCCACCGAAGCACTGCCAGCCCAGCCCTTCCGGCGAGCCGTCTTCCAGCGCCTGCGCCTCGGCCTTCGGCACCGTGTAGAGCAGCACGTGGTGCACCGCCCGGCGATCGCCCGGCACCACCTCGAAGCCAATCAGGTCCTTCGTGCCGTTCAGCTCGGGGTCGAGAATGAAGCAGCGGTAGTCGTCCTTGCGCGTCTTGTCGGCGACAAAAGAGTTCGGCGTGTACGAGGCAGTCGCCTTCAAGGTCTTGTCGACCCACGGCAGCTCGGCGCCAGTCAGCTTCGCTTCCTTCTTGTCGGCGATGTCGCCCTCGAGCATTCCGTGCTTCTCGAAGTCGGTGAGCACGTCGATTTCTTCCTGCGTCAGCCGGCGCTCATCTTTGTACGAGTTGCAGTCGGGCGAGGCGACCCACGGCGGCATGCGCTTCGTCTTCACCGCGTCCATCACCTGCGCGCCGTGCTGCTTCACTTCCTCGTACGTCTGCAACGGGAAGGGGGTCACACCGCCGGGCACGTGGCAGGTGCCGCACCGCGCCGCGATGATCGGCTGCGCATCCCGATACCAGTTGGCGCGCGCGTCGGGCTCCGCTTTGGGCGGAACACCACAGGCGGCGGTGAGAAGAACAACCACGACAGGGAACAGTGGCGCGCGGGGAAACTGCATCGACCCCATATATGGGAACGGAACCCCGGCCGTCGAGCGGCTCCGAACGTTTACGTCGTAAACCCGGATTTCTTCAGTGGCTGCTGTGCGGCGCCGCGACTTCGCCCTTCGGCGCGCGGATGAAGTCCAGCGGAGCCCTGAGGAACCGGCGGAAGACGGCGCGCAGCAGCTCGACCTGCGCAAAAGCACCGACCTCGCGCGCTCGAAGGGCGACGAAGAGGGCGAGCGCGAAGCTCACTCCGAAGTTGCAGAGCCCGATGACGCCGATCGCCGACAGCGCCCACAGGTAGTCCGCCTGCAGCACCTTTTCCGGCCCCAGCGTCATCCCCGCGAAGGTGAGCTGGCCCGTCGCGAAGGTGACGTGCCGAACCTCGAGCGGAATTCCGACCAGCACGCCCACCACCGGTGAGAGCCCGAGGAAGGTACCGAGCGCGATGCTGCCGCCAAAGCCCGAGATGTTGTTGAGCAGGAACTTCGCGAACCGCGACGCCTTCTCGCTTCCGACCAGCGTGCGAAGGCCGCGGCTGCTCGCGATCGCCTCATGCAGCTTGTTCACCACGAACCAGTTTTCCATCGTGCCGCCGACGATGCTCGCCATCCACAGGTAGACGCCGGTGAGCATGGCGTAGACGATGGTCGGCGAGCCGAACGGGTGATGCTTGTGCACGATCTTCTCGGCGTACTCGCTGTCGAGCAGCCACTGGCCGGTGAGCAGGTGGACGACGAGGTTGATGAGAATCGCCCCGGGAATCACCATGCCCAGGTTGCCGGCGACGGCGGCGAGCTGGCTGCGAACGACGCGCGCGACCTGCTCGACCAGCGGCCCCAGGTCGGCCTGTTCGGCGGTGTCGAGGTTGGTGGTGGTGTCTTTGATCGCGCCGGCCAGCGTCGCAGCAGTCATCGACGGCTGCTTCGTCGCCAGCGTAAAGCCGACCATCTGCATCACGACGAAACCCGTGCCGTAGTTGAGCGCGTTGGCGATGCCGTCGATCAACGGCGGCAGGTGCGCCCAGCCCATCACGAACTTGAGGAACACCGAGAAAGAGGTGAGCACCCCGCCGCCGCCGGCCGAGCTCACCATCTGGTGCTGCTCCTCGCGCGTGCGCGTGACGTAGTGCTCGCCGCCATGGCCCGCCCGCTCGATGACCCGCTGCGCGAGAAGCCGGCTGTTGGTCCGGAAGAGCTCGCCCAGCGAACGGTCGCGCACGCCGCCGCGAATCAGCGTGTAAAGCAGTCGCGCGTGGGCGCCCTGAATCGGCTCGGCCGAGAGGACGGTGACCAGCGCGTAGAGGCGGTCGAGCTGCCGGTTGATCAGCTCGAGCCGGTAGACGAGGTCGACGCTCACGCCCGTCTGGTCGAGCGTGGTGATGACTTCGCGCGTGCCCTTGCGGCAGGCGGCAAGGCACTCGCGGCACTGCACTTCGGTGGTGACGCCGGTGAGCTCTGTTTTGTCGCCGGTGACCCAGGTGCGGACGACGCGGGGCAGCGCGAGAAACGGTGAGTCGCGCAAGGTGGCGCTGCGGCTCAGGCGGCGGCGCACTTCATCCGCAAGCCCGTTGGCGCTGACCCGGACGGCCAACAGCACCGCCGCGTCGCGCATCGAGGCGCGCATCGGGTCGAGCGCGCTGCCCTTCGGCACCGCGAGCGCAGAGAAGAGGCGGGCCGACAGCTCGTCTGGCAGCGACTCGAACCAGTCGACCTGGCGCTTCGTCGGGAAGAGGCGGAACAACAGGCGCGACAGGTCGCCTTCGACAGGCGGCTCAGGCAGCACGCGCTTGCTCAGGCGATCGACGGCCTCGCTGAGCATCGCCTGGTGGGTGGGCAGGCCGGTGTCGGTGAAGAGCCGGACTCCGTCGGTGAGCTCGAAGGCGCGCGCGACGACGGCGCGCAGGGCGGCGAGCTGTTCGGGCAGCTGGTCGAGCGCGTCGAGAAGAAGGGTCAGGCGGGCGGTGGCGTTGCTGCCGAAGCGGGGGCGCTTGGGGACGCGGCCGCGCTGGCGAAGCCAGTCGCTCAGGTCTTCGAGCCATTCGGCCTGGCCCGAGAAAGCGGCGTGCGGGTCGAGGCGCACCAGCAGGGCGTGCAGCTTGCGGACGCAGCGGTTGTCGGGGTCGGCGGCCGAGAAGCGCGTGACGAAGTTCGCCGGGTCGAGGAGGCTCGCTTCCGGGGGAATCGACTGGGCGGTATTCGAGATGTCGGACGCGCTCATTCTTCGCGGACTCTTAGCAGCCTCTATCTTCCTGAGGAGCCCCTCGAAAAGGCAGAGTGGGTCTTCTGTGATTCGCCTCGTCGTCCCACTGAGCATCTTCCTCGCCGGCTGTGACGTTCGTCAGCTGCTGGTTCCACCCGATGCGGGCTTTCCGTACGACGCGGGCTTTCCGTACGACGCGGGGACCCTCGACGCTGGGCCCCACATTCGCGTGCTCACCTTCAACGTCCGCCGCTTCTTCGACACCGTCTGCCAGTCGGGCCAGTGCGCCAACGACGACTTCGAGGAACAGGTGTCGCAGGGGGAATTCGATGCCCGGGCGGATCAGCTGGCTGCGGGTATCCGCGCTGCAAACGCCGACGTCGTGGTGTTGCAGGAAGTCGAGAACCAGGCGTGCCTCGACGCGCTTTCGTCTCGGCTGATGGACGTGCTGCCCGCCGCGAGCATTGGTGAGACGGGGTCGCCAGGCTCGATGGACGTCGCCGTGATGTCGCGCACGCCGATCGAGAAGACCGTGCGGCATCGGTCGTCGGTGCTGCAGCGGCCCGATGGGTCGACCACGTCTTTCAGCCGCGAGTTCTACGAGGTGCACGTGCGCCTGCTCGATCGCGAGGTGATCGCTTTCGCCGCGCACTTTCGATCAAAGGTGAACGACGACGCGGGCCGCCGGCTCGCCGAGGCGCAGGCGGCGCACGCGATCGTCTCGGCCACCGCGGCCGCGAATCCCACCGCGCTCGTCCTCATGGCCGGGGACCTCAACGACACGCCCGGCTCTCTGCCGATTTCCGCGCTCGAAGGCGACCAGGCGTTGATCCGCGTCGCAAAAGAGAACGCGGCCGCCGACCAGGCCACCTACATCTACAAAGGAAGCGGTGAGGCGATCGACCACGTCTTCCGCGCGGCCGCCGGCGCCGGCGCGCTCGTGCCCGGCTCGGTGAGGGTGCTCAAAGGTCCCAACGGCTACGCCGGCAGCGACCACTTCGCTCTGCAGGCCGACTTCACCCCGTAAGCCGCCGAGCCCCGCCTACGGCAGCGCGTGTAGCAGGTACGGAATCACGCGCCCGTCGGTCACGATCGCCATGTGGTCGAACCGGTCGGACGAGAAATACACCACGGGCGCGTTGAGCTTCGCCACGCGGTCGTAGAGGTACGGCACGTCATCGAGCTTTGTCGCCTGCGGGTGCTTGGTCAGAAACCAATCCGTCCGCTGCGCCGTCTCGAACCCCACCATCACCAACTGGTGGCCGGGCGCTTCGACCCACGCCTGAAATTCTTTGTCGGCTCCGTAGAGGCCGTCGAGCAGCACCACCTGCTTCAGCTGCGGGTGCGCGAGCCACGCGGCGACGTTCTTGAACGCTCCGCTGTGCGCGACCACCACCACCGGGCCTTCGGGCCGCTTCAGCTTCGTGCGCGCGAAAGTCTGCGTCAGCAGCGCCTCGAGGTCGTCCCAGTAGAGGGGGTCCGTGCGCCACGACGGCGTCTCGGGAACGATGAACACCCCGTTGCGCCCGCTGTCGCGGAACTGCATCGCGAGCCGATGCTCGAAGAACGCCGAGTCTGCCGAGCTGTAGTACCCGTGCAGGTACACCACCACCGCGGCGCCCTGCGGTTTGTAGAACGCGGGCCGCCACACGTGCACCGGCCCTCTTCCTTCCGTGCCGAACCGCGTGTGCCGCCCGTCTTCGAGCAGCTGGTCGACCCACTCACGCGCGGTCGTCGCGGTGACCAGCTGGGCGGCAGGCGTCAGCGCCTCGGCCGGATCCACGCCCCCGTCGGCGAGCGCCGCCAGCAGCGAGAGCGTCAGCCCGGTCACCTCTATTTCGCCGCCGCCTTCTGCGTCACCAGCAAGTGCTTCTGCAGCTTCTTGTCGAGGTAGCCATACCGGAAGGGCAGCGGCTCGGCCTTTTCCCACAGCTTCTTGAAGTCGGCGTTGTAGGTGGGGTTGCCGGCGAGAAACGACTCGTCGAAGCGGCCGAACGTCGTCTGGGTGAAGCCCTTCGCGTTGGCGAACGACGGCGGCACGCCGGTGCTGTCAGAGAACATGAACTCCATGTGGTCGAGCAGGTAGTCGCGAATGACCGAGAAGTTCGGGCGCCACAGCAGGTAGCTGGCCGCCTTCGTCATCGCGACAATCTTCCCCTTCTGCTCGAGGTGCGCCTTCATCCCCGGGTCCTTGCCGAAGTGGTCGTCGTCGAGGTTCTGCGCGAAGTGCCGGTGCGTCTTCGCGTTCGCGGGGTCACCCTTCTTCTGGAACTTGAGCTCCATGTTGCTGAAGGCTTCCGAGAAGTCCGGCGACGTCCAACCCTTCTTCAGCAGCTGCGCGTCTTTCTTCTGCAGCTCGTCGACGTCCGCCTGCGTGATGCCGTGCAGCGAACCATCGGGCTCGACGCGGACGTAGCGAAGCGACACCGGCTCGTAGCCGTGTACCGCGAGCGCGATGAGAAAGAAGGAGATCTGGCCGGGAAGCTCGCCGCGCTGCCCCTTCATCAGGTTCTCGGTCTTGCTGTCGTTCGCGGTCAGCAGGCCGGCCGAGGTCTTTCGGATGAGGTCGAGGCTCGTCTTCAGCTGCTTGCTGTCGATCTGGGTGATGCGGCGCGGGTCGCCGGCGTGCTCCAGCGACATCGTGGTGATTTCCTTCGCCTCGGGCCACGTGGTCAGCGCCGAGATGAGGTCGCCGCCGCCAAACGGGTAGACGACCGTCGTCGGCAGGCCCTGGGTCTTCAGCTTCTGGAGGAAGGGCGAGGCGACGTTGATCCACGTCTCTTTGTATTTGTCGGTGCGCTTGCGCAGCTCTTTGCAGTGCTCTTCGACCACCTTCGCGTCGATGTTCTTCGGCAGCTCGGCGTCGCCTTCACACGCGACGACGCGGAACAGCAGCTTCGCCTCGTTGGTGAAGTCCAGAGTGGCGGGTTCGCCGGCGGCGAGAATCAACGCGAGGGGAAGAGCAAGCATGGGCGCGCCTTACTACAGTCGCCCCCATGAGAGTTCTTGCGCTGGTCGCGGTGGTGGGACTCGGGTGTGCGTCGCCAACCGTGACGATTCCGTCTGGGCCGGACGAGGTGCCTTCGCCCGGGTGCGACGGAGGCAAGCTCTATGGCGACCCGCCGCCGCCCTATTCGATTTCCATCGACGGGCAGAAGTTCACCGTTCGCAACGGGCAGGTGTGGCGCCCGACCGGGGAAGGCACCGGGCAGCTGTTCGCCACGCTCTACGACCCAGGCTTTGCGTCGAGGTTCGAGCTCCAGGGCTGCACGATTCTGCGGCGCAGCGACGACGGGACGCTGAAGGTGCCCGTCTCGAAGACTTTTGCTGCCGAGTTCGAGGCGGCGGCCGACGTTCAAGGGCTCGTCGGCCTCGACGCCGGCTTCACTGGCTTCGTGCTGCAGTCGCCGGCGGCGCAGAGCATCCCCGAGTATGTCGCGCTGCGGTCGTGCCTTCTCTCGCGCACGTGCGACTTCAAGGACAACCGGCTCGACGTGCTCGCTGATGCCGCGCACGACGGCGGCCGCGGGTTGCGGGCCACGTCTCTGGGTCCCGTCGGGCAGATGGTGACCGCGAAGGCCTCGATTGAGTCCGAGCTGGTGCACTTCATTCGGGGCGATGTCGTGCGGCTCGGCGCGTGGTTCCGCGCCGTCGAAGGGGTTCCGTACGGACTCATCGACCTCGAGTCCGCGATTCTCGAGTCGGCGCCCGGGCCGCGCATCCTCATCGAAGGCGGGCACCTCGAGGTCGAGCTCAAGTTCGCCGACAAGCCGCGGTTCAAGCAGACGTCTCCCGTCGCGTTTCCGCTCGGCGCCTGGGTCCGCGTCGACGTCGAGTTCACCCTTCAGCCCGACGCCACCGGCCGCGTGCGCCTCTGGCAAGACGGGGCGCTCCGCATCGACGCAACCGGGCAGACCCTGCCGCTGCCCAACACCATCCTCAACTCCCTCGAGGTCGGCATCACGTCCAACAACCTCGGCCGCGCCGTTCTCGATGTCGACGGGCTCACCGTCTCGGCCAACTGACCCCGTTCATCCCGGCCCCGACCCCGTTCATCCCGGCCCCGTTCACCCCGACCCCGTTCATCCCGACCCCGTTCACCCCGGCCCCGTTCATCCCGGCCCCGTTCACCCCGACCCCGTTCACCCCGGCCCCGTTCATCCCGGCCCCGTTCATCCCGACCCCGTTCACCCCGACCCCGTTCATCCCGACCCGAGAGAAGTCGAGGGATGAGCCGCCGCCGACGCCCGGTTCCGTGGCTGCGGCGTTTCGCCGCCGGCCCGCGGCGTACCGAGACTTCTCGCTCGCAGGAGACGGGGTCTTCGCGCGTGCCCTCGTCAATCAGTCGGCCCGGAACAACGGAGCCGCGGAACTCAGCCGATAAATCGGGACCTCCGCGGGTTCTCTCAACCGCCCTCGGGCATTGACAGGGAAGCGGACCCGTTTCGCCTCCGACAAGTCGACGTGGAGCACCCCACCCCCACCGGCGGTGGTCCGGTGCTCCAGAAGGCCTTCGCCCACGAGAGACGGCCCATCGGCCAATGCCCTCGGGCATTGACGAGGAGGCGGACCCGTTTCGCCTCCGA
>Ga0209181_10000282_pt1 | contig 95856 bp, 71 predicted proteins | sample MAT05_FD_187208 | JGI IMG/M metagenome (GOLD analysis project Ga0209181, IMG submission 187208) | Freshwater microbial communities from Lake Fryxell liftoff mats and glacier meltwater in Antarctica - MAT-05 (SPAdes) (version 2) | ecosystem: Environmental > Aquatic > Freshwater > Ice > Liftoff...
ATCACGAGCCCGCTCTGGCTCGGCGCCGGCACCAACCCGGTCCAAATCGAAACAACCGCCGACTACACACGCGTGCGCTGGCTCGCGGGTCAGCAGCTCGGCCGCGCGCTCGGCACCAACGAGTCCTTGACCCTCACCGTCCAGGTCCGCATCGAGGGCATCGAGTCCGGCCGCTACCTCGGCTTCTCCGGCCGCGGCACTGCCACAAACGCGGCCCTTCCGACCGGTATCGCCCTCGATTCCGGCTGCGCCGTGCTCGTCCAGAACCCCGACCTCTTCGCCCGCATCGCCGCCAGCGAGCTCGCACCGGTCGCCGGCGAAGAGCTGACCCTCGCGTTCTTCGTGTCCAACGCCGGCGCCCGCGCGGCCGACGACGTGCGCCTTGGCTTGACCCTGCCCGCCGGCCTCACCCTCGTCCCGAACAGCGCCCGCGTGCTCACCCCCGGCTTCGCGTTCTCGGGCACGACCCCGCGTGCGGCGGCCGACCCGGTCCTCGTCGATGGCTCCCTCGTCTGGTCGGCCACCACCGGCAACGCGCTCATCGCGCCGCCAGGTCCCGCGGGCCAGCTCCCGGGCGACTCGGGCGACGTGCAGATCGCCATCAAGGTCAGGGTCGCTGCCAATGTGCCACCCGAAACCCAGCTCACCGCGTGCGCTCGCGCCGCGATGCCCGCAGGCGGCCTCGGCGAAGACCCGATATTGCCAAACGAGGGCTGCGTCACGCTGCGCACCCCGCTGCCCGACCCGTGGGTCGAAAAGACCGGCCCCGCGACGGGCCGCCCTGGCGAGCGCTACAGCTATACCCTCAGCTACGGCAATCACTCGCGCCAGGCGGCCTTTGGCGTCGTCTTCTTCGACCGCCTCTGGGACGACCCGACCCCCGCGCCCGACGGCACGCCCGACGTGCGCTTGCTCGGCGTCGCCGGCAAGAACGGCGAAGAGATATTCTTCTCCGACGCACCTCTTGGTGAGACGCCTCCGGCCTTCGACACCAGCGCCCCGAACCCTCCCGGCTGGACCCGTGACCTCGCCTCGCTCGGCGGTCGCGCGGCTTGGATCGCCGTGCGCGTCGCGACCTTGCCCGGGCTCGCCGCAGGCCGCGACCTGACGGTCGACCTCGAGCTGCGCCACCCCATCACCGATATCCCGCCACAGGCCGGCACCGTCCTGACGAGCTGCGTCGACCTCACCCTCGGCACACGCGACGACAACTCCAACGACAACTCCGCCTGTCTCTCGATCGCCACACCGGGCCTCGACCTGGCGGTCGCGGTGACCTGCAGCCCCGCGGGCGGTTACCCCGGCCTGCGCCCCGGCGATGTCTCCGCCTTCGAAGTGGTCGTCACGAACCAGGGCAGCGAGCCCGTCTACGGCGTGCGCCTGCGTGGCCTGCCCTCGCCGCTCACGACCGCCAGGTACGACGCCCTCTTCGCCGAGCTGCTCGACGCGGGTGGTCAGCCCGCAACGCCTCTCGACCCGAGCGGCCAACCGCTGCGTGCCCTCATTCCCTGGACCCCGGTCGGCGTCGGTAACGAGATCCTGCTCGGCGACGCCACCCCGAGCGCGCGCACCTACTACCGCAAGGTCGGCCTCGCCCCGGGCCAGCATGTCGTCCTTCGCTGGCAGGGCCCGGTCGCTGACTCCGCCGCGAGCCAGAGCGAGATCCGCCACGAGGCGACCGTCGCGACCGACTATCGCAACGACTGGGTCCCCGGCGACCCCGAGGAAGAGCTGGTCCTGAACAACCGCGCCGCGTGTGTGACGACCGTCTATCGGCCTGACCCGATCGTCGTGAAGCTCGCGACCGACATTACCGGAGGTGCTGGCCCCATCGGCCTCGGCGAGCGCATCGACTACACCCTGCGCTTCGACAACCTCGGCCGCGCCGCAGCCGACGGCGTCGTGCTCGAAGACCTGCTGCCCGACGGCCTCGCGTTCGTCACCGGCAGCTTGGCCGACGCCCCCGACGGGGTAGCGGTCGAGTATCAGGACCGCGCCGGCGACTGGGACTACACCCCGGTCGGCGTCACCGGCCAGCCCGACCCCGAGGTCGCAGGCCTGCGTCTACGCTGGACCACGCCGATGCAAGCGCCGCTGGGCGGCACCTTCCGACAGGATAGTGCCATCGACTTCGCGCGCGGCCGCTTCGATGCCACCACGGTGGCCGGCGACTCGGTCGTGGCCAGCGGAGCGCCCGCTGCGTATCGCTCGCCCACCATCCCGTCCGAGGGCCGCGCCGTGGCGAGGCGCATTGCGAGGGGGCGCGAGGCCAGATCGACCCAGGCTCGACCGGACCTGAACGCCGTGCCGTCGGTGGCGATCGCGATAGCCGCGCCCTGGTCTCCGGCGCCACTCTGGCGCTCTCGTCACGGGATATGCCTCTCGCGATAGCGCAAGTGCTGCGCGAGACTCAGCTCGCGACTATCGCGTCCGTTGGACCTGTTGCCCCCCAATCCATTTCACGGACCACCGCATGGCCGCTGTCCCAACCCTGCGCAAGCGTCGTGCCACAACTAAAATTCGCCACTAAAAGGGCGACATACGGCTATGGAAATGGGTCCCAGGCATCGTTGTTCTCGCAGAATACGTTCAGGTTGGGGACACTACAGGTCCACCAAGCGAATCGTTATGACTCGCGGGGAGCCTCGGCGCGGCGAGAGCAAACACGCCACGGCGGAATACCGCCTCCCTAATGCCCCGATCTACAGCTTCTGGGCCATTTTTGTGCGCGCCGGCTGGTCGGGCGCGGTCGGGCGCCGCGGCTATCGGGTCGTTGTGCCCTTCGCGTGTCTGACGCCTCTGCGGAACGACGTCTTGTACATGGTGAGCAGCGGCGTGGCGCTGATGCCGTGGAGCACCACGCTGGTCGCTATCACGCTGAGCACCAGGCCGCTGAGCTCGCTCGCCGCGGCACCGGCAAGGCCGTGGCCCATCGCGTAGGTCAGGTAATAGATGCTGCCGATGCCGCGAATGCCGAGCCACGCCATCAGCGCACGCTGCCGCCAGGTCGTGCGGGTTGCGATCAGCAAAAGAGCGCCCAGTGGACGAATGACGATGAACAGCGCGAGTGCGACAAGCACCCCGCGCGGGTCCCAATGAGCCGCCAACGCCACGCCGACGAGCGCCACCAGCAGCAACTCGAGCAGCTTCTCGACGGTGTGGCCGAAGCTCAGGCTCTCGGCCACCAGCACCCCGGTCGCGACCGCCGGGCTCGCGAGTTCGCGGTCCTCGACCGTGGCGGCGACCATCGCCTCGGCGGGCGGGTGCACCCCCGACTTGTGATCGGGGTGCGGCGACCGCGCGACCAGCTCGACCTCGAAGTGCCGGAGCCCAACGCCCGCAGCGAACACGGCCAGGAAGCCCCAGCTCCCGACCGCTTCGGCGATCACATAGGTGAGCGCTATCAGCGCCAGCGCCAGGAAGTCGTTGGGCGCCGACGCATTATGATCGCGCGTGCGCAGCTTTACCGTCAGCCGCCCGACCCCGCGCCCGAGCAGGTAGCCGATCACCAGCCCTGCCGGCACCGCCCACACGAGCTCGAGCAGCGCCCACTCGCCAAGCCACGCACCCGCGCCGCCATGCGCCGCCCAGCCGAGGGCGAGCACGACGAACGGGAAGGCCGCCCCGTCGTTCAGCCCCGCCTCGCCCGAGAGCCCATAGCGCACGCGGTCACGGTCTCGCGCGTCGTTGACGGTCACCGCGCCCGCCAGCACCGGATCGGTCGGCGCCAGGACTGCCCCGAGCAGCAGCCCATGCGCCAGGTCCATGCCCAGCACGCCGCACGCCAGCGCCGCCACCCCGGCGATCGACACGAGCATCACCGGACCGGCCAGGATAAGCGCCGGGAACCAGCGCGGATCGCGCGGCGAGACGCGCATCTTCAAGCCACCGACGAATAGCGAAACGAGCACCGCGACCTCGGTAATTGGCTCTAGCCAGTGGGCGGTTTCCACCAGATTGATGTGCACGATGCCAACGCCGACCGGGCCTATCGCCACCCCGAGCCCGAGATAGATGATCGCCGTCGAGACCGGCAACCGTTGAATCCACGCAGACATCAACGCCATCACCAGCAACATCGCGCCCGACAGCGCCAGCCACTCCCTGACAGTCATGCACCCTCCCGAGCCGAACGGACAGGGTGCACACCGCGAGCGCTTGGACCGCTGCGCGCTATTCGAATCCGGTCGTCGCAGGTTCCAAGCTCACGTGGCAGATGGCGTACACGTCACGAGGTAGGCGCGGCGCTCGCCGCCACCTTGCGCGCGGAAGATGACGAGCGACACGGTGCGGGTCATCGATGGTCAGGACGTCATCGCCACACACGCGCTCGTGGGGCAAGGGTGGATATGTCGCTCCAGTCGTCTCAACCCGTATCCAACCTTGATGGACGACATCGAGAGCCCGATGAACCTGCGTCTGAACTTCCTCTCGTTCGCCCTGCTCGTGTCGGTCGGTCCCGCGCTCGGCGCGTGCGGCAAGAAGGCCGAGCTGCCGGCGGCACCTGTCGCAACCACCCCCGAGCCGGCGAAGCCAGCCGCGCCTGAGGCTGCCAAGCCCGAGCCCGAGGCCGCCAAGCCCGCCGCGCCTGAGGCTGCCAAGCCCGAGCCCGAGGCCGCCAAGCCCGAGGTCGCGAGGCCCGCCGAGCCCGAGGTCGCGAAGCTTGCCGAGCCCGAGGTCGGCGCAGCATGCAAGCTCCTGTCGTTTGGGCGTCTGCCCAAGAAGGCCAAGAGCTACGACTCGCTGCTCGCGCTCGTGACCAAGCTTTACGGCGACCGGCCGGACGGCCCGAAGACCGAGGAGGCAGCGAAGGCGATGCTCTGGGCGTTCGCCAATAGTGGTCCCGACAACCCCGCGCCGCCCTACCCGGCCAACGGCATCTTCCTGATCGTGACCGGCGACTATGGTCCGACCGGCAGCATCCAGAGCCTGCTGGTCCCCAAGGAGGGCGGCAAGGGCTTCTGGGTCGCCGAGGGTGTCACCGTCGCCGACCCGCCGGGCATGAGCCTGCCTTCGCAGATTGGCGAGGCCCAGAATGTCTTCGCGGCGGCGCTCGCCAAGAGCGGCGAGCCGCTCAGACAGCGTGGGTGTGGTGCTGCATTGATAGGACGCCCATGCGGCCTCCGCAGGAGGGACAGCGAAGGGCGTCGATGCGCCAGACTCACATGAGGAGGTCTGCCCAGGGCAGCATGCTCTTGGGCCGTTTGAGCGCAACTGACGCGGCGGCGCTCGCGGGATCGTGCGGAATCGGGACGATATGAGCGCGCAGACGGTCGCGGTGCGAAAGTCCCGTAGAAGCTCCGTAGGTGCATGTAGGGCGTGGGACGAGGGCCGCGAGGTGGGCGATGAGAGCGAGGGGCTCGAAGACGACGCCCTTCCAGGTCCGCTTCAGCGACATGACGAGCTTGCCGTCGGGGCGCCATGACAGGCAATCCTGAGGGATTGGAGGTCTTCAGGATGATCGCCTTGAACTCGTGCAGCACGAGGCCAAGCAGGCGGTCTTCGATCCGATCGAAAGCGATCTCTCCGACCTCGCCCGGAGCGATCTTGTCGCCCAAAGGCGGGGCGCCGCCGCGCTCGCCGTGCGGCTGCTGGCAAACGAGCGTCAGAGCCCGACGTTCAATCCAGGGCGTTGAACGAGCCCACGGCGACCGCCACGGCCGTCGCCGACGGGTCGGCGAGCCAGGACTGCAGCCCGCCCATCAAGCCGCATCTACGCCGACCTCGACAACAACGGCGTCGTCGACGCGCACGATCGCGCGACCGTCGCCGCCTGCCTCGGGGTGTCGTTGACGCCGCCGCTGTTCAGGCCGGAGATCCCGCGCGCGGATGCTGATGCGCTGGCCGCGCTCTTGGTGCGCCAGTCGCGATGCCGCTCGAGCGACCTCGACCACGGCGGCACGATCGACGATGCGACGTCATGTTCGTCGCGAGCCGCCTGGGCGAAGCACCTGGGCCCGGTGCGCAGACCGCGCCCGAGCCCATCGTGACGGCGATTGGCAACCTGATGGGTGTCGTAGTGGTGGTGCGGCGGTCGGTGCGTGGGAGGACGACGCGAGCGTGCTTCGGTGGTGGGGTTGACACGCCCGCGCCACCTGTTTCAAAACATGGCTATCGCATTCGCGGGCTGCCGCTCCGTAGCCTTCGCTCGCGAATTTTACTGGCCGTGATGCGGGTAACGCGGCTGCAACCACCCTCATTATTTCGAGGCCAAAATGCAGTTTCTCCTTCGCACCGCCGCCGGCGGTCAGCAGCTTCGCTGGGCATCCTCTGTCCAGGCCAGCGTCGCTGCCCACCTCGCCATCGCTGCCATCCCGGATATCGCCCACCTCAATGACGAGCAGATTGCCGCGCTCGGCCGCGAGAAGGTGCTCATCGACCCGCTGATCGCGAAGCTCGGCGCGGTCTATGTGCCGTATCGCAGCTTCCTGGATGCGGGCTTCGTCGAGATTCGCGCGCACCAGCGGGTCGCCGACTATCTCTGCGACAACGCGCAGACCGACACCAACACCGCGCTCAGCAACACCAAGGACGAGGTCGCGCGCCACATCGAAGGTGGCATCAAGGCCATCCAGGGTGGCTATGTGCTCTCACGCGTACTGCGGGCCGGGCGCGAGGCGACCGCAGGGCTCGCCAAGGGCGCGGCGGTGCTGCTGGCGATCCTGCCCGAGCGCACGTTCCCGACCGTCAAGGTGCTGGCGGCCCGGCTGGCGCGGGCCGGCGGCCTGATGGACCAGTACCTGCGGCGCGAGGCCGACGAGGTCGAGAGCCAGCGTCCCGGCCTGCGCGCGGCGGTGCGCGCCGCCACCAATGACGTGCACGAGGCGTTCACGCAGATGAACGGGCGTCTGCGCACTCACTTCTCCGACGTGTTCATCGACAGCCTGTATCCGCAGCTGAAGGAGCGGGGCGCCAAGGTCGCGGATGCGCCCGACGACGACGAGGACGTCATCGTCGAGCCCGCCCCCGAGCCACCGGCCGGACCCGCGACCCCCTGAGGCACCCGGTCGCGGTCGTCACGCGTGGCAGCCGCGATCTGCGCTCTACGTGTCGCGGTCGTCACGCGTGACGACGGGCACATGCACTCTGCAAGTAGGGTTCGTCGCGCGTGACGACCGGATCCCGCGCTCGTCAGCAACGGGTCGTCATGCGTGACGACCCTCGCCCGCACCGTCGCAGTCCTGGTGTTCTGGCGGGACGACCGCCACCTGCTGTCTCAGGATCGGGTCGTCGCGCGTGACGACCTTCACCCGCTGTTCCTCGTTCGGTCAGTCCTGGCTCGCGCAGGTTTGCCTCCGGAGAGTCATCCCATGCCGCCTCACCTGCCAGTCGCGCTGGACCGTCAGCTGCGCCCGGCGATCGGAGGCACGCCGTTCGTCCGGCCGCTCGTTGCTCAGCGGCTGGCGCAACGGGGCCCGCGGATCCGAGGCGATAGCGCCTGACGCACGCGGCCACCTCGCATCAACCCGACTCGCTGTTGGCCTCGGCGTCAGCGAGCAGACCTACGCGGGCCGAAGCAGAAGCCCAACGCGTGGACCTCGAAGCCCAACGTGCAGACACCGCCGAGCGTGAGCAGCGCGGCGAGCTTTCGGCGTAGCTAGCTCGCCGGTGAGTGGGTCGAAGACGAAGTGCTCGGGGATCCGGCGGGCGCGTTCGTAGAGGTCCTTTTTCTTGCCGTCGTTGGCGGCGGCGGTGTCCGACAGGAACTCGATGATGACGTCGGGGTTCTTGCCTTCCTCTCCCAGACGACCCAGCGCTTCCGGATGCGGGTTGCCACATCCAAAATGAACATCAGATCAGGGGCCTTGAAGTCGTTCTTCCGCGCCTGTGTTGCGCTGAAGTATTAGGCCATGCCTATGGCAGCGGAGCGATCGTCCAGCCGACGGCGACTGACGCGGGCAACGTCGTGCACGCATCGCCACCGAGCGCATCGATGTGCAGCACCGAGGCCTGGGTGTAGGTCTGGTAGGCGTTGGTCCACTCGGCCGCGGCCATGCGCACGCGGCGCTCGCGGTCGAGCGTGACGATGGCCTTGCCCGTGAAGCGCTGGACCTCGACCGCGACCGCCAGCGTCCAGTCGCTGCTGGCAGGGACACGCGCGCCGGACTTCGTGATGAACGTCGTGACCGGCACGGCCAGCGGGTCGGTCTGGTAGCTGTCCTTCCGGTAGAGCGGCACGACATCGACCAGCTCGCAGACCGTCGCGCCTTCGGCCGACAGCATGGTGGTCACGTGCACGCCGGTCGGGTCGAGTGCCAGGTGGCGCGTGTAGGTCGCCTTCGTCGTGAGCACGTCGGCGGTCGACCACGCCTCGGGGCCGATGGCGCCGTCGATGTCGATGCTGGCGCTGTCGCTGGCGGTTGCGACGGTGCGACCCGGGTGCTGGACCATCGCGGTCGAGAACGCGCCGCCTTCGGGTGTGACACCATAGAGGTGCTCGGTCGGCCAGCTGCGCAGCTCGTCCCAGGTGTCCGGGTGCGGGTTCTGCGAGCCGTGCGTGAGGCCCAACAGGAAGCTACCGCCGGTCGGTGTCCAGAACGCGGACAAGGCGCCGCCGCCCATGCCCGCCATGCCCACGGCCCACTCGTCGGCGATAGGCCCGGTGTAAATAATCGCCGCGTAGGTGCCGAGGTTCGCGATGACGAAGTCGTCGCCGAAGTTCTCGATGTAGTTCTCGCCGCGCATGACCGGCGGCTTCAAGAGCGGCGAGCCTTCCGCTGCCAGTTGGGTCAGGTGCGCGTAGAAGCCGTACCGGTAGTTCAGGACCGCGGCGGCGCGCCCGGTCGACCAGTGCAGCGGCACCCACAGAGCCGGCGCGTAGGTGTCGAGCGCTGTCATCAGCGTCGCGTCGATACCCGGCAAGCGAGCCATGATCAACTCGCGCATCGCCGTCAGGTCGAGCGGATTGTACGCCAGGTTGTAGCTGCGGCCGCCGACCAGCAGGTAGAGCGCCTCGTCGCTCAGCATCGCCGTTGCGACCTCGCGACCGTAGCTCCACCACTGGTCGTCCGTGACGCCGCCCGCGGTCGCCGGGTTCCAGTGGGTCGGTGACGTGAACGACGCGCCGTCCGGCTCGGGCAGCACCATGTGCGACTTGAGGCGCGCGTATTTCGCGATCGCATCGCTGAGATGCGGCCACGGGATGGCCAGCGCGGCCGCGCTGAGCATGTGGGTCGTGATGCCTTCGTAGCTCGTATCGAGCGTTACCCCGTGGTCGAAGTAACCGGCGGCCTCGTGCCAGTAGCCGCCGTCCGCGGCGTCGGTGAACATTTCGCGCGACTCCGACTCTGCGCGCGCGAGCCATGACTTGTCGGGCATCGCGGCCGCCGCCTCGTAAAGCGCGAGGTGGCCGGGCTGGGCCATGTCGTTGTTGCCGTTGTTCGTGTCCCACTCCTCGAGGCGCTCGAACATCGTCTGCAGGCCGAGGCGATAGGCCGCGGCGGTGCATGCGTCGACCTGCTCGTGCCCGCTCAGGTAGGCGGCGGACATCCAGTTCATCGTGCCCGAGAGGAAGTGCTGCTGCGCTCGCAACATCCCCGGGTCTTGCTGCGTATCGATCATGATGAGGTCGACCGCGGCCATCACGAACGCGCGCCGCGCGGCGGCCGGCTCACCGTGATGCGGGTTGCCTGGGTAGTCCCAGCGGTACCAGAAGACCATGCCGTTGATGTCGGCCTGGGAGGCGCCGCCGCGCACGCCGTCGGCCTGCTCGATGTGATTCAGCAAGAAGAGCGGCGCTGGCTGACGCAGGCCAGCGCTCGACGGTAAACCGTAGGATGCGACCCACATGCGGAAGACGACCTCCGGGTCGTCGTACCAGGCGGCGTCGAAGGTCATCGGGACGAACGGCACTTCGAAGTCGGCTTCGGTCAGGCGCGATAGGCCATCGCGCAGGGCGAGCTGCCAGCCGCGCGTGTGCGCGAGCTTGGTCTGATCATCCGGGCACGCGAGCGTGGTCGCGGTGTAGACGCACTCGCCGGTCGTTGGCTCGCATGCGCCACCGCAGCCCTCGCCGAGGAACACGTCGACCGTGGTCGCACCCGCGCATGCGGTCGTTAGGTCGACGCGTGGCGGGGCGTCGCACACGCGCGCCGTGCCAGCGCATGCGCCGGCACCGTCGCAGTGGTCGTCGAGGGTGCAGGCGTTGCCGTCGTCACAGATGATCGGGGTGTCGACGTTGGTGGGTGTGCAGACGCCTTCGATGCAGCTCGCCGGGGCGCAGACCGTACCGATGCAGGTCGTGGGATCGCAGGTCGGGCCGACATCGACCTCGACTGCATCGACCGCAACGTCGGGCTCGCGTGTGTCCGCGGTGTCGGGCGCGAGCGTATCGACCTCACGGGTATCGGGCTCGCGCGCATCCGACTCGCTCGCGTCGACCTCCGCCGGCACGACCTCGGGGTCTTTGCTGTCGGCGCCGTCGACCTCGACCGCGACGGCGCTGTCGCCCCCGGGCGGGTCGCCCGCAGCGGCGCCACATGCGCCGAAAGCCCCGAGACTCACGACCACACTTGCGATCGAGTAAATACGATTCACGGATTGGACTTAGGGGCCGTTGCCTTTGCTGTCAACTCGTGCCCATGCGGCTTGGGGCTTGACGCGCGCGCATCGGCTATGACATTCCCCGCGTCTATTAGGACCTTCCAGGTCCTATTCGAAATCAGCGCGGGTCGGCATGCCCGCGCGGGCGAGGCGAGGATGTCGACGGCTGTTGAGCAACAGATCCAGCAGCGGATCCAGAAGGGCTACGACGCGGGCTTCGTGACCGACGTCGAGTCCGACGTGGTCGCGCCGGGCTTGAGCGAGGACACGATCCGCTTCATCTCAGCCAAGAAGGACGAGCCGGAGTGGCTGCTCGCCTATCGCCTGAAGGCGTATCGCGCTTGGCTCGAGATGCCTCTGCCGAAGTGGGCGCACGTCGACTATCCGCCGATAGACTTCCAGGCCATCAGCTACTACGCGGCGCCCAAGCCCAAGAAGTCGATTGCGTCCCTCGACGAGGTCGACCCCGAGGTCTTGAAGGCCTACGCGAAGCTCGGCATCCCGCTGCACGAACAGAAGATTTTGGCTGGGGTGGAAGGCGCCGGCGAGCCGACCGGGCGACCGGGCGTGCCGGCCAGCATGGTCGGCCAGGTAGCTGTCGACGCGGTGTTCGACTCGGTGTCGGTCGTGACGACCTTCAAGGCCCAGCTCAAGTCCGTGGGCGTGCTGTTCATGAGCTTCTCGGAGGCCGTGAAGGAGCATCCGGAGATCGTTCAGCAGTACCTCGGGTCGGTGGTGCCCCACACCGACAACTTCTATTCGGCGCTGAACGCGGCGGTGTTCACGGACGGCTCGTTCGTGTTCGTGCCGAAAGGCGTGCGCTGCCCGATGGAGCTGTCGACCTACTTCCGCATCAACGCCAAAGGCACCGGCCAGTTCGAGCGCACGTTGATCGTGTGCGAGGACGGCGCCTACGTCTCGTATCTGGAAGGGTGCACCGCGCCGATGCGCGACGAAAACCAGCTGCACGCGGCGGTCGTCGAGCTCATCGCGCTGGACGGCGCCGAGATCAAGTACTCGACCGTGCAGAACTGGTACCCCGGCGATGTCGACGGCAAGGGCGGTATCTACAACTTCGTGACCAAGCGTGGCCTATGCAAAGGTCGCAAGTCGAAGATCAGCTGGACCCAGGTCGAGACCGGCAGCGCCATCACCTGGAAGTACCCGTCGTGCATCCTGCAGGGCGACGACTCCGTCGGCGAGTTCTACTCGGTCGCGCTGACGACCAACGCGCAGCAGGCCGACACCGGCACCAAGATGATCCACATCGGCAAGAACACCCGCTCGACCATCGTGTCGAAGGGCATCTCGGCCGGGCGTGGGCGCCAGACCTATCGCGGCCAGGTCAAGATCCTGAAGTCCGCCGAGGGCGCGCGCAACCACACCCAGTGCGACTCGCTGCTGATCGGTGCCCGCGCCAAGGCGGATACGGTGCCGTATGTGGACGTGAAGAACGCGTCCGCCAAGGTCGAGCACGAGGCCACCACCTCGAAGATCAGCGACGACCAACTCTTCTACTGTGAGAGCCGCGGCCTCGGGCCTGAGGCCGCGGTCTCGCTCATCGTCAATGGCTTCTGTCGCGAGGTCTTTCGCGTGCTCCCGATGGAGTTCGCGGTCGAGGCGCAGAAGCTGCTCGAGCTGTCGCTCGAAGGCGCGGTTGGCTGAACGGCAGCCGAGCCCTTTTTCGCGAGAACGGATACTGACGCGATGCTGAAGATCGACAACCTCCAGGTCTCGGTCGGCGACAAGCCGATCCTGAAGGGCCTGACGCTGAACGTAAACGCGGGCGAAGTGCACGCGGTGATGGGGCCGAACGGCTCAGGCAAGTCGACGCTGGCGCACGTGCTGGCGGGGCGGCCGGGCTACACCGTGACCGGTGGCAGTGTGCTCTTCGAGGGCAGCGACCTGTTTGCGCTGAACGCTTACGAGCGGGCCCATGCGGGCGTGTTCCTGGCGTTCCAGTACCCGGTCGAGATCCCCGGCGTGCAGAACCGCTACTTCCTGCGCGAGTCGCTCAACGCCCATCGCAAGGCGAAGGGGCAGGCGCCGCTCGACGCGGTGCAGTTCATGAAGCTCTTGCGCGAGAAGCTCGCGATGGTGCGCATGGACCCGGAACTCACCAAGCGCGAGGTCAACCACGGCTTCTCGGGCGGCGAGAAGAAGCGGAACGAGATCCTGCAGATGGCGCTGCTAGAGCCGAGGCTCGCGCTGCTGGACGAGACCGACTCGGGTCTCGACATCGACGCCTTGAAAGCAGTGAGCGACGGCGTGAATGCTTTGAGGTCAAAGGACCGCGCGATGATCGTCGTGACGCACTACCAACGTCTCCTCGACCACATCGTGCCCGACGTTGTCCATGTGCTCATCGACGGGCGCATCGCGCTGACCGGCGGGCGTGAGCTGGCGCTCGAGCTCGAGGCGCGCGGCTACGACTGGGTTCGAGACAGCATCGCGGGGGCTGCATGACGCGCACGCGGGCAGCCGCCTGGGAGCGTTGGCAGCAGCTCGGCTGGCCGACCACGCACAGCGAGGCATGGCGCAACTTCTCGACGAAGCCGCTGCACGAGCTCGACCTCGCGGGTGGGATCGTGGCTGGCTCGGCCGTGCCGCAGTCGGTCGTCGCGGCGCTGCCATCGCCGCGCGCGGTGTTCGTGGATGGTCGCTACTCGGCGGTGCTGTCGGTCGCGAGCGAGGCGTCGATCCAAGTCCAGCGGCTGACCGACGAAGTCGCCGATCGGATAGCTGGTACTGTCGCACCGGACGACGCGATCGAATCGATGAACCGGGCGCTACTCAGCGACGGGCTGGCGCTGTCGGTGCCGGCCGGGGTCGAGGCCGGTACGCTGCACATCGTGCATATCGTCACGGGCAAGGGCGTGGCGCACCTGCGGGTCGTCGTGACGCTCGCTGACGCGGCTTCGTTGACCCTTGGCCAGCTGCACATCGGGCTTGGCGACGGGGTCTATCTCGTCAACGCAGTGACCGAGGTCACGCTCGCGACCGGTGCTTCGCTAGAGCTCGGCAAGTGCGTGCGCGAAGGTGCCAACGGCGTGCACCTCGACGCGGTGCATGTGTCCGTCGGGCCGAACGCCAGCTTCGAGAGCTTCTCGCTGGCGCTCAGCGGGGCGCGCACGCGCACGGCGATCACCGTCTCGTTGGATGGCGCGCACGCGTCGGCAGACGTCGACGGCCTCTACTTCGGCAAGGGCCGAGCCAAGCTCGATCACGTGACCGACATCAAGCACGCGGTCGGCGACACCCGCTCGTCGGAGACCTGGGCTGGCGTGCTCGACGAGCGCGCGGAAGGCGGCTTCCAGGGCGTCATCCGGATCGCCAAGGACGCGGCCCGGAGCGCCACCCGGCAGCTTACGCGCACCCTCTTGTTGTCGAACGACGCCGAGGCACACGCCAAGCCCGAGTTGCACATCGACTGCGACGACGTGACCGCGACGCATGGCGCGACCATCGGCCAGCTCGACCCGATCGAACAGTTCTATCTCGAGTCGCGCGGCATCCTGCCCGACGACGCGCGCCGGATGCTCATCCGCGCGTTCGTCGCCAAGGCCTTGAAGCTCGCGCCGGCTTCCTTGCGCGCGACGTTCGATGCCGCGGTCGGGGCCGAGCTCGGCGAGGTCGCGGTGGCTGACGACAACGAAGATGGGGAGATTGGCGATGGCGTTTGACGTCGACGCCGTGCGGCGCGAGTTCCCGGCACTCCATCAAGAGGTGAACGGTAAGCCGCTGACCTACCTCGACAACGCCGCGTCGAGCATGAAGCCGCAGGTCGTGATCGACGCGTTGGTTGCGTTCTACGGGCGCGACTATTCGAACGTGCATCGCGGCGTGCACACGCTGTCGCAGCGCGCGACCGAGACGTACGAAGCAGCGCGGCGCTCGCTCGGGCGGTTCCTGTCGACCAAAGAAGACGAGGTCGTCTTCACGCGCGGCACGACCGAAGCGCTGAACCTGGTCGCGAATGCTTGGAGCTCAAAGTTTCTGCGCGGCGGCGACGAGGTCGTGATCTCCGGCATGGAGCACCACTCGCAGATCGTGCCATGGCAGATGGCGTGCGAGCGGCACGGGGCGACGCTGGTGGTGCTGGCGTTGGACGACCGCGGCGCCATCGCCGAGGGCGAGGTCGAGCGCAAGATCGGCGCGAAGACGAAGGTCGTCGCGGTCTGCCACACCTCGAACGCGCTCGGAACGGTCAACGATATTGCGCACATCGCGGCGGTCACGCGAGCGCAAGCTCCCGACGCCGTGCTTGTGATCGATGGGGCACAGGCGGTGCCGCATGGGCCCGTCGATCCTCGTTCGATGGACGCCGACTTCTTCGCGTTCTCGGGCCACAAGATGTTCGGGCCGACCGGCATCGGCGTGCTCTGGGGCCGGCGTGAGCGGCTCGCGGAGATGCCGCCGTGGCAGGGTGGCGGCGACATGATCCGCTCGGTCAGCTTCGAGAAGACGACCTACGCCGAGCCGCCCGCGCGCTTCGAAGCGGGCACGCCGGCCATCGGTGAAGCGATAGGTCTCGGCGCAGCCGCGGAGTGGTTGCTGGCGCAGGACCTTGCCGGAATCGAAGCGCACGAGGACGCGCTGCTCGCGTATGGGCACGCGCAGCTCGGTGCCGTGCAGGGTCTGCGCTTCATCGGCACGGCGCCGAACAAAAAAGCGGTGCTCGGGTTCGCGGTCGAAGGCGTGCACCCGCACGACCTCGGCACGCTGCTCGACATGGAAGGGGTCGCTGTGCGCGTCGGCCATCACTGCGCCGAGCCGGTCATGCGCCGCTTCAACGTGCCCGCGACGACGCGTGCGTCGCTGGCGCTGTACTCGACGCAGGCCGAGATCGATCGGCTGGTGCTGGCGCTCGACAAGGCATTGCGGATCCTGCGCTAGCGGTCCATCGTCCGGCCCGCCGTGAACGCGCCGCCGACCGCTCCAAATCCCTTGCCGCTGGCCGACCTGCCGCGTCTCGTGCGGCATTTGCTCACGTCGCTCGCGCTGGTGGCGCCGCTCGGGCTGGCGATCGGATCGGCCTGCGCGGTCTTCCTGTGGTCGCTTCAGCAGGTCACCTTGCTGCGCTGGGAAGAGCCCTGGCTCCTGTATCTGCTGCCGCTCGCGGGGTTGGTCGTCGGCCTCGTCTATCATCGCTGGGGTCGCTCGGCCGAGGGCGGCACGGACCTGATCTTCGACGCGATTCACGCGCCCGTCGCTGCCGTTGTCGACGTATCGCCTTCGGCTGCCGTTGCTGCCGTATCGCCTTCGGCTGCCGTTGCTGCCGTATCGCCTTCGGCTGCCGTTGCTGCCGTATCGCCTTCGGCTGCCGTTGCTGCCGTATCGCCTTCGGCTGCCGTGGCCGCTGTTGCCGCCGTATCGCCTTCGGCTGCCGTTGCCGCTGTTCCCATTCGTATGGCGCCACTTGTCTTGTTCGGCACGCTGGTGAGCCATCTGTTCGGTGGCTCGGCCGGACGTGAAGGCACGGCGCTGCAGATGGGTGGCGGGATCGCGGCCGCCTTCGCGCAAGCGCTGCGCTTCATCGGTGCGCGCGAGCGCCGCATGTTGTTGCTCGCCGGCATGGCGGGCGGCTTCGGTGGCGTCTTCGGGACACCGATAGCGGGCGCGGTCTTCGCGCTCGAGGTGATTGCGCTCGGGCGCGTCGACAGCGTATCGATCGTGCCGTGCCTCGTCGCCGCGATCGCCGCCGATTGGGCCTGTGGCGCCTGGGGTGTCGCGCACACGGCGTATCAGGTCGCGCCAGTCGGAGGTCTCGCGCTCGGGCTGCTCGTCAAGGTCGTCGTCGCGGGCGCCGCATTCGGACTCGCGGCGCGCTTCTTCAGCACGCTCCTCCTGCGCGTCCACCATCGTTTGAAGGCGCTGATCGCGCGTCCTTACCTGCGGCCCGTCATCGGTGGCATTGGGGTCATCGGGCTGGCGCTCGTCTTCGGCGCGGACTACCTCGGGCTCGGCGTGACCAACCCCGACCCGCACGCGGTCAGCGTCGTGTCCGCCTTCCATGTCGGCGGGGCTGAACCCTGGAGCTGGCTCCTGAAGATCGTCTTTACCGTGATGACGCTCGCTAGCGGCTTCAAAGGTGGCGAAGTCACGCCGCTTTTCTTCGTCGGCGCGACGCTCGGCAATACACTCGCAGGCGTGCTCTCCGCGCCGACCGATCTGTTCGCGGGCCTCGGCTTCGTCGCGGTCTTCGGGGCCGCCGCCAATACCCCGCTGGCCTGCATGATCATGGCGGTCGAGCTGTTCGGCGGCGGCGGCGGGCCCAACCTCATCTACTTCGCGGTCGCATGCTTCATGGCCTACCTGTTCGCCGGGCAGGCCAGCATCTACCGCCGCAGGCGGCGCGACGCGCTCGCCGAAGACGTCCAAGAGCCCTGACATGGGTGACCTTCGGCGCGGCAATTTCTGTTTGCTCTCGCCTCGCCACGGCTTCGCCTGCGCGGCGAATTCGCGGGCAGCCACTTCGTGGCCTTCGCTCACGAATTCTCCAAGAACGGGGGCGAAGCCGTTGCGAGTTGCTATCGACGAAAAGAGGTGCCGACGGTGTCGCGATCGACGAGCGGGACTGGTGGATTCAGGGTGCTGCGTACGAGCTCGGGATAGCACTGCTTGGCGTTCGGCGGGGTGAAGGCGAGCCGGGTCCCGGTTGCGAGCCGCCGACGTCCGCCTGGAAAGGAGGTGTTCCTCACAGGCCCGAATCGGGCAATGCTCGCCGCCGCCGGCCTGGCCCACGCCGAGCATCGCATCACGCAGCGCACGGACACCGACGCTGCCCGACTCTCTCAGGTGCTCGGTTTGAAGACGCCCCCTACGTTGGTCTCACTTCCCTCGCTGTCTTCGGATGAGCACGGGCTCGCGGTGCTCCTCTCGCTGGCGGGCGTGGCTATGGCACGGAGCCATATCCTTCCTTGCTTGACCGAGCTCGGCGTTCGCCGCGCGTCCGGACGGGCCTTCAACAACGAAAGCCTGGACGAGTGTTTCGCGGCGATGGCCACGCGCGGGCTCATTCGCTTTGACGGCTTCGCTCAAAGCACGCCCGAGCTCACCTGGTCGATCTTTCTGTCGCTGCCGCGCGCCGGATTCGCCAGGGCGATCGAAGTCCTGCGCAGGCGCGCGCCACTCGAATCCGGGCGCTGTGAGCGAATCCGCCGCGAGATCAATCTGGCGCTGCTCGATCGCGACCCCGGCGCGCTCTCACGCGCGCTCGAATGGGCGCACCTGAATGACCGCTTTGGCTTTGGGAAGGGCTACTTCGTAGACCTGCCCGCGGCCGCGCTCGAGCACATCCGCGGCACTCCCGAGGTGTTCGCGATGGTCGCGGCCGACCTCTTGCGCATCGCACGCAGAGACATGTGCGGGGCCGACGAGCTCCTGCGCGAGCTCGAGGTCGCGGTCGGCGACCACGTACCGCCCGCGTTCGTCGCCCACGAGCTCGCCCGCCACCTCATCCTGCGCGCTCGCTGCGACGACGCTCGGAGCGTGCTCGAGCCACACCGGGATCAGCCGGGGCACAGCGCGCTCGCGGCCTGGATAGCTGTCGCCAAGGGTGACTTCGCGGCGGCCAGCGAGCTCGCCCAGCGCGCCCTGGACACAGACGCGGCGAAAGGACCCGAAATCGTCGTCTGTATTATCGTGCGACTCGCCAAACGAGCCTCCCGCGACGGGCCGGTTGCAGGCGTGCGCGGCGGGGGTGAGCCGGGTAGCGTGCTCGCGGCCTGTCTCCCATCCATGGAAGCGCTCGAGCACTTCCTTCGCGTCGGGGAGCTGGAGCGCCACTTTCTGCCGAGGGCCGCTTACTCGTACCAGACGCCCGAGGCGACCGCCTGGATGTCCGTCTGCGTCAGACTCCTGCTGACACTTTGTCCCAGTGAGTCTCTCGCGGCGCTCGATTCACTGCAACGCAAGAACTCGCAGGACCTCGCCGCGGCGGCTGGCCTCCAATGGCTTGTCGACGCGCTCGAGTCGAGCGCTGCGCTGAGTGGGCTGTTCACGGTTGCCCCGCCTTGGGAGCGCAAGCTGCAGCGCCTCGAGAAGTCGGTCGCCAGCGTCAAAGTGACGCCCACCGTAAAAGCGCCGGCTCCCGCAGCGAAGCCGGCCGACACGCGCCTTGTCTGGATCCTCGAACCAGCGCGTTTCGACCTGGACGTCCATCCCCGTGAGCAGCGATGTGACGCGCGCGGTAATTGGACCAAGGGTCGCAGGGTCGCCCTCGAGCGCCTCTTCGGGCCCCATCCGTCCTACGAGCCGATGACGCCGGCCGACAAGAGCGTGTGCCGCTTCATCCGAGAAGAGGTCAGCTTATCGAGTGGCTATCGGAACGTCGCCTATAGCTTCGATGGCGCTGCGGCGTTCCATCACCTCGCGGCCCACCCCTGTGTGTTCTGGGACGATGGCGGTTTCCAACGCCTTTCGTTTCGCGAGAGCGAGCCGAGCCTTCACGTCGTCTCGGACGGTCGCGAGCTCGTCATCCGGCTCGAGCCGCGCGTGCAGCGCGTCGGCACCTGGCTGCACAAGACGGGTCCCCATGAGGTGACCCGCATCACGGCGCGCGACGTCCACCAAAGCCTCGGCGAGATTCTCGGCAGTGGGCTGCGGGTGCCGGTCAGCGAAGCGGCGCGGGTCGAGCGCATCATCGCGGCGGTGACGGGTGTGGTCGCTATCCACAGCGACATCGGGGCGAGCGTCGGCGGTAAGCTTGTGCCACCGGATATGCGGCCGGTGATCCAGCTCACGCCTGAGGGCAACGGGATGACCGTGCGGGTCCGGGTGCGCCCGCTCGGCTCGGACGGACCGGCGCTGACGCCAGGGCAAGGTGCGAGCACGGTGACCGTCCTGCGCAGCGGGCACACGATCGTTGCGCAGCGCGACCTGGCGGCGGAGATCGTGCGCGTCGATGCGGTCCTGCGGGCCTGTCCGACGTTGTTGGCAGGGGAGGTCGGCGCGAGCGGGGACTGGCAGCTCGAGAGCTCGGCGACGGGCTTCGAGCTGTTGCTGGAGCTCTCGGCCCTCGGCTCGAACATCGTCGTCGAGTGGCCCGCCGGTAAGCCTATCCAGGTGGTCGGCACGGCCGACGCGCAGGCCTTGCGCTTGAAGATCGATGCTGGCTCGGGCGGCTGGTTCGAGCTCTCGGGCGAGCTCTCGGTAGAAGCCGATCGCGTGCTCGAGCTCGGCGAGTTGCTGCGGCTCGTCGCGGACTCGCCCCATCGCTTCGTCGCGCTGTCGCCAGGCCGCTTCGTCGCCCTGACCGAGCGCTTCCGTGACCAGCTCGCGGCACTCGCAAAGCTAACGCACGCCCCAAAGCGCGGGGGGCGACTTGCGTTGCATCCATGGGCCGGGTCGGCGCTCGAGCCGATGGCGGAGGAAGCGGGCAGCCTCAAAGCCTCCCCACTCTGGCGTAAAGCGGTGGCCGCGCGCCACGAGGTGGCGCAGTTCGAGCCGAGCCTGCCCACGACGCTGAAGGCCACCCTGCGCGACTATCAGCTCGATGGGTTTCGGTGGCTGGCGCGGCTCGCGCGACTCGGCGCCGGGGCGTGTCTGGCTGACGACATGGGGCTCGGCAAAACGCTGCAGAGTCTCGCGTTGCTGGTGCATCGCGGCGCCAACGGAGCGCAGCTCGTCGTGTGCCCGACGTCGGTCATCGGGGGCTGGCTCGACGAAGCCGCGCGCTTTGCGCCGACCCTGCGCTGCGAGGTGTTCGGCAGCGGCGACCGTGCGCGTGCGATAGCGGAGGCAGGGCCGTTCGATGTGCTGCTGGTCAGTCACGGCCTCCTGCAGAGCGAGGCGGAGCTGCTCGCTGGGCGGGAGTGGGAGACGGTCGTCCTCGACGAGGCGCAGGCGATCAAGAATCCGGATACGCTGCGTGCGAAGGCCGCGTTCGGGCTGCGCGCGGGATTTCGCGTGGCGCTGACTGGCACGCCGATCGAGAATCGACTCGACGACTTGTGGAGCCTGTTCCAGTTCCTGGTGCCGGGCCTGCTCGGGACGCGCCCAAGCTTCGCGGAGCGCTTTGCGCGCCCCATCAGCGAGGCCCGGGACACAACCGCGCGCGCAGCGTTGAAGCAGCTCGTGCGGCCACTGTTATTGCGGCGCACGAAGGCGGAGGTGCTCCAAGAGCTTCCCGAACGCACGGAGATGGTGGTGCACGTGGACCTCGGAAGCGAAGAGGCCGCGCTCTACGAAGCGTTGCGGCAACGGGCGCTCGCCTCGCTGGCTTCGCACGCGGCAGAGCCGAGCGGACAGCGTCGGCTCCGGGTGCTGGCGGAGATCACCCGCTTGCGACGCGCCTGTTGCCACCCGCGCCTCGTCCTGTCGGAGGGCGACGCGCTGGCTGCCGGGATGAGCCTCGCCAGTTCAGCCAAGCTGGTCGCACTGGCGGAGCTGGTCAGCGAGCTTCGCGATGGCGGCCATCGCGCGCTCATCTACAGTCAGTTCGTCGATCACCTGCAGGTCGTGCGAGAGTGGCTCGACGCGCAGGCAATATCGTATCAATATCTCGACGGTGGCACGCCACAGCGGCAGCGACAGGACCGTGTGCGCGCCTTTCAGGCCGGTGAGGGCGAGCTCTTCCTGATAAGCCTCCGGGCCGGCGGAACCGGTCTCAATCTGACAGGTGCCGACTTCGTGATTCACCTCGACCCATGGTGGAACCCGGCGGTCGAGGACCAGGCCTCCGATCGGATCTATCGCATCGGACAGGAACGACCGGTGACCGTGGTGCGGCTCATCGTGCGTGCCTCGGTCGAGGAGCGCATCATGGCGCTGCACCGCAGCAAGCGAGAGCTCGCCGCGGACCTGCTCGAGGGTGCGGACGCGGCGGCCAAGCTCGACGTCGACGCCCTGCTGGCGCTCATCGGGTCAGCGTGACGTGACTGCGCCGGTCTCCGCCTCGGCGTACCAGCGCCGCCCGAACCGTCGTCGGGGTCGGGCTCGCCGCCACGGCGGCGCGGGAAGAACCGCGGCCTTCTTCTTGCCGTACTTTCTCGAGCAGGCAGCCGTAGATGCGCTCCATGGTGCGCTAGAAGCGCTCATGGCTCGCCTCGAAGTAGGTCTTCGCGCGCCCCTCGACCGCGCGGGGGTGTTCGACGCGCTGGCAAGCGCCCGCCGCACGCCATCGACGAGGTCATCGAGATCGTCATCGATGCCGTCGCGATCGGCGAGCGCCGGGATCACCTCCAGTCTCCTGGGCGGCGACTGTGAACGGTGAGGTGACGCTAAAGGCGTACTCCGGGGGTCGGTCAAGCCCACCACCATTTCGATCTCATGCACCTGCCCGCCTGGATCACCGGGTAAACGTTGCGACCCCGCGTTTCTGGCGCCGGAAACGCTCGATCGAAATGTTTACCTCCGGTACCGAATGGGCCGGAACGCCAGATCGACGCTTCGATCAGCGACACCGACCCGGCAACTACGTCACCGTCCCAGCTTCGCAGCCCAGCCGGCTCGCCACGCGCCTTGCCCCCTTCAGTTGTAGTAGCTCGGGGTCCTCGCGATGAGCAGCGGTTGAAGCGCGTCCTCGACAGTTGGCGAGCCGCCGGTCCAGGCGCCAGCCTGGAAAACGTCGCACTTCTCATCCAGTGTGCCGAAGTCTCGCCGAGCGAGTTCACGCGCATCCAAGGCCAGCCCGCTCCCGAACGCAATCGCGCCGAACGGCCCTACAAAACGTGGTGCGCCCGGTCTCGAGGCCGCGCTGAGCCGGCTTTCGCACACATAGGTACTGTGACATCGTGTGCGCCATGCGCCCCCTCCACTACCTCTGGCTTTTCATGGCGGCGTTCGCCGTCGGTTCGTGCGGCGGTGATTCCGGGCTGGACACCGAGATCGACGCGATGCCCGACACGGCACCTGACCCGATCTCCGATCCTGACATCGCAGAGACGACCGACGATAGCGGTTCCGAGGTCATCGCGGCCGCCGCACCCGAGCTGGAACCGGTCGCGCCCGCAGCGCTGCCGGTGCCGACCGCGACCGGGCTCCCGCTCATCTCGGGCTTCACCGTCAATGCGCAGATTCAGCCTCACGGCAATCCAGCGAGCTGGCATATCGAGTACGGCCCGACGAGCGATTACGGCACCACTGCTCCCGCGCGCGCACTGCCAGGCCAGCTCACGGCGCACTTCACCGAGGATTGGGCCAATGGCCTCAATGGCTGGAACGCGGGCTTCAGCGGCAAGCAGCTCGTGCACCACGCGAGCGGCGGCCCCGACGACGGCCCGTTCGTGCGCTACAGCGACGATCAGGGTGCAGGCAATGACACCAACCACCTGGACGGCATCGGCCTCATCCACCTTGGCCCGTATGCCTACCTCGGCAACTACTACTGGGCAGAGGTGCCACCGCTCTATCTCGGCGGTGGCTTCCCCGACCTCCGCGGCGCGACGCTCTCGATGTATTTGCGCGGCGTCGAATGGGATGCGCGCGAGACCGAACTCGGGAGCTGGATCCAGGGCTACCGCGACCCGTCCGTGGTCGAGGTGCTGCCACTCGACTCGCGTTATCCGAATTGGGCGTTCACTGGCGACCCGCTGACCCCGCATCTCGCGTCAGGCGATTGGGAGCTCGCCGAGTGGACGTTGCGCGACCGCACCGCCGACTGGACGTTTGCCGGCTCGTACGGCGGTCGCCTGCTTTACGACTATGGTGAGCTCGATACGATCCTGCGCGGCGTCAACGTCGACTTCTTCATCGTGCAGATCCTGCACGTCGACATCAACGACCCGCCGACCGGTGCGTTCGACAGCGCTCGTCCGGGCATCACCTATCGGCAGCACTCGGTGTGCGCCGGATCGAACGGCGGCAGCCTCGTCGAGGCGCCCGCGGACGGCGGCGACCCCACCACGTTGTCCGACGGCTGGCGCCATGGGCCCGAGCGCGAGTGGCAGAGCGTGGAAGCGCCGCTTGGCCCGCAGACGTTCGTCTACGCGTTCGAGCGGCCGGTCACGCTGACGTCGCTCAACGTGAGCAACGCGATCGTGCACCCCTCGAAGGAGATCGAGGTCTCGCTGTCGGAGGACGGCGGCGCGACTTGGCTGCCGCTCGCGACGACGACGTTGCCCGAGGCGCACGCGCTTGGTCCGAACTACGCGTTTTATCACCTCGACGCCTGGGTGCTCGTGAACGAAATCGCGGTGTGGGCGCCAATCCATCCGAACCCGGTGAACCGGCTGCGCGTGGTCGTACTGTCGGGCTACGACGACGAACGTTGGGGCCTTGGCGAGATCGAGGCGTTCGGCACCGGCGCCGTCGAGCTGACCGACAACGCGTGGTACGACCTGAGCCAGGACGTACGCGTGGCCCCCGGCACGTGGCACTTCCGCGTGGTCGCGGCCAGCGACGTGGGCACGACCGTCGGACCCGATCAGGTCGTCGTGGTTGCCGTGCCGCTGGAGCCGACCGCGCCCAAGTGACCCGCGGCCGAAGGCGCCCCACCGAGTTTGCTGGGCATCGCCGCGACCTGCCGCGCCATCGGCGTTGACTCTCTCGCCTACATGGCCTGCGATATCGGGCGCTGTTGGCGCGCGCCTCAGGGCCCAACGGCGCTACCCCAGCGGTCGCCAAGGCGCTGTGCGAGCGCGTCACGCGGGGTTGTGAGGGCCGTCAGGTCGAGCGCGGCGACCCGGCCGTCCCAGCCTCCGGTGACGAGGCTCGCCAGATCGGGCGTGAAGTGCAACGCGACGATCCGCTCGCGACTGGGAGCCGCGCGCGCGAGCAGGACACCGTCGTCATCCCAGATGAACACCTCGCCGTCGCGCGCGCTGGCGGCGACGAAGCGGCCCGCTTGCTGGACCTCGATGAGGACCGCGCGCGGTGCGGCGTAGAGGAGCCACGGCTCGTAAGCGATGAGGCCGACCGCGAAGGTGGCGATGGTCACCGCGTCCTGGGCCTGCCCGAAGACCTGGCTCATCAACGTCATGCGCCCGATCGTCTGGCGCCGCGCGCGGTCCAGTGCGTCCTGGATGTCGGCATCCTCGAAGTGCTTCAGATCCAACGTCGCGGCGTGTCGCATCAGGCGCAGGCTCGTCTCGTTGGTCACCTTCTCGGCGAGCAGCGTGTCGATGAGGCGCACCGCGCGACCCAGGGCGTCCGAGACGATCGCCAGCCCGAGCTCGAGGCCGAGCAGCGACATCAGCGGATCGAGCTTTCCCGACGCGAGCCAATCGCCGAGCGAGTCCGGTGGATTGGGCGTGGCGGCGGCCGCGATCGCGCTGTCGAGGATGAGCTTGCCGACGTACAAGAGCGCTATCGGCAAGAGCGCCCGCGCGAGCCGCAGCACGATCTCCACGACCGTCATGCGCGGGCTCGTCTGCCAGATCAGCGCGAGAAACGGTGGCAGGTTGTGCAGCGCCGTCCAGCGCTCCCGAAACGTCTTGGGCGCGGGCAAGAGCCGCGCGTTCTTGTCGGTGACCTCGACGGTCGCAGGATCAGCATCGGCCATGAGCGGACACTACGAGATTTCTCCAACTCGCAGGCGAAGCCGTTGTGAGTTGGTCACCACAATTCGCCGAGCAGGCGAAGCCGTGGCGAGGCGTGAGCAATCAGAATTGCTTGTGGGCGTCGCTTCGGTGATGCTCAGAGCCGTGCCGTCTCTGCCCGTCTTGCCTGCGGTGGCTGTCCTGCTGGTCGTGCTCGACCTCGTGTTCGTCACGACCTGGTCGGGTGTGGCGGCACTGCTCGGGGCGTTGCTCTTGCTCGAGCCGCTGTTCCTCGCGCGCGACGACGAAGGCCCGACGAGCGAGACACCGCCACGACGGCGCGTACTGCCGTCGCTGGAGGAGCTTTCTAAGCTGCCCGCGGCGCTCGGCACCTTGTCGCGTGTGCGGCGCTACCTGCTCGTGCTGTTCGGGCTCTTCTTCATCCTGCGGCTCGTCGCGTTGGTGCTCGCATTCGGCCACGACGCGACGACCGACGACGCGACGTTGCTCGCGATGCGCACGGCGACCCGGCTCTACGATGGGGCGCTCGCGCTGACCGGGCTGCTGCTCGCGGTGCTGCAGGCCGAGCTCCACCGCCTGGGTCGCTTCGCGTTGTTCCTCGCCCATCGGCCGGCAATCCTGCTCCTCACCAGCTTCGCGGTGATGATTTCGATCGGCGTGCTACTGTTGATGTTGCCAATTGCGGTGACCGACCCGAAGCACTTGTCGCTGGTCGATGCGCTCTTTACGATGACCTCCGCGGTGTGCGTGAACGGCCTCACGGCGAACGACTTCGCGGGCGTGTACTCCGACTTCGGACAGGTCGTGACGCTGGTCGGGATCCAGCTCGGCGGCATCGGCATCATGACCATCGCTGCACTCGCGGTCACCTTCGGGCGCGCTTCGATCGAACAACACGCGGGTCTCTCGGCGACGCTCGAGGCGAAGAGCCTCGCCGACCTTCGCTCGCTCGTGCGCACGGTCGTCATCTACACGTTCGGGCTCGAGGCGCTGGGTGCGCTGGTGTTGTGGCTGCACTGGAGCAACGCGCCGTGGCTCGCGGACGAGAGCGCCCTGTGGCTGGCCGTCTTCCATTCCATCTCGGCCTTCTGCAATGCCGGCTTCTCGCTGTTCTCGGATGGCTTCGTGCGCTTCCATGGCGACGTGACGACCCAACTCGTCGTGATGGTCCTGGTACTGACCGGTGGCATCGGCTTCACCGTCCTGCGCGAGCTGTGGGCGCGCATCGTGCGCTTCTATCGACGGCGGGTGCTGAAGCAACTGTTGCCATGGCGGCGCACGCCGGTCGGGGTGAAGGTCGCGCTGGTGACGAGTGGCGTCTTGTTGTTGCTCGGCGCTCTCGGAATCGGCGCCTCGGAGGCCAGCGGCGCGCTCGGCCACCTATCGCCCGGCCAGCAGGCGCTCAACGCGACGTTCATGTCGACCATGACCCGCAGCGCGGGTTTCAATACAATCGATATGTCGCAGCTCGCACCAGCGACGCTGTTCATCGCCATGCTGCTGATGTTCGTCGGTGGCTCGCCCGGATCGGCCGCCGGCGGCATCAAGACGAACACGCTCGCAGTGCTGCTCGCGACGCTGCGCGCGGAGCTGCGCGGCCGCGACCCGGAGCTCTTCGGGAGGGCGATCGACCCGCGCACGATCCGGCGCGCGGTTGCGGTGGTGTCGCTGTCGGTGATGTTCTTGGCGGGGGTCTTGCTGTTGCTGACGGTGCTCGAGCCGCACCAGCCTTTCCTCGATCTCGCGTTCGAGGCGGTCTCGGCGGTCGCGACCGCGGGCCTTTCGGTCGGGGTCGCGGCCGAGCTCGGGACCGCGGCGAAGCTTGTCGTGACGGTGACGATGTTCGTCGGCCGCGTCGGGCCGCTGACGATCGCGTACGCGGTCGGGCGCGATCACGTCGCGTCGACACATCGCCTCGCGAGCGAAGATGTGATGGTCGGGTGATGGTTGCTCTCGGCTCGCACGGCTTCGTCTGATCGGCGAACTCGGCGATGGCAGCCGCGGGCGCTACGAATTCGGAGGGATGGAAATGGCACGGAGACTTCTGGTCGTCGGACTCGGCCGCTTCGGCTCGGCGCTGGCCGAGTCGGCGCAGAGCGAGGGCATCGAGGTGATCGGCGTCGACAGCCGCATGGCCTCGATCGATCTCGTGAAGGACAGAATCGCCCACGCTGTGTGCCTCGATGCCACCGACTACGAGGCCCTGCGCGGCATCGACGCACAGACGTGCGACATCGCCGTCGTCGCGATGGGCGAGAGCTTCGAATCATCGGTCCTGAGCGTGCACGCGCTGCGCGAGCTGGGGATCCGCGAGATCCACGCGCGCGCCCACGACGCGCGTCAGGCGAAGATCCTACGAGCGATCGGCGCGACCCAGGTGTTCGAGATCGAGACCGACTTCGGGCGCAAGCTCGGCCACACGCTCGCGAAGCGATGAAGTGCCTTGGTCGAACCGTTGCTTGATCTCAGCTCGCCTTGCGAGGCGCACGATAGAGCGCCAATGCGAAGGTGCCCCAGCCGACGAGCAACGCGACGCCGCCAAAGGGGGTGACCGCGCCGAGCATCAGCACGTCGGTCAACGCCATCGTATAGAGGCTGCCGGAAAACAGCAGGATGCCGATACCGAACGCGCTGACCGACACGCGCATGAGCCGCGTTACTGTCTCGGCGCGGGCCGCGTAGAGCGCCGCGACCAACATCGCGAGCGCATGCAGCAGATGGTAGTCGGCCGCGGTCTTCCACCACGCCAGCTCCTGCGCCGTGAGGATCGGCTTGAGCCCGTGCGCCGCGAGCGCGCCGGTCGCGACCGCGATACCACCGAGGAGGGCCGCGAGCGCGGCGAGTCGAGTCATTGTGGACCTTCCATTTCGCCGTGCAGGCGTAACTCTTGCGAGCCGGGAGCTGCGAGTGATCGCCATGCGGCCTCGCTTAGCTTGGCCCGAGCCATCTCCGCTAGCGTCAGCAATGACTGGTCGCGCCGCCAGCGCATACGCTCGTCGGGCTTGCAGCGGCCCCTGATAGCCCGACGCGAACGCGAACGCGGGACAGGTCGCGACGAAGCCAGCATGCAGCGCGAGCGCCACCCGATCCTCCGGCGTCTCGCTCGCGACCACCCGGTGGGCCGCCCACCACGACTTCACGTGAGCGGCCTGGGCTATCCGCCCAGGCGTCACCGCCTCGGTCAGCAGCGACGCGAGGACGTCTTCGATCGAGGCCGTCACGCAACCCTCATGCTCATGGCTCCGGCTCGCCGAGCGGCGTCGTCACCGGTAGCGCCTTCGCCACGCCGGGCGCCTCGGCATCGGACACTGCGGGCGACTCGGGTGCGACCTCGCCAGCCGCGAGCACGACGACCACACTCTCGCTGCCCAACTCGATCGGCACACCGCCGACGATCGGCACGTAGCGGGTGCCGCGAGCCTTGCCGACGATCGCCAATCTGCCAGCAGTTACGAGGAATTGTAGATACTCACGAGCTTCGCGCGCCGACACCCCGAGCGCCTGCGCGACCATCGTGGTGGTGAGCTGTCCCTGGCGAATCGCTGCCGACATCAACATCTCGTCGAGCGGCTCCGGCTCGGGCACCGCCTCGACCTCGGGGGGCGGTGTCTCGCTCTCGTGCTCGACCCGGTTCTGGATGTGATCGAGCTTGAGTCGCGCCGTGCGCAACACCGGATACAGCGCGGCCGCGACCTCTTCCGGGGGCGTCTCACCGGGCCCGGGTCCGAGCGCGCGCACGATCGGAAAAGCCTCGTCCTCGGTGAGCCGCTCCTTCTCGAGATGGAAGGTCAGGTTCGGCAGCTCGCTCTTGATCCAGAAGCCATCCTTGAGGGCTATCGCCGGCTCGTTCGCCTCGCCGCCCCGATCACCGGGACGCGTGCTCCTGCTGGTCTTGGGCGCGCCGCCATCGCTGCGCGCCGCGCTGGAGGTGGGTCGCGCGCTGCTGCGGGAAGGCGCTGGTGCACCGCCACGACGCTCGCGCACCTCGTCCTCGAGCCACGACTTGTCACGACCGCGAAACGACAAGAGCTTCATCGGGTCGGCCTGGATCACCTCGGCGAAGTGGATGTGGGTCGCCACCGCGCCGGTGCAGACCTTGGCGTCCTCGCGGCACGAGCAGTAGCTCGACACGTCGCGCAGATCGAACGGGAAGAGGTCGTGGCCCGCGTCCTCGAAGATCTCCGCGAGTCGTTCCGACAGGCGACCGCGGATGAGGTCGGCCGCAAGCGCCGCCTCGTCCGAGATCGCCTCGATCACCGCGACCCAGGTCGGGCCGTCGATGGGATCCATGCGCACCTTCACGCTGTGCGTCTCGCCCGAGTCGCTGGCGACCTCGGCCGACATGAGGCCCGCCCGAATCTTCAGTTCCTTCACAGCCTTACGCGCCAGCACCCGACCGCGGCGCACCTGCTGGCGCAGCTCCGGCAGGTCCAGGATCGGCGCCAACCAGCGCGCCTGAATCCAGTTGTCGTCGTGGGTCGCACGGCCCGGTCGCGGCTGGCGTGCTTCGCCCTTGGCGGCGGCGCCCTCGGCGCTCGCGCGCTCGGGTCGCACAAGATCGGGCCGCTTGTCTTTCACGCGGAGGCCTCTTCAGCATCGTGATCGACGTGCCCGCGCCCATCGGGTGCATCGTCGAGCACCGCGTCCTGACCGAGCGCGATGAGCGACTTGAGCGCGTCGTCGTCGAGCTCCGAGAGCCACGTCTCACCTTCGCCGACGACCTTGTCGGCGAGCATACGCTTGTCCTCGAGGAGCTGGTGGATCTGCTCCTCGAGGGTGCCTTGCGAGACGAGCCGATGCACCGTCACGTCGCGAGTCTGGCCGATGCGGAACGCGCGGTCGGTGGCTTGATCCTCTACCGCCGGGTTCCACCAGCGGTCGTAGTGGAAGACGTGATTGGCGCGCGTGAGGTTCAGGCCAGTGCCACCCGCGCGCAGCGACACAATGATGATCGGCGGCCCAGTAGATGACTGGAACGACATCACCATCTCGTCGCGCTGCTGGCGCGAGAGGCCGCCGTGCAGGAACGGGATCGGCTGCCCGATGCGCTCGCTCAAGACCTTCTCGAGGATGTTGCCCATCTCGCGATACTGGGTGAACACGAGCGCGGCGGCGTCGTTTTCGAACACCTCGTCGATGAGTTGCAACAGACGCGTGAGCTTGCCCGAGCGCCGCGGCGAGACGCTGTTGTCCTTCAGGAACTGCCCAGGATGATTGCAGATCTGCTTTATCTGCGTGAGCATCGCGAGGATTCGACCGCGCCGCTCGATGCCGAGATCGAGGCCCACGATGTCCTCGAGCGCCTTGTCGATGGTCGTCTGATAGAGCGCCGCCTGCTCCCGCGTGAGCGGGCAGTAGCGGGTCGTCTCGAACTTGTCCGGCAGCTCCGGCGCGATGGTCGGATCGGCCTTCATGCGCCGCAGCACGAAGGGCGCCGTCACCTTTTTCAGGAGGTCGGCCGCGCCCTCGTCCGCGTAACGTTCGATCGGCACCGCGAACTGACGCTTGAACGCGGTCTGGCCGCCGAGCAGACCCGGGTTCAGGAAGTCGATGATCGACCACAGCTCGGTCAGGCGATTCTCGACCGGGGTGCCGGTCAGCGCGACCCGCCGCCGCGCTGAGAGGAGGCGCACCGCCTGCGACTGCGCGGCCTCCGGGTTCTTGATATTCTGCGCCTCGTCGAGCACGACGCACTCGAAGACAACCTTCGCGAGCAGCTCGCGGTCGCGCCGACCGAGCGCATACGACGTCAGCACGCACACCGGGCTCGAGGGTAGCTGGGCGGCGTAGCGGATCCGGTCGGCGAGCTGCGACGCGGTATGTGCGCGCCCGGGACCGTGGTGCATCACCACCCCCAACGTGGGGAAAAAGCGTCGGATCTCGCGGCGCCAGTTGCCGAGCACGCTGGTCGGGCACACCACCAGGAAGCGCGGCGCCTGGCCCGAGCCACTGAGCGGCGGGCGCGCGGTCAGGTCCGCGAACAGCGTCAAGAGCTGCACGGTCTTGCCGAGCCCCATGTCGTCCGCCAGGCACGCGCCGAACCCGAGGTCGGTGATCGATCGCAGCCACGCGAAGCCGCGCCGTTGATACGGCCGCAGCTCCGCTTTCAAGGTCGACGGGGGCTCGATCTCTTGCGGCCCCTGCTCGACGCCACCGCGCAGCGCCGCCAACGCGCGTTGCACGTCGCCTTCGCACACCACCTCGGCCAGCGCGTCGGGTGCTTCGGGCATGCCGACCACGCCGGTCAGCGCCAGCCGCAGCGCCTCGGCCGCGTCCATCTGACCGCGCCCCTGCTTGGCGTCGCCGATCAAAGCCTGGAGGCGCGCGACGTCGCCGGGATCGATAGCGACCCACTGGCCGCGATGATGGACCAGCGGCGCCTTCGACCTGACCAGCTCCTGGAACTCGTTAGCGGTCAGCGTGTCCTCGCCGAGGCACGCCTCCCAGCGGTAGTTGACGAGGCCTGCCAGCAGTCCGGGACGCCCGGTCGCGCCCGCACCGTCGTCCTCGACGCCGAGCCGCATGCGCGGACGCACGCGTCGATGCCCGACCTTCGACAGCGCCGCGGGAACCTCGACCACATAGCCGGCGCGTTCGAGCTGGATGCCCTTGGACGTGATGAAGTCCCACGCCTCGGTCGCGGACACCGAGATCGACGCGGGCAGCTTGTGCACCAGCGAGCGCGCGATCGGCAGAAACACGTTGGCGCAGCGCCCCAGCGCCTCGAGCAGCGTCTCCTCCGGGAAGGTCATGCGCGCGATGACTTCGCGCGTGCCGGGCGACGGATTGGCGAGTTCGGAGGCCGGGATCCGCTCGACACCACCATCGGGGTGGAGGTGATACGAGAGCAGCCACGGGCCACGCGCGTTCTTCGGCTCGGCGATGCGGAAGCCGATGACCGGCCTCCCGGTCGCGCCCAGCGCGGTCGCGGGCGAGGTCCACTGGCGGAGGTTCTCGGGGATGTGCGACTCGAGCATGCCGTGCAGCTCGAAGCGCGGGTTCGGTCCGGCGAGCGCGCACTCGAGCCGCACCGCCCAGGTCTGCGTCGTGCCCGGCGGGTGCTTGGGGGCCTCGGCCTCGGTCGCCGCGCGCAAGAGCCCGTCGGCCGCGGCGTCGGCGAACTCCTGCAGCGCCGCCGCCGCCGTGCGCACGAGCGACGAGGGCGCGGGCTGACGATCGGACGCGCGTACATCGGGTCGTTCGAACTTGTCGGTGCGCTCGGTACCGCCGGAGCTCGCTGTGCTTGGCGGACGTTCGGCAGGCAGCGGACGCGGATGCCGTCCCGACTTCGACTCGGCGCCGTTGGGCCGCACGGAGGGTGCTTCGATCGGACACGCCCGTGCGACCCCCGGCAATGCCTGCGCCAGCGCCTGCAAGCGCGTGCGATCCTCGAGCCGAACGGGCGCCACGCGCCATTGGGCGAGCACCTCGGACGGTGTCGTGCTGGTCGCCGCGGCGGTCGGCCAGGGCAAGAGCGACGGCACGACCTGCTGGCGCTCGATCAGCTCGATCGTCCACTTCGCGGCCAGCGCCCAGACACCGACCGAAGGCGACAGCCGCGCGAGGTGTGACAGCGGGATCGACGCCAGCTCGGTCGCTGCTGCGCCCGCGTCGAGCCACCAACCGTCGCGCGGCGTGAGGCGTGGGATGCCGTGCGGATCGGGAAACAGCAGACGCACACCGGTCACCCAGTGACCCCGCGCAAAGGCCGAACGCAGCCGCGCGGGCACGACTCGATCATCGGTGGCCCATAGAAAAAGGCCAGCCGGACCCGGTGCCAGCCCCTCGATCGTGGGGCGTGGAACGAGTGTGAGATGAGCGAGATCCTTCGCGTTCAAGCGCATGCGAAACCGACCCTTGACACTCCAAGATGGTCATAGATCCTGAACCCGTGCAAGGGCACCACCCGACCCGAGCCGCACGCGGGAAACCGAGTGCTCCCGAGGCATCGCGTTCTCCATCGCCCACCGGTCTGCGGCGGTGCCCGCGGGTTGATTCGGTTGGTCCGTATCGGCGGGGGAGAGCTCCGTATCGCCGGTGAGGTCGCCAGCATCGGATACGGGCGCCGCTTACTCGACGTCTGTTTTCGGTGGCTGTTGAAGGTTCGCGACAGGTGCGACCAGATGAGAACCAGTCAGTCCTGATCATCGGTCAATTATGGTCTGCCGCCCGCGCCAACACCCGCCCTACCAGGCCGAGGTCTTGGGATTGCTCTTCCACTCCCAGAGCGGATAGCCGAGGTCGTTGGCGCCGCCGGAGGCGAGGGCGTCCTCACGCCGCAGGAACTCCCACGTCATCCAGAGCTGCACGCTGTGCTCCTTCGAGAAGCTGCCGGCGTACTTCAACGCCAGGCCGATGTTGCCGATCGGGACGTTGCACAGCTTCATCGGCACCGCGATCGTAAAATTGTCATGTCTCGCCGTCGAAGGCCTCAGTGCGCACGCCGTCGGCATCGACGACCAACGTCGGGTTGCCAGAGGCGTCGTAGCTGTAGGCGATGCGCGACTCGGTCAGCACACCCTCGATCGTGACCCGCCCGTCTTCGCCCACCAGGTTGCCCTGCGCGTCGTAGTGGAACACGCGCTGGGTGCCATCGGCGTACGTCGTGGTCATTGTGTGCGCGTCGTCGTCGTAGGCATGCGTCGTGCGCCTGCCGGCCGCATCGATGGTCGTGACCACGCGCCCGCGCGTGTCATACTCGTTCCTGACGATCGGCCGGCCAAGCGGATCCTGGATGCGCAGGAGGCCGTGGCGCGCATCTAGAAGAAGCGCGTGACGTTGCCGAGCGCGTCCTCGTGGCTGACGAGATCGCCCGCCGCGCTGTAGGCGTAACGCTGCGTGTTGCCGAAGGGATCGGTGAGCGCCGTGATGCGCCCGAACGCATCGCGTTCGAACCCGACCGAGGTGTCGCTCGAGTGCCCGATGCCTTCGTCGCCGATTGCATGACCTGGGACAACAAAGCGTAAATCGTTCCGAATCTCTGACAATTCTGGTTGCTCTCGCCTCGCCACGGCTTCGCCTGCTCGGCGAATTCTGGTTGCTCTCGCCTCCCCACGGCTTCGCCTGCTCGGCGAATTGCTAAAAGAAGCGGTAGCCGGCAACTAGCTGGATACCAAGATGCGTGTGGTTCCATGCCCTCACGTCAGCCGCCAGGTACATGCCGGTCGCCTCGCCAAAGCGTACGCCGGCGCCCACCATGCCGACAGGACCGAGATCGGAGGACCAGCGTGCCGGAAGGAAGCCGGTGTTGTCGCGAACGAAGTCATCGGCGGTGGCGATGCCGAGACCGATGACGGCATACGGCGACAGCAGCGATTCCGGGTCGAGGAAGTACCAGCGACCCTCGAGCCAGAACGCACCGAAGTTCGCCTGCAGGCGCGAGTCGGGCAGCACGGTCGCGAGGCCGACCCCCACCGAGAAGGCATCGACGTCGAGCAGCAATGTGCCGCCGAAGGCATTGCCGGTCTCGTTGGACGACTCCCACGCGATCACGCTGCCGCCACCGAGCTGCATGTCGACGCCGAAGGTCTGCGCGTGGGCAGGCGCGCTGAGTGCGAGAGCAGTGAGCAGGAACGCGGGGACCCAGAGTGCACGCGTCATGGTTGTCCTCCGCGGTAGACAGCGGCGATGTCGAAGTAGTGCGCGGCCGAGACGCGCATCATGCTGCGCTCCGCGTCGCTCAGAGGGCGCACAGGCTTGGCCGGTGAGCCGAGCGCGAGCATGCCGGGCGGGATGATCGTGCCGGGTGTGAGCAGCGCGCCGGCGCCGACCATCGACTCCGCGCCGACCTCCGCCCCGTCCATCACGATGGCGCCCATGCCGATGAGCGAGCCACGCCGCACCGTCGCGCCGTGGATTATCGCGCGGTGGCCGACCGTGACGTCATCCTCGATGAGGGTCGCGTGGCGGCCCGTCGTGACGTGCACGACGGTCAGGTCCTGCAGGTTCACGCGGGCCCCAACCCGGATGTGGAAGACGTCGCCGCGAACGACCGTGCCGTACCAGACCGAGGTGCCATCCCCGAGGTGCACGTCGCCGATGACGCGCGCCGTGTCCGCGATGAACACGTCCACGCCGAGCGTAGGGAGCACGCCGCGAAAGGGTTGGAGCCGAAAGTCTCCGCTAGGTTCATTGGACGACATCGGCATCGGATTTAACACGCGCCGCGCGTCGGCGCCACGTTCCATCAGCGCAGGTAGTGGCAGGTGTACCCGTCGGGGTTCTTCTCGAGATAATCCTGATGGTAGTCCTCGGCCGAGGTCCAGACGCCGGCATCGACGATCTCGGTCACGATGGGAGCGCTCCAGCGTTGCGAGGCGTCGACCTTGGCGCGCACGGCTGCAGCGACCTGCTTCTGCTCGGGCGTCGTCGTGAAGATGGCTGAGCGATATTGGCTGCCGACGTCGTTGCCTTGGCGATTCTTCGTCGTCGGGTCGTGCATGCGGAAGTACCAGTTCTCGAGTAGATCCCCGTAGGTGAGCTTCTTCGGGTCGAACACGATGCGCACCGACTCGGCGTGCCCGGTCGTGCCGTCATGAAGGGACTCGTAAGTCGGATTCGAGGTGGTGCCACCGGTGTAGCCGACCTCCGTCTCGATGACGCCCGGGATCTTGCGGAGGAGTTCTTCCATGCCCCAGAAGCAGCCGCCCGCGAGCACCGCGACCTCCATCGTGGACTCGCAGCCCGCTTGCCCGGTCTTCATCTCCGGGTGGGCACAGGCATTGTCGGTCGCGACCGGCGGCGAGGCGCTCGCGTCCTCGACACGTGAGCGCCATGCGCCGTAGCCCGCTGCCTCCAGCTCGGCCACCGGGATGAAGCGCAAGGACGCGGAATTGATGCAGTATCTCAGCCCGGTCGGGGCCGGGCCATCATCGAAGACGTGGCCCAGGTGCGAGTCACCCGAGGTGCTGCGAACCTCGGTCCGCGCCATGCCGAGCTGCCCGTCGGTCTTCGTGACGACGCGCGCGGGGTCGATTGGGCGCGTGAAGCTCGGCCAGCCAGTACCCGAGTCGAACTTATCGACGCTCGCGAAGAGCGGCTCGCCCGACGCGATATCGACGTAGAGGCCGGCCTCGTGGTTGTCGAAGTAGGCGTTCTTGAACGGGGGCTCGGTGCCCTCGTGCTGGGTCACCTCGTACTGCATCTTGGTGAGCCGCGCCTCGAGCTCGGCGTCCGTCGGCTTGGTCCAGTTGCCGGGCGGCGAAGCCTTTGGCGACGTCATGGCAGCCCGTGGCGAATTCGCGGACGGTGATGTCGCGGCCTGCTCGGTCTGGGTCCCGCCACACGCCATGAGCGCCGTCGCGAGGAGGGGTGCGATGAGGAGAAGTCGGTTTGGATTGACCATGCATGCGAGTATGCCGACCGACTCGAAGTAGTTTCAGCGACCGATCGATTTGTCGCATGCCCGGGAATCGTCTCAGGTCACCTTGTGGCCGATGTACGGGACGTTGCGGAACTTGTCCTCGTAGTCGAGGCCATAGCCGATGACGAACTTGTCCTCGATCGTGAAGCCCGTGTAGTCGATCGGGACGTCGACCTTGGTGCGCGCCGGCTTGTGCAGGAGCGTGCAGACCTTGAGGCTGCGCGGCTTGCGCGTGGTCAGGTTCTCCAGCAGGTAGCGCATCGTCAGGCCGGTATCGATGATGTCCTCGACGATGAGCACGTCGCGACCTTCGATGGGTGCCGTGAGGTCGCTGGTGATCTGGACAACGCCGCTCGACGTGCTGGAGTGGCCGTAGCTGGAGAGGCCGAGGAAGTCGATCGTGCACTCGACGCTCAGGGCGCGCGCGAGGTCGGACAAGAAGATGAAGGAGCCTTTGAGGATGCCTAGCAGGGCCAGGTCCTTGTCGGCGTAGTCGCGGCTTATCTGCTCGCCGAGCTCGGCGACGCGAGCGGCCACGGACTTCTGATCGATGAGGACTTCGAGGTCACTTCGCTTCATGTGGATCCACCCTCGGCCGTCGGATTCGAGCCGACGTCAGACGAACACGTTGTTGATCACCTCGCCGAGGCCACCGGCGCCCGGCACGATGTACTGATGGTCGTTCAAGCCACGCTCGAGCTCGGGGTGAGTGCCCGGCTCGGATTCGAGCACATGCCCTGGTGAGAGGCCGCGGTCGAGTCGAAACGCATAGATGACCGCATCCGGCTCGGACGCGCGCACGTTGCGGATGAACTCGGGTGTGACGATGAGGTTCATCGTCACGAGCTTGCGCGGCAGCCCGCCGGGCAAGTTCTTGTAGTAACCGACGGCCTTCAGGAACGACGAGCCGGTGGCGCCCATCGGGTCGGGAAAGACCAGGGTCTGATCCGCGACGTCGCCGCCGGCCTTCTCGCCGAAGATGCGCGCGCCGACGACCTGACCCATCGCGTCGGTGACGCGGTTCATGATGAGGTGGTCCTGGCGCACGCCGACCGGGTCGAGCACGTGGTTCAACGCGTCGAAGCAGACCTGTGCCGGCAACATCCCGGCGCGCGCGATGTCGACGCACACGACGCGCGTCTTCGGGTCGATGACGCGGCCGCGATATACGCCCTGCGGGGTGTGCGCGATCATGCGCGTGGTCGATGCCACTTCGATCGTCGGCAGCTCACGCGCGAGCACCGTCGCGACCAGGTCGCGGTAGAGCGTCGTCACGAGGTGGTTGATCTCGGGCTGCGTCGTCTTGTCCGAGGACAACGTCGCAAGCAACGAGAGGTGATAGGCGTCGGCCATGATGTGGACGTGGTCGCCGTAGCGGTGCTTGAGCTCGCCGTTATCGAGGGAGCGTCCGCTGTAGCCAATGTCTAGCGCTTCCATCGTCGACCGCCTGCAGCCCGAGTGGCGCGCACGATGCGCTGCGCCAGGACGGCCGTCAAGGTGGGCCAGGCGGCCCCATGAGGGCTCTTGAATAGCGTCGAGTAGGCAAGCGTTCTAAGCTGCGTTCTGCTCTCCCAAAGGAGAAAGAGAAATGATGCACACAACGTTCAAGCGCCTCTTCGTCACCGTCGCGCTCCTCCTGATGGCGACCGCCCCTGCCTTCGCAGCGCGCCCCGACCCGGCCGAAGCGGTGGTAGCCAAGGCGTTCACGGCCGCCCTGAAGAACGACTTCCAAGGCTACCTCGCGGTGGTCCACCCGAGCGAGAAGGCGACCCCGGCGCAGACCACGCAGCTCGAGAAGTACACGTTCGGCCGCTTCGTGCGGCAGGCGAGCTGGTACGTCAACGGCAAGGACGCCGACAGCTTCCAGGTCGAGCGTCGTGAGGAGCTCGGTGGTGGCAAGGTGAAGCTCTTCTTGAAGGACATCGCCCATCCTTCGCGCGCATCGGTGCCGGTGACGCTCGAGAAGAGTGGGGCAGGCTTCATGCTGCTGTCGAACTCGCTGTAAGGATCCCTTCGAAAGAAGTGACGAAGGCGCCTCGCGGGGGCGCCTTCCTCCTTTAATCGGACCGACTCTCAGGATGAGAGCACGACCGCCGGGTCGAGTCGGGCCGCGCGCCGCGCTGGTAGGAACGCGCCGAGCAGGCAGAAGACGCAGGCGAAGGCGATGCCGCCAACCACCACGCGCCAGTCGTAGGCGAAGAACTCGTCGGGCTTGAACGGGATCCCCGCGAGGTACTTCTCGGCGAGCCAGTTCACCAGACGCGTCGCGCCGAACGAGACGAGGTTGCCGACGACGCCACCGAAGAGCCCGAGCATCAGGGCCTCGGTCAGGAACAGCCAGCGGATGTCGCCGCGGGTCGCGCCGACCGCACGCATGATGCCGATCTCGTGGCGTCGCTCGGTCACCAGCGTGAGGAACGTGTGCATGATGTTCACGCCGGCGACGAACAGGATGACCATGCTGATGAAGCTGAAGACCACCGTCAGGATGAACAGCAGGTCGCCCGCCTTGCGCGCATCTTCCGAGCGGCGCGCGAGCGTCATGCCGAAGCCGTCGACAGCGGCGATGAGCTCCGAGACGTCTTCGTTGCCCTCGGTCTCCAAGATGAACGTGTCGTAGGTCTCGGCCGCCGAGCGGCCCTTGTAGCGGGCGTTGAGCGCCTCGACGTAGGCGATCGGCAGGGTGATGCCGAAGTCCATCGCCTTTTGGGAGAAGCCTGCGATCTCGGCGCGCTTGGTCGCCTGACGTTCCTTCGGGAGGTCGGCCGCAAAGTACGAGTCGCCGAGGTGGAGCTGGAAGCGCACGCCCAACATCGCGCCGAGGCCATCGATCTTCTGCATGCCGAGCGAGGTGGCGGCGGCGTTGTTGAAGAGCTCGATCAAGACCGGCGACAGCACGACCGGGACTGCAGCCTCGCAAAAGCCGGTCGCGACCATCACGCTGGTCGGCGCACAGTAGCTGGCGCCTGGGCACGCCAAGGGCTCACACGCTGGGCTCGCGGGGTCGACGCCGTTGGCGCAGCGACCGATGAGGCGCCCCTTTGCCTTGATCGGGTCCTCCTGCATCTGGTCTTCGGGCGATTCCAGGGCGCACGCGAGCCGGCGGCAGATCGTCGTATCGCCTTCGGCGCCGCACGACTCGCCGATCTCGCAGTCAACGTCGGTCTTACACGTCGCTTCGCAGGCGCGCGCACCCGCATCGCCGACCGCGCTCACGCAGGCGGAACCTTTGGCGCATGCGTTCGCCGTATCGCCTTCGGCTGCCGCTGCCGAAGCGCCACAGGCGGTCTGGCAGAGCTTACCGAGGCAGGTCAGGCCTTCGGCGCATTGCGAGTCGTCGGCGCACGGCAACGCCATGCCGTGGTCGACGAACGCCTTCCAGTACTCGATGTCGCCGCAGGTCGAGGTCTGGACATCGCACACCTCGCCGAGGCGACACTCGTCGTCCTGCTTGCACGGCTCGGGTCGCCGCAGCTTCGTCTTGGCGCGCTTGCTGGCGACCTTCTCGGAGGTCTGCAATTCCTCGGCGACGAGACCGGGGGCGAGCCCGTCGAAGAACGCCTCGGTGCGCGCGGGATAGCCGAACAACGACTGGCCGCCCCAGAGGCGCGCCTGGAACTTGCTGCGCAGCTTGGGATAGACCCGCGTGACGTCGGGCAACGCCTCGAACTCACGGACTAATCCGGCCCCGAGGCGCGACTTGTCGACGACGTCTTCGCGCAGGCCGAGGATGCCGACGGTCTTCGGCTCGATCTCGATCTGGTTGACCGGGAAGATGCGGTTGAGCACGCCGACCTGGATGCCCATGCCGAGGTGCACGAAGAACGTCAGGGTCGCGACGCCGATGACGAGGCCGATGCTCGACAGCACGAACGAGCGGCGGTTGCGACCGATGTTGCCGACCACCGCCTGGAGGACGCTGATGAGCTTCATGGCGTGGCTCCAACGGCTGACACGTTGCCATCGTGCTCGTCGGTCGCGACGCGGCCGTCGACGATGTGCACGCGGCGCGGGCAGCGGCGCGCGATGTCGCGCTCGTGGGTGACGACCAGCACGGTGATGCCGTCGTGCTTGTTGAGGTCGACGATCAGGTCGAAGACGGTCTCGGTCGTCTGCGAGTCGAGCGCGCCGGTTGGCTCGTCACACAACAATATCTCGGGATGATTGAACAAGGCGCGCGCGATGGCGACCCGTTGGCGTTCACCACCGGACAGATGGTTGGGGCGAGCGTCGGCCTTGTGCCCGATGCCGACGCGCGTGAGCACCTTGGTCGCGGCGGCGCGCAGGTCGGCGCGCTTGCCGTGCTGCGCGCGGTCGAACCAGCTCGGCAGGCACACGTTGTCGACGACGGTGAGGTGCGGCAGCAGGTGGAACTGCTGGAAGATGAAGCCGACGGTGCGGTTGCGGTAGTGCGACAGGGCTTTGTCAGCAAGGCCCATCACCCGCTGTCCGGCGACCTCGACCTGGCCGGTGTAGGCCTGGTCGAGCCCACCGATGATGTTGAGCAGCGTCGACTTGCCCGAGCCCGACGCACCGGTGATAGCGACCATCTCGCCCTTGCCGACATCGAGCGTCAGGCCACGCAGGACGTGGTTCACGACGGAGCCCTCGCCGTAGCTCTTGTGCAGGTCGGACAGACGAATCAGCGCAGCACTCACAGCGAGATCTCCAACGCCAGATCGAGCTTCTTCTGGGTGGCCCCGACGCTCACCGAGAAGAGGCGAACATCGTTGATGATCTTCAGGAAATACGGCGGCAGTCCGCGCGCCGAGAGCTCGCGAGACAGGCGCAGCGGCCCGAGCGTGAGGCCCATCGCGGTGGCGCCCACAGCGGCAGCCGAAGGCGATACGGGGGCTCCAGCAGCGGCAGCCGAAGGCGATACGGGGGCTCCAGCAGCGGCAGCCGAAGGCGATACGGGGGCTCCAGCAGCGGCAGCCGAAGGCGATACGGGGGCTCCAGCAGCGGCAGCCGAAGGCGATACGGTGGCGCCCTCCAGGCCGAGCGCCTCCTTGACGGTGCTGCTGCCATGCTCGCCGAACGACGCGAGCGACAGCGCCCTGCCCTCTTTCACGGCGAGGAAGTTGTCGACCTCGCCCGCGCCGATGATGAACACGACGACCTGGTCATCGATCAAGACCGCGTAGTGCTGTTGCTCGCGCACGAGCGACCAGCCTTCGTAGGCGACCTGGCCCGGTGGGACCTTGGCGCTTGGAGTTATCGCGGCGACCGTCCAGCCACTGGTCGCGAGCTGGCTGGCGATGCCCGCGAACGAGCGCTTCATGGCATTCGGGTCGCGCATGCGTGCGGCCAGGGCCAGGTGGAAGATAGACAGTGCCTCGCTGGGCCTCGAGCGCAGGGCACCAAGACGCCCGAGGTTCGCGTTCGCGTCGAGGCCGAGCAACGCCACCGCGACATCGCCTTCGATCAGCTCGATCATGTCCGCGACCGACGGCAAGGGCAGTGACTCGAGGCCCGGCAGCCGCTCCGGCAGGACGCTCTCAAGGAGGAACGAGGGCAACGAGCGCACGTTGTCGAGCGCGATGCGAAAGCGCACGAACGCGGTGGTCGTCTTAGGGAAGGCTCGCGACAGACGGTCGGGGCTGCCCGCTGGCGTGACCCACTGCACCGGCAGGAAGCCGTCGCCGACGTGCGCGGCCGAGAGCTTCAGCACCAACGCGTCGACGCCGTTTGCGCCAAGGGGCAGCGCCACGCCGCCGGTGAACGTGGGCAGCGAATCACGCATGTTCTGCACGAAGCCGCGCAGCAGCCCGAGCTGTTTTGGCGCGTCGGGCAGGAGGCCATCGAGCACGAGATAGAGGACCTCGCCATCACCGAGTGTCGCCTTCGCGGACTTCGCTTTGTCCGAGGTCGCGAAGCTCGTCTCGGCACGACCACCCGCGACCGCGTTCCACTCGCCGATGACATCGAACGGCGCGACGGCAGCGGAAGGCGATACGGCCGGCACACCATCGGCCGCTGTCTTCTCCGCGACGGTCGTGGCCGCGATGACGATGATGCCGACCCGATCGGTCGTGACGCCGACCGCTGCCTGCCAGGTCGCCTTGTCACCGCCGGGCCCGACGAAGCGCCACGCGCCGCCCGCGGGTGGCTCGGCTGGTTGGCCGGCGGCGAGCGTCGCGCCCGCGCCGTTCTGGAGTCGGCTCCGAACTTGTTCCAGGAAGAGTTCGGGATCGGTGACCGATGCGACCGCGACCCAGGCCCGGGCGGCGGACTTGGCCCCGCGCGTGAAGAACGCGATCGCCTTGTCGCTGTCGAGGCCGAGCTTGGCCGGACCTTCGGGTGTGCGCAGGTCGAGCCCGAAGCGATCCGCCATCAAATCGAGCGCGCCGCTGGCACCTTCGATGCCCGCGAGGAAGCCGGCCGTGCGCGCCTGCAAGAGCGACAGCGACGGCGCGACCGCGGCTGCCTGCACGTCGGCCGGCACGACCCGCATCGGGTCGCCACCCGGGTCGCGACCGCAGGCCACGAGCGTCAGACAAAGCGCCCAGCAGCGCCACAGCGAAGAGCGCGAGAGCATGTTCATCGAGGCCGTCACAGCCGGCGCATCTAAGGACCCACGCGGCCCGCCGTCAAGCACCCTTTCTACCCGACGCGAACCTTGCTACGGTCTCGCCCCGCCTCGTGGCTTGTCACGGAGCGGCTCAGGGATACAGCTGAATCATGAACGAAATCGACTACTCAGCGGCCGGTCTCGGCACTCGCGCCATCCACGCCGGCCAGTCCCCCGACCCGACCACGGGCGCAATCATGACCCCGGTCTACATGACATCGACCTACGTGCAATCCGCCCCAGGCGTGCACAAGGGCTTCGAGTACAGCCGGACCCACAACCCGACGCGCAGCGCGCTCGAGGGTTGCCTCGCCTCGCTCGAAGGTGCCGCTCACGGGCTTGCCTATGCGTCCGGCTGCGCCGCGACCTCGAACGTGATGCACCTCCTGAAGAGTGGTGACCACGTGATCTGCGGCGACGACGTGTACGGCGGCACCTTCCGCCTGTTCGATCGCGTGTGGTCGCAGGCCGGCATCGAGTTCACCTTCATCGATCTCACGAACGCCGACGCGGTGCTCGCCGCGCGCCGCCCGACGACAAAGCTGGTGTGGCTCGAGACGCCGACCAACCCGCTCTTGAAGCTGTTCGACATCGCCGCCATCGCCGCGCACACCAAGGCCGAGGGTCTCATCCTCGCGGTCGACAACACGTTCGCGACGCCGATGACGCAGCGCCCGCTCGAGCTCGGCGCGGACCTGGTCGTGCACTCGACGACCAAGTACCTCAATGGACACTCGGACTGCGTCGGTGGTGCCATCCTGACCAACGACGCGACGCTGCACGAGCGGCTGCGCTACCTGCAGAACGCGGTCGGCGCGGTGCCGGGCCCGATGGACTGCTTCCTCGTGCTGCGCGGGCTCAAGACGCTGCACCTCCGGATGGAGCGTCACTCGTCGAACGCCATGCACATCGCGCGTTGGCTCGAGCAGCACCCGGCCGTCGCGAAGGTGATCTACCCGGGGCTCGAGTCGCACCCGCAGTACGCGCTCGCGCGGCGCCAGATGAGCCTGCCCGGCGGCATGATCACCTGCGTGCTGGGGGGAGGCCTCGCGGCCGCGACGACGATGTTGTCGAAGACGCGCCTCTTCGCCTGTGCCGAGTCGCTGGGCGGCGTCGAGTCGCTCATCGAGCATCCGGCGATCATGACACATGCGAGCGTGCCGGCCGCCAATCGTGCGGCGCTGGGCATCGACGACGGGCTCGTGCGGCTGTCGGTCGGGGTCGAGGACATGGCCGATCTGCAGCGCGATCTCGCCAACGCGTTGGCGGGTCTCTGATGCGACCCGACGAACGCAGGAAGAGCCTGCGCGCAACGGTCGACATCTTCGTCGAGATCCGCGGCGCCGAGCGAACCGCGCTGCACCCGGCGACCGACCTGTCGACGACCGGCCTCTACCTGCTCGCGTCCGATGATCACGGCGCGCTCGATCCGACTCAACCGCTCGACCTCGAGCTGACGTTGCCGACCAACGTCGTCATCCGCGCACGTGCGACCATCGCTTACATCGACGACCGCTTCGGTCAGCGCGGCATCGGCCTCGAGTTCAGCGACCTATCGGCCCACGACAAGCTCGCGATCGAGCGTTTCGTCGATGCGTCTTCGGCGGCTCAGCGCCAGCTCGGGTGACTCACGCGTCTGTGAGGCAACGGCTCATGGAGGCGGTGGATAGCGGATGAGGCGCAGCTTCGGATAGTCGCGCGCCTCACCCGGACCGCGCCCGAGCGCTTTGTCGATATCGACCTTTGGGGACGCGTTCATGCCCGGCACCTCGACCAGCCAGACCGCACCCGTGGCGATGACCGGCGTCTCGAAACGCGCGTCCGCCGCGAGCGTAGCCTTGTCGAGGAAGCGCGGGATCGGCTCGACCGGCAGGCGGTCATGCACGTGATAGGCGAGCGTCGTCGCCTCGTAGCGCGGCGATACGATCACCGCGTCGCCCGGTTGCACCAGGGTCTCGAGCTCAGAGGCGAGCACACCCCAGCCCGGATGCCGTCCCTCCGCGCCGCGATATTGGCGAACTGGGATCCGCTCGAGCGCGACCAGCACGACGACCGCCACCCAGATACGACGGTCCGGCAGGGCCCGCACGAGCCCCGCTGCGACCAGTAAAAAGGCGGCGGTCGATGCTGCGATTGTGTAACGTGGCCAATAGATCGGCTGGATCACGAACGACAGGAGCCACGGCAGCACAGTCGATGTTGCGAGCCACAACGCGAGCAAAGTGTTGTCTCGCGAGAGTCGCCGCCAGAGGGCGACCACGATCAGCGCGACGGCCAGCGGCGCGGCGAATGACCAAGGCGAGCGGCACCTCGAGGGTGTGGTAGAGGTCGGGCTGCGGCAACCAGAAGCCGTGCTTCTGCAAGACCAACGTGCGATGCAGCATGATTACCGCCCACGGAAGGAACGCGAGCGAGGTCACGGCCTGCATCCCGAGCCACGGCTTGAGGCGCGCCAGCGCACCGCGACGCCACAACCACAGGAGCCACAGGTTCTGCGCGAGCACGATGAAGACCGAGTAGAAGTGCGCATACAGGCAGAGCACCGTGGCCACGACGTAGACCGCTGCGCCCCCCCGCGACGGTGCTGCCCTCCAGCGCACGAGCGCCCACATCGAGAGCGCCGCGACGCAGGCGAACAGCGTGTACATGCGCCCGTCCTGACAATAGTAGATGTGCAGCGGCGAAGCGGCGACCAGCGCCGCGGTCACGAGCCCGGCGCGCGCGCCGAAGAGCAGGCGCCCGAGGTCGGCCGCGATGAGGATCGTCGCGAGCCCGAACAACACCGACGGCAAGCGCAGCGCAAGCGCGCCATCGCCGAACAGGTGCACGATCGGATAGAGCACGATGTTGTGAAGCGGCGGATAGTTGTCGCGCCCGGTCGCGACGAGCATGTCGATGAAGCCGAGGCGCGCCTGGCTCGCCGACACCGCCTCGTCGAACCAGACATCGGCGAGCGTCAGGTCCCACAGCCGCAGCGCCAGCGCCACGACCATGATCGCCAACAACCACCAGCGCTGATTTCTCAAGCCGCGCGCTGGCGCCACGTCGCGCAATGCGGTCAGGGTGTAGCCTTCTTCAGCGCGGGCTCCTGCCAGCGCCAGAGTTCCTTGCCATCGACGTCCTTGAAGACCAGCGACAAGCGCTTGTCCTCGCTGGCGGGAGCGACACGCAGGACGGCGTAGCCCGGGATGGAGCTACCCCAGAGCTGACCTTCGCCGCACTTGCCGGTGCCGGCGGCGCGGTCGCACGCGGGCCGTTCACGCGGGCGTGAGGCGGTGCCCGAGGTGACCGCGGGGATCCCTTCGCGCATCACGAGCTGCAATACGTGGGCATGCCCGTTGACCCAGATGTCCGGGCGGAGCTGGTGGCTCACGAGCCACGGGTGGATGACGTCTTCGTCGACCTTGTCGTGATAGGTGCGCAGCACATGATGGCCCGCGAAGATGATGCGCTTTTGCGGAAAGAGCTTCGTGATGGTGGCGGCGAACGCGGCCTGGGCATCGTCGAGCGTGTTGGTGTTGAAGACGACCAACACGGCAACACCCATGTCGACCGCATAGTAGGCGGCCGGCATGCGTACCCGCGGGTCCTTCGCGAAGCGCTTGAGGATACACAGATCACGCGGCGGATCGCCTTCGACCCATGACTGGTCGTGATTGCCGAGCAACAAGAAGACTTCTTTGCCGGTCGCCGCGAACGGCGCGTAGATGTTCGTCTCGTACATGTCGAGCGCGGTCTTGTTCGGCACGCCCGTGAGGCACGGTGGTGCCTGCGGATACAAGATGTCGCCGAGCACGACCGCGGTCCGCGCGGACTCCTTCTCGAGTGCCTGTTGCCAGTGGTCGACCAGCGGCCCGGGCTCACCGGTGTCGCCGATCAAGATGAGCTCGGCCGAGCCATCGGCCGAGAGCGCGACCGTAGCGGCAATGCTGGTCGTCGTCACAGGCGGCGGGACCTCGATCGGCAGCAACAACAGGGCGAGCGTGAGCGCGATCATAAGGGCTCCGGTTGGCACTTGGGACAGAAGTAGGTTGGCCGACCCGCGAACACTTCGCGTGCGATCGATGTACCGCAGTGCGGACACGGCTCGTCTTTGCGACCGTAGACCGCGAAGATGTTCTCGCCGCCTTCACTGACATAGATGATCTCGGGCGGGCCGACGGTGCCGGCGAGCGTCGCCGCGAGATGGTCGTGGATGGCGGGCACGAGCCGCTTCCAGACGGCCGGCGTGACCGCCGAAATCGGCGTGCGCGGGTGCACCTTGGCGCGAAAGCAGGCTTCAATTACCGCAATATTGCCAAGACCCGCGTAGCGCTTCTGCTCGAGCAGGCGCTCCTTCAACGTCGCCTTGTCGCCCTTGCCCATCGCGGCCTGGAGCTGCGTCGCGGTGAGCGGCGTGAGCCACGCATCGGGCCCGAGCTTCGCGAACGCGGCGTCCACCGACGCGACCACCTTCGCATCACCGAGGCGGCGTGCGTCGAGGTAGGCGATGCGACGCACCTTGCGCCCGTGGGCCAGGTCGATCGCGAGCCTGACGAAGCGGCGATCGTCCTCGGGATCGACGACCCAGCGTCCGGTCATGCCGAGGTGCGAGAACAGCACGCCGCGATCGGTCACGCCTGCGAGCGCTTTGCCGCGCCGTTCCCAGCTACCGAAGGCCGCCCCAACCAGGCTGTCGAGGGCCGGCTCGAGGCTATCGTCGACGCGCTCGACGCGCTTGATGCGGAGCCCTTCGGACCACCGCTGGAGGTTTTGTCGGGTCGCCTCGACTTCGGGCAGCTCGGGCATGCCGAGGGCGTACCGCACGTCGAGCGCCGCTGGCAATCCGCCATATCGCCTTTGGCTGCCATGCCGAATTGATGGCCTCGTGCGGCCAGCGTGCAAGCAGGCGAGTTGGTTCGTCCTGGACTCACCGAACGTCGCCGGCTCGACACGCTGGCTTTCGTACTCGGAATTGCATGACTGCGTCAGTTGCGAGATTGCGAGATTGCAAGATTGCGAGATTGACCGACCATTCGGTCTCTGCGATCGCGACACGATGTCCGCTCCCGATCCGATTGCTCAGACATTCGACCTCGCCTCACTTGCAGCCGCCAACACGCTCGGCGGCTCGCCGACTCAAGCGCTCTTCGACCTCGGCCGCATCGTGCGCGAGGCGCTCGCGTCCGTCGTCGTGATGACGGTCGACCTGCATGCGGACCGCAGCCTCGACGATCCGCGCGTGGCCTTCGACCAGGCGCTCGGCGATCCCGACGTGCGCCGCACTCGCGTCATCGGACCCGCCTCGGGCGGTATCAGCAGCAGCAGCGGCGGGGTCGCCCTCATCAGCGCCATCGGCCCGCTCGCACCCCGCATCGCGACCGCCATCGGTGGCGACCTTGGCCTTGCGGTCGACCTCGGGCTCGGCTGGGACCTCGCCGCCGAAGGCCTCATCGCGGCCGTGCTGGCGAGCGGCCAACGCTTCCATACGCTCGGCCTGGCACTCACGCCGAGCGCATATCGCGGCCTCGCGCGAGCCTTGCGTGCAGCTCAGGGACACGTCGCGATCTTCGCGCTCGCCGCGGCGCAGAGTCCAACCGCGCTCGCACTCGCGGGCTATGGCGTCGCCTGTGTGTCCGACCTGGGAGCGCTCGCACGTGCGCTCGCGACCGCTCCGGCCGATCGACCACGCGGCAATCGCATCGCTGTCGTCACCGGCACCGGTCCCCTGTCAGCGCTGGTCGCACCCGCGCTCGAGGCCGCGGGGCTACAGCTCGCGAAGCCTTCACAAGCGACTCTGGGCCACCTCGCGAGCGAGCTGCCGGCGCAGACCCGCATGACTCCATTTGTACAAATCCCTGGCGCCACCGCGCGCCACGCTGCGCTCGCGGTCGAGAGCCTGCGCGCCGACTTCCTCATCGAGCACGTCTTCGCGTTCGACCTGCCCGGCTTTGCGCCACGCGACCCGGCGATCGAAGCGCCCCACCTCGCAGCACTCGCGACCGCCGCGCGCGCCCTCGCCGCGGGTGCATCGCCGATCCCCACACCGTCAGGCGCAACCCCACGTGCCGAAGCCCTGGTCGCCGCCGCGCAACTCATGCGTCGGACTACGCTCGAGCGCGAGACAACGACCGCGCTGCTGGTCGCGCTGGCCGGGACGGCAACACCGCTGCGACCCTCCGCTGCGTTTCCAGTCGCGAGCCTGGCGGCCGCGCACAACGCAGCAAGGCGCATCGGCTATCCGGTGTTGCTAGGCACTTCGCCCGACGCGATCATCGACGACGACGCACTCACCGAAAGATGGGAAGCACTTCGCTCGGGCCTCGCAACGTCCGAGGTCCCGTTCGATCGACGCGCCCCTGACCCATTCGCCGCCCACGTGATCCAGCGCGCGCCGACCACCGCCATCCAGCTCACCTACCGCGCGACCCCAATGCCGACCGTCGTCATCGCTGGGGGCCTGTCACTCGCCCTACCCGTTCGCGCGTCCGAGCTCAGCGCCAACCCCGCGATCGCCCCCGCCCTGCAAGCGCTGTCACACCTGGCCGAGCGCACTCCCGAAGTCGCGACCCTTGCGCTGGTTGTTCAGACCAATGACGACGCCTGCGTCATCATTCACGCGACAGCCACGCTGGCCTCGCCCGACGACGACTGACGACAAGCATCGGAAGCGAGGGATTCGCCAAGCGCGACCCGCGCGACGAAGGTCCCGTGAGCCTCGCGAGCGAATCCGCGTTGCCGTAGCAGGCTGCCATCAATATAGTGCGCCGGCTTTCGACCCCGAGGTCTGTTCATGCGCCGTCTCGCCCTCCTGCTCGCCCTGGCCCCTTTCGCCGTCATCTCGGCTTGTTCGGATGACCCAAAGAATCCGACCGACGTCGCCGACACGACCGAGACCACGCCCGACTCGACGCCAGACACCACCGAAGAGGTCGCGCCCGACACGGCCGAAGAGGTCGAGGCCGACACCGAGGTCGAACCCGATGGCGAGGTCAACACGTGCGAGCACGCCTGCCTCAATGAGTTCGGCAAGAACGACAAGAGCCTCTGCCCCGTCCCGCAGAGCGACTGGGTCTGCACCGCCGGCTGCTGCGAGCCGGTCTTCCGCTGCACCGCCGACGCCGACTGCGCGACGCGCGGCTTCGACGAAGGCCAGTGCAGCGACGACCGCTTCGACTGCCGCTGCAACGCGGGCCCGGGTGCCGTTACGCCGCCAGTCGGCGTCACCGCCGGTCAGTGCTTCACCTGGCTCTGCGCGGTCGCGGCCGACTGCGGCGACGGCATGTTGTGCGCCGGCGGCGCCTGCGTCACGGCCCCCGACGACAAGGGCCTCGCGGTCCGAATCCTCAATCGCCAGACCGTCTTGAACCCGGGTGCGAGCTACCCGCTGAAGGCCGAGGCGTATGACCCGACCGACAGCAACATCGTGCTCGGTGCCGAGCCGACCTGGTCGTCGTCGAACAGCGCGGTCGTGTCGGTCGACGCCAACGGTGTCACGACCGGTGGCAGCGACGCGGGCATCGCGACCATCACCGCCACCAATGGCGGCAAGATCGCCACCCTGGTGCTCGAGAACGTCGTGCCCGCCGGCCAGGACATCACCATCGTCGCGCGCACCGAGCTCACGTGGGAGCCGATCGTCGGTCGCTACGCGGTCGTCGATGCGGCCGGCGCGATGGTCTCGGAGGAGCTGCCGGCGGACGGCATCATTCGCATACCGACCACGCCGCGCGAAGGCCCCTGGACCGTGCACATCATGGGCGAGGAGAACGACTGGATCAGCTGGGCCGGCCTCACCGCGGGCACCTCGCTGTACCTGCCGATCCCGAAGACGGTGTACGGCAAGATCGTGATGGACCAGGCCGGCGCCTACAAGGACGAGACGGTCCTGCGCAACGTCGGCGTCGTCACCGGCATCCCCGACTTCACGACCTACGCGTACGAAGGCACGCTCGAGATCGTGCTCACGACGACCGGCCTCTCGAGCGCGCTGTTCGACTTCAGCCTGCCGGTCCTGCTCGGCTCGGACGTGAATCGCTACATGGACCCCGACGCGCAGATCCCGCGCGTCGACACCAACCAGCCGATCGGCGTGCCGGGCGGCATCGTGTTCAACCTGCTCGGACCCGCCATCCCGAGCTACATCCTGACCGTGCCCAAGGGCCATCAGCGCATGTGGTCGCTCGGCGGCAAGCTCAACCTCAACGACGTGGCCGAGTACTCGGGCATCATCTTCGACGCGGTCGGCGGTGGTGACCTCGACTTCACCAAGATCGTCGGCGCGGTCTTCCCGCTCTTCCGCAACTTCTGGTCGGGCTACAGCGCCGACGTGACCGTGACCGAGACCGGCATCGACGCCCCGCCGATCCAGCACACGCAGCGCCTCACGACCCCGATGGGCTTCGTCACCAACCTCGATGTGCCGAAGCTCCCGTCGATCGATGCGCTCGGCTACGCCGATGGCCTGTTCCTGCTGTCGGGCGCGCAGACGCTCGACGGCTTCATGGTCCCGCTCGGCCTCTCGGGCGGCGCGGACACGTCGGACAAGGTGAACAATCCGGCCGACGGCCTGGCCGACGGCGACGAGAAGACGCCCGCCAAAGACCCGTTCCCGCTGCCGGCAGCGCCGCTGCACGAGGGCCTGCAGGGCCCGACCACGCAGTACATCATCGCGGCGGTCGCGGCCTCGATCCCCGTCAATGGCGACCCACGTCCGTCGGCCGGCTCGGCAACGCTGGCGCGCTTTGGCGCCGGTGTGCATCCGCCGACCAACTACGCGCTCGCGCCGTTCCTCGGGTTCCCGTCGCTCGCGACCATGGGCAGCAACTTCGAGACGCGTCAGGTCAAGGTCGCCGAGGCCACGGGCACCGAGCTGATGCGCGTGCTGCTCAAGGGCAAGCGGGGCGCCCACTGGACGTTCTATGGCGTCAGCGGCACGCTCTCCATCCCCACCCCGAGCGACTTTGGCGTCGAGGAAGATCGCTTCTTCAAGGACGACCTCGAGTCGGTGCTGGTCAACTGCATGGACTTCGTCGACGGCATCGACCTCGGAACGCTCGGGCACCCGGGTGGCCTGGCGCTCGACCTGCTGCTCAGCATCGTCGAGCGGGTGTCGTTCATCGACCTGAAGAACGCGCCGCTGCCCCAGTGATGCGCATCGACACGCCATGGTTGGGGGTCGGCGTGGCGCTGGTCGTCTTGTACGGCAGCGCTTGCGCCGACCAGCTCGCGCAAGATGACTCGTGCGCTGCCAATCCTTGCATCACCGCCCCGCCGCCGCAGTGCTCGGGCACCATCAAGACCGTCTTCCAGGCGCTCGGCACGTGCACCCCCGACCCGAGCGGGGCGAGCATCTGCGACTACCCGATTGCGCAACAGCAGGACTGTGCACTGCTCGGCGACAAGATCTGCACGAGCGGGCAGTGCGTGAAGAAGCCGGACGACGTGCTCGTGCCTTGTGGCGGCGTCACCTGCGCCGAGCGCCCGGCAGCCGACTGCGATGGCCAGACCGCGCGCATCTACCAGTCAATTGGCACCTGCAATCCCGACAAGCCCGTCGGCGCACAATGCGAGTACGAAGTCGAGGCCTTGCTCGACTGCACCGAGACCGGCTTCGCGTGCCGCGAGGGCGGCTGTATCAATCCGGCCCTGCATCCGTGTGACCCGAACCCCTGCAACATCCCGCCGCAGGGCTCATGCGCTGGCAACACCCCGACCACGGTGACGCAGATCGGCACATGCACCGAGAAGACCGTCGACAACCGCCCGGTCGCCCAGTGCGCCTACCCGACGAGCCCCGCGGCCGCGTGCCAGGCACCGACCGTCGAGTGTTACGTAGGGCGCTGCGCGCGCACGCTCGAGCTGCCCGATGCGGCTGGCGACCTGCTGATCAACGAGGTCATGAAGAACCCCGCCAGCCAGGGCGACGAGGCCGAGTGGTTCGAGCTCTTCAACCCGAACGATGCGGCGCTCCAGCTCGACGGCTGCGTGGTATCCGACGACGGCGGCGAGAGCTTCACCATCGGCGCGGACGTCGTCATCGCAGCGAAGGGCTTTCTCGTCTTCGGCAGCAGCGTCGACCCGAAGCCCAATGGGGGCTTTATCCCCGATTATCTGTATGCCACTTTCGTGCTCGGCAATAATGCCGACGAAATTACCATTCGTTGCGACGCGGTCATTATCGACCGTGTACTCTGGACCGATCAATGGCCCAGCGGCACGGGCCGCAGCATGACGCTTGGTACTGGCGAGACCGCCACCGCCAGCGGCAACGACTTCCTCGGCGCCTGGTGCGACGCGTCGACACCCTACGGAGACGGCACCAACCTCGGCAGCCCGCGCCGCGCGAATCCGGCCTGCCCGGCCCCCTGACGCGGTCCGCGCGCACGCGGTGACGGAAGGCAACAATGCAGGATCGAATCACTGCGCTCCTCCGGAGCGAGCTGCCAGCACTTCGCGCCCACGCGACCGCGGCCGTTATCGAGCTGCTCGACGGGGGCGCGACCGTGCCGTTCATCGCGCGCTATCGCAAGGAGAAGACCGGCGGTCTCGATGAGGTCGCGATCCGGCGCATTGATGAGATGCGCACGCTCCTCGCAGAGCTGGACAAGCGCCGCGCGGCCATCCTCTCGGCGCTGCAGGCCGATGGTCTATTGACGCCCGAGCTCGAGCGCAAGCTCGTCGCGGCGACGACCCGCACCGAGCTCGAGGACCTCTACCTGCCGTTCAAGAAGAAGCGCAAGACGCGCGCCAGCACCGCGCGTGAGCGTGGCCTCGGACCCCTCGCGGAGCGCATGCTGGCACAGCCGCGAACGGCGGAAGTGCAGCGCGAGGCGCGTGCGTTCGTGGCACCTGCGAAAGAGGTGCCCGACATCGCTGCAGCGCTCGCCGGCGCTCGCGACATCGTCGCCGAGGTGATGGCCGATCAAGGCGATGTGCGCGCCTTGTCGCGCGATGTGCTGATGCGCCATGGACGCATCGCGGCGAGTGCTATCAAGAAGACGACCGAGGGTCAGCGCACCCGCTTCGAGGACTATTACGCGTATGCCGAGCGGGTCGACCGGATCCCGTCGCATCGCTATCTGGCAATCGATCGTGGCGAGGAAGAGGGCTTCCTCAAGGTGAAGCTGGAGATCGAAGACGAGCGCCTGCAGGCCGACATACGCCAGCGTATGGGACACGACGCACGCTCGCCATTCGGGTCCGAGCTCGCCGAAGCAGTGGCCGATGGCTACAAGCGCTTGTTGCGGCCGGCGATCGACAACGAGGTGCGGACCGACCTCAAGACCCGGGCGGACGCCGAGGCGATCGATGTGTTCGCGAAGAACCTGGAGGCGATCCTGTTGGCGCCGCCGATGGGCGGGGCGGTCGTACTCGCCATCGACCCGGGCTTTCGCACCGGCTGCAAGTGCGCGGTCATCGACGCGACCGGCGCCTTACTCGCGCATCAGACGATCTTCCCACACGCCTCGAGCCAGGCCGAAGCCGCCAAGGCGGGCAAGGACATCGTCACGCTTATCGAACGGCACCGCCCCACGGCGATCGCGGTCGGCAATGGCACCGGCGGACGCGAGACCGAGACGTTCCTGAAGCCCGTCATCGCCGGCCGTGGCGTGACAATCGTGTCGGTCAGCGAGGCGGGCGCAAGCGTGTACTCGGCGTCCGACATCGCCCGCGCTGAGATGCCCGACCTCGACCTCACCTACCGCGGTGCGGTCTCGATCGGACGACGCCTGCAGGACCCACTGGCCGAGCTCGTGAAGGTCGAGCCCAAGGCGCTCGGAGTCGGACAATACCAACACGACGTGAATCAGGCGCTGCTCGGTGAGCGGCTCGATGCGGTCATCGAGACCGCCGTGAACCGCGTCGGGGTCGAGCTCAATACTGCCAGCGCGCCCCTCCTCGGGCACGTCGCGGGCATCGGTCCATGCCTCGCCAAGGCGATCGTGAAGCACCGCACCGAGCGCGGTCCCTTCAAGTCGCGGCGCCAACTGCTGCAGGTCGCGGGCCTCGGCCCAGCGCGCTTCGAGCAGGCCGCGGGCTTCTTGCGGATCCGCAATGGGGACCACCCGCTCGACGCGTCGGCCGTACATCCCGAACGCTACGCGCTGGTCGAGCGCATTGCGCAGGACCTCGGAGTGCCGCTCGTGCGCGCGGTCGGCGACGCGGCGATTGCGGCCCGCATCGATGTACGCCGCTATGTCGGCGGCGACGTCGGCGAGCCGACATTGAACGACATCGTCAGCGAGCTCGCGCGCCCTGGCCGTGATCCTCGCGCCAGCTTCGAAGCGCCCGCGTTCCGCGACGACGTCAACAGCGTCAGCGACCTCGAGGTCGGCATGGAGCTAGACGGGGTCGTCACCAACGTCACCAACTTCGGCGCCTTCGTCGACATCGGCGTGCACCAGGACGGCCTCGTGCACATCTCGGAGCTGGCCGACTGCTTCGTGAAAGACCCGCACGAGGTCGTTCAGGCCGGCCAGCGCCTGACCGTGCGGGTGCTATCGGTCGACCGCGAGCGCAAGCGCATCGCGCTGAGCGCCAAGCACCCGAAACCCACTTGAAAGAATTCGTGAGTTCATCTGGGATTTCCGTGGGTCGTTAATAGATCTGCCGCACCTCGAGTACATCGAGCATCCAACCAGACACCACGCAAAAGCCAGATGAACCGTTTTCCCTAAACACCCGCCAGATCCAGCGTGCGCTTCAATTTATCAAGGTCCACGCGCAGATCGGCATTGTTGTTCCATGGACGCAGCCGGTCGATCCGCTGTCCTTCTCCTAAGAGGTAGTAGTACTCAAGTTCGCGGGCGTTGCTCAGCTCCCAGAAGACCGGGCACACATAGCGCGGCGAAAGCAGCTCGATGACTTTGGTGCCCTTGTCGCAAAACACGAGATTGGCGAGCCCAGCACCGTGAGGAGCGATCACGGCTTCGGCCGCGGCCATGGCTTGCGCTTGCTGGTGCACAGCCAAGTCCTCGAGGTACAGCCGCTCGAAACCGCGCCGTTCGAGCACCCAAAACAACTCATCTTCTTTCTCGACCCGCCGATGAGCACTCTTGGCGCGCGAGATGTAGAGCCGGCGGCGCCTCGGCGGCGCGGCTTCGGCAGGGAAGAGATTTTGGAGGAAGTCGCCGACCAGTCGGTTGTGCGACAACCTCGGGACGGTGGGCACGATCAACATCTCGGCCTGAATGTGGGTGTCGGCATTCGTGTAGATGATCTTGTCCGCCGGTATCCCGATCTTGTTTAGCGTCTCTTCCTGAAACCTGTGGCGCACTTCGTTGATCAGGAACCAGTCCACCTCATCGAGCCGGTACCCGCTCATTTCGAGGAGTCCGAAACGAGGCAGTAGCTCGAGCAACCAGTGATAGTAACAGCGCTCAGCCCATGGTGTCGCGAGCAGGGCCGTGTTGCCGGCCAACCGGCGCGTCGCCGGTGCCTCCGACCGGTGAGGGAACGGGTCGCCGAGTAGGTCGCAAAAGTCGCGATAAGCCATCAGGTCGGAAACGGGACGATCGCGTTTCGAATAGACACAGCCCCCCGCCCCTTTGACCTTGGCCCCTTCGAGGCTGGCGACGAAGGTGGCGTGGAGCGGGAAGACTTTGCTCCGAAAGTTGGCATGAACCGCTCGCTCGATAGTCCGCGGCGGGTCATCCGGTTTTTGGATCGGGGGCTCGAAGCACCGCCAAGCGGATCGCTCCGTCGGAGACCCGAGGTTGGACAACGCCACGTAGACCCGGGTGGAGGGATGCGACTTCCCGGCCAAGCTCGTCCCGACGGCCCTGGCGTAGGAGAGTGTTTCGCGGGCCTTGCGAGGAAGGCAGCGCTTCAATCCGTCCAGCAATGAAGTCATGGAATCCCTCGCTTTTCGCCGACAAAACGCCTCGGCATGCCCGTCGCGGCCTCAACGGCGGCCACTCGGATGTCAGATAGCGCTGGCTCGCTCGAGCGGGATGCGCTCTCGACGCTACTGCATAGAGTACGGTTAATCAACGGCCACGGGTTCCTGATTTTCTGTGTTCTGAGCAAGCTCGATTCGGTCAGGGTTGATGTGACACCGCTGCGCTCCAGCCAATGATGGCTGCTATCGTTCTCGGTAGCGAGGGCCGAAGTGCTCGAGGGTCATGCTCGCGTATCCGTTCTGCGATAGCAGCGGGCGCTCGTGTGCGAGCATGTCGTGCAACTTCGTGGCGGGCTCCGAGAAGTGCCGCTCGCGAAAGAACCAGACGCTGCGCGCCTGCCTGGTCGGCTCGAGCGCTTCGATGATGTCGTCGTGGCTCCAAAGCAAGTGTCGGTGCGGCAGCTCGATGAGCGGCGGCAGCGGCCCGACGAAGTCGCTGTCGAGGCAGACCGAATTCGATGGCGGCCACACGAGCAGCATGTCCGACGAGCCTCCATCGCGCTGCACCTCGGCCGCGGCCGCACGCCAGAGCGGCTCTCTGGGCGCGTGGTAATAGACAAACAGCTCCGGCACGCTGACGGCCACCAACAGCGCGACCAGCAGCGCTTGCTGGTCGCCGCGCGTGACGCGTGCGATACCCCCCGCGCACAGCACCGTGGCGACCGTGGTCGCGGCGATGAGGTAGCGCTCGAGGTAGATCGGCTGCATCACATACGACAGCACGAACGCGAGCGCGAAGCTGCCGGCGAACGGCAAGAACAGAACGAGCCTGGTTTGGGCAGGCTCGGAGAAGGGCTCGCGCAGCCATGCGGGCGCGCGCTTCAGACGCGGTAGGCGCGGCTGCACCGCGATGAGGATGAAGAGCAGCACGAGCGGCGCCGCCATGTGCCAGACGAATTTGAACGACTTGACGAGCGAGCCTGGCGTCGGCCGTTCAATCCAGAAGTCCCCTTGCACAGCGCCGACGCGACCGAGCATCGGTGACAACCACGGCAGGAACAAGACCACGACCACGAGCTGGCCGAGCACCCACGGCAGGAGCGGCGGCTTGCGTGAGCCGAGCCACAGAACGAAGACGGCCATGCTCTGGCAGGCGATGAAGAAGATGGCGAAGTAATGGCAATAGGCGAGCAGCGTCGTCGTCGCGACGTAGGCGCAGAGCGTGCGGGTGCTCGGCGCACGCAGCCACAGCACCAGCCGCTCGCTGGACCAAAGTGCGAGGAACGCGAAGAGCGCGTACATGCGCGTCTCCTGCCCGTGCTTGATCTGGAACCACGCGACCGCCATCAGCAGCATCGCTATGAGGCCAGCGCGCTCCCCGCCCCGCTCATCGAAGACCAGCTTCGCCACGCGCCCGGCCATCCAGATCGCCAGCACCGAGAAGGTCACCGAGAGCATGCGCGTCGCGAAGGCGCTCACGCCGAAAAACTCGATCCAGAAGTGCAGGAGCAGGTTGTGCAGCGGCGGATAGTTGTCTGCGGCGGTCGCTCGCACGAGCCCGGCGAGGTCTTGGCGGGCCTGGGTGATCGAGATCGCCTCGTCGTACCAGAGGTCCTCGCGCTCGAGCAGCAAGAGCCGCAACGCCAGGCCGAGCGCAAGCACGAGCAAGGTCAGGAACGCCGGCGAGCGCCACCAGGGCCTTTCGCTCACCATGGGCCGATCAGCGCCACGTCGAGCAGCTCGGCGGCGATGGCATAGAGCATGACTCCGAACGAGTAGAGGTCTGGACGAGGCGGCGGTGGTGCAGTCGGTGGAGGGCGGCGACGGACCCGAGCGCGAGCTTGATGACCTCGCGCGTTCGGGCGGGGGAACGGAGGTGACTGTCGATCGACTTCATGACGCTCTGGACAACCTACCGGAGTGTGAGAGCTGGGAGGAAGAGTTGTCGAATCTACACGGCGCGCGTCGATTCGACCACCGTGCGGGGCCGAGGCGGGGTGGTTTTGTTTTGTCGCTCAAATGGGGGACATCCCATCCCGTACACAAGGGACGCAATGGCAGATAGGAGAAGGGTTGTGTGATTCTGGATTATAGAGGCACTCGGCAAATCTCGTCGGCTGCCTTGCACCCCGAATAAGTTGATGCACGGCTCCGTTGGCGGGCCTCCAGCGTGACGGAGTTTCCCGTGGCGGTCTCATGTATCTCGCGTGAGACAGGCTCGTTCTCGTCGCACTGCGGCTGTCATCGTCGCGCGACGGCTCAGCCGCTTCGCGAGGAGTTGAACGTTCGACCCCAGGCTCGCACGGCGCTGCGCATGCGACGCGGCAACAACAGCAATATGGGCCGAGCGAGCTGCTTGGCGGCGAACAGTGGCCGCGTGTAGTCGATGCGGTGCTTGAAAAAGCGCGCCGCCACCGCCATCGCTGCGGCCGGTGGCCGGCCGCTGGTGTGCCGCGATAGCTCGGCGAAGACGCCCCACGGCGTGCGCACATCACCCCACTCATGCATCAGCTCGGAATGGCGGAGCCGCGCCATCAACGGCCATGGCTTGGCGAAGCTGGTCAAAACCCCATTCGGCAGCGGCGCGCCGAACTCATCCATGAGGTAGGTGAGCGCCTCGAACACCGGAGGCTCGAGCCCGCGCTGCTTCACCTCGGCGACGAACGCGGGCCAGTCGATGTCCGCGCCGCGAGCCCGCATGATCGTCAGCACGTCGGCGACCCAGCCGAGCGATGGTTGGGCACTATACGCGAGGCCGTGCACGATCACGTGTAACAAGTGATCGCACGGCGCGAGCGTGAAGCCATCGATGCCAGCGATCGAGCACGGCACTGCGCGGCGCCACAAGGCGACATCGCTCTCGGGTCCGATGTGCGTGTGCAACACCGCCCAGTGCAGGTCGAGCTCGAGCCCCTCGCCATCGACGAACGCCAGACCGTGGCGGAAGCCCTCGTCCGCGAGATTCGTCTCGCCCGTCGTCGCCTGCGCGAGGGTGCCCGGGGTCGATGGGTGCGAACGCAGCCCGACCGCCGCGAGGGCACGCACCGCGCGCGGCACGTCTTCCGGCTTGACGAGTACGTCGATGTCCGAGAACGAGCGCAGGCCGACCTCGCCATAGTAGAGCGGCGCGAGCACGATGCCTTTGAGGAACAGCACCGGCAACCCTTGCCGCACGAGCGCCGCGGCATAGGGCGCGAGCCGGCGCATCAGGTTCGTGTGCTCGACCCATGAACGCCGCCGCACCCCCCGCAAGCGATCGAGCTCCGGCTCTGGCACGCCATTGTCGGCGAGGTTCTTGGCGACCAACGCAAAGAGGCGTCCCGAAGCGTGGTCGGCCGCCTGCACGTCGCCGCCCTGCGCTTTCCAGGTGCTCCACGCCCGCGCCGCCGTTGGTCCCTGATCCAGCGCCGCGTGCAGCAGCAATCGATGCATCGGTGACGGGTGCCAATGCCTCGTCATGAGCCTTGCCTCCGACGCTCGACGACGCGCTTGAGGACCTCGAGGTAATCGACGCGTCCGTCCTTGTCGCGCAGACCAAGGTTCTGGCCATGGATGCGCCGCTTCACCACCACCTCGGGCAGCATGACGTGGCGCACCCCGAGGTCCACCGCGCGCATCGACCAATCAATGAACCAGCCGGTGCGCAGATCGGTCGCGAGCAGGCCGACAAGATCGAACACCGCGCGGCGCGCGAGCAAGGCTGATGCGTAGCGACCGGGCTGCGGCTCGGTCGGGCAGATTAGGCGTGCCGCGCGCTCAGGGGTGAGGTCCGGGCTCAGGAACTGCTGCACGTGGCCGAACACCAGATCGATCTCCGGGCGCGCCGCGAGCTCGGCCAGCTGCGCCTCGAGCTTCGTCGGCAGCCACAGGTCGTCGGCATCGAGGAACGCAATGAGCTCGGTCGCGACCACCTCGATGCCATGGTTCAGGGTCGCGGCCCCGCCCGCATGTGTGCGCGCAATGCAGCGCACGGAGGACCCGAAGCTCTCGGCCACAGCCCGCGAGCCGTCGCTCGAGCCGTCGTCGACGACGATGATCGCGGCGGGCGGCACAGTCTGGCCGAGGATGCTCTCGATCGCCGCGGCCAGGTACTTCTCACCGTCGAAGACCGGGATGACCACGCTGACGTTCATGCTCGTCTCTCCTCGGCGACCTCGCGATAGAGCGCCTCGTAGTCGGCCGCGCAGCGCTCGATCGAGAACTGCGCGATCGCCGCCGCGCGGGCAGCCTGGGTGATCGTGCGCGCCAGCTCCGGCTCGGCGAGCACGCGCTCGATCGCCCGGGCGAGCGCCGCGGGGTCCTCCTTCGGCACCAGCAGCCCGGTCACCCCATCGACAACGAACTCCGGCACGCCACCGACGTTCGACGCGACGATCGGACGGCCGGCGATCTGCGCCTCCAAAGCGACCAGCCCGAACGGCTCCTCCCAGCGCGAAGGCATCACCACGACGCTCGCCTCTCGATAGAGCGCGAGCACCGCAGCGCGATCGAGCGGCCCCGGGAAGCTCACACGCGACTCGAGCCCGAGCGCTCGCGCCTGTGTCATGAGGCGGTCGAGCTCGGGTCCTTCGCCCGCGATGGTAGCGACGAGATCGTGGCCTGCGCCGACGAGCTGCGCGAGCGCGTCGATGAAGACGTCGAAGCCCTTGTCCCTGACGATCCGCCCGAGCGCGACGACGTGTGGACGACTCGCGGACGTCGCCGCGGCTTCGGGCTCGATCGGCAGCCCGTTTGGGATCAGCACGAGCTTCCCGGGCGCGATCTCGTACTGCGCGAGCGTGAGACATGTGGCGCGCGAGACCGCGCTGACACGGTTCGCCGCACGCAGCAGGATCCCGCAGGCGTCGCCATTCACTCGCTGATCGGCCGTCGCATGCATCGTGACGACGAGCGGTAGCCGCAGCCGCGCGATCAGCGGTTCGGCATAGAATCCAATCGTTCCAGGAAGGTGCAGGTGATGAACTGCGGCGCCGAAGGACTTGACCACCGCAGCGACCTCGTTGCGTAGTCGCGCGATGAGCACCAGGTCTCGCGTCATGAAGCCCTGCAGGAGTGGCCACCGATGGATGTCGACGCCGCCGAGCCGTTCCTGCGCCGGCGCGTCCCGCTTCACGATGTACGACGTGATGACTCCGACATCGTGGCCGCGCCGTACCTGCTCCTCCGCGAGCAGCTTCACCTGAGTCTCGATGCCGCCGACGCACGGCGGGAAGTGAGATGCCCAATGGAGGATACGCATGCGGGTTACCGGCCCTCGAGAATAGAGGCGAGAGTGTCGAGAGCCGCCTCGCGATCGGTGCCGAGGATGAGCCGTACCTTGGGCAAGCGCTGGATCAGCAGCATCACGAGGAACAGCGTACGAGGCCCCGAATGTGGATGGAAGTCGAGGGTCCACGGAATGAGCGCGCGCAGTGCGTCGGTGCGCGACGCCGATTCGACGCGAGTCTCGGCCTCGCTCCCGAGCACCGGGAGGTAGAGCGCGGACAGCGTCAGCGGGGCGATCTGGGCGGTGAAGTGCTCGCCGAGGAAGAGCACGCGCTTCTCGCCCTTACGGCCTTCCGGCGCCGCCGTCTCGGCGAGGCGCGGGAAGCGCTGCAAGTCCTCGGCGTTCACGCGCGCCGTCGCATAGAGCGGCCACCCGATGACTGGGTCGGCTTGTACGTCGCACCACACCGCGTCGTCGCCCGCGTACGACAGGCCGCGTTCGAGGCAGCCGAGGGCGGTGCTGCTCTTGCCGGAGCCGCCGCGCCCCGCGAGAAGCAGTCCCTTGCCGTCGCGCCCGACCGCGGCCGAGTGCACGACCACCGCGCCGCACGCCTCCGCCCACCAGCACAAGACGAAGTGAAACGGCGAGGCCAGCGCAAGGAGCGGATAGTCCTCGCCGTCCGCGCTCCAGTGGACCGCGAGCCGTCTGCTCGGGTCGTAGACGCTGAACGCCGCCGGCTCCGCGGTATAGGTCATACGCGTGCCGTCGGGTTCCGAGCCGAGCAGTTCGTAGCGCGGACCACACACCTCGTCCTCCCACGGTCGGATCGGCGGCGCCACGCCCGAGAAGCGCGAATCGAAGACACGGATCTCGAGGTCGGCTGCTGCCTCGCTCTCGGGCAGCACCGGGAGGTGTCGAAAGGCGCGCGAGACGAGCGCCGCCAGCGCCTGTCCGGCGAACACCAGCGACAGCGTGCGTCCGGCCAGCTGCAAGCGAACCCTGTGCTCGCCCGAAAGGGCCACGGCCTCGGCGTGCGCCAGCGCGAAGTGATCCAGGATGTCTCTGCCGCGCATCGTTGCTCCTGGGCGTCTTAGACCTGCGGCCAACCGTCCGCGTCGACCTCGTGGATCGGATCGAGCTTCAGCAGCTCCTCGATGTCCCAGTAGCGGGTCAGCACGGGCTTCGCGAACAGCTCGCGCGCGCCCTGCCAAACCTCCGCGGTGACGTCGTCGCCGTCCGTGCGACCAACGATCAGCGCGTTCGCCACGAGCTCGTCGGCGAACTCTCGCAGCGCCTCCTCGAGCTCAGCCGCGGTCGCTTCGAAGCGCTGCTCTAGCGACGCCTGCACCTGGGCCGCCGTCAGCCCGTGTTCGAAGCCGGACCAGATCACCGCAGCAGGGCCGCGAAGACTGAAGTAGTGGCCGCGCTCGAGATGCACGACGAGGATCTCGTCGTCGATGTGCTGGTGCATCACCCCGGGTGCGTTGATGGCGAAGCGATGGTCATTGTGCACGAAAGGTAGCTCCTCGATTGTCGCGCGGACGCGCTTTCACAGGCATCGATTCGGCGGGTAGCACATGAGTCGCAGTCTGAATACAAACCTGGTCGCGACACCAGCGACCGAGCTTGCTCGACCACCGTGTAAGTCATCGGACACATGGACTACTCAGCCCCTCCAGGGCCGTCGAACAACGCCGGGTCCTGCTTGTAGAAGTCGCGTAGCTGCTCGTAGAGCTCGGGATGTTTGCGCTGCAGTTGGCGCGGCTTCTCGAAGAAGGTCTCGGTCACGACCGCGAAAAACTCGGCAGGATTGGTCGCACCATATTGATCGATGAGGGTGGGCCGACGATGCACGGCGTCGGCGACCAGCGCGTCGAAGTCGCGGCTCAGGACCCGGCCCCAGGCGACATACATCGATGTTCGCGGCAATATCGGGGTGCCGTTGGCCTCGCCACTCTCGGTGTCGAGCTGGTGCGCGAACTCGTGCAGCACCAGGTTGTGCGCGTCGTGGATGTCGCCCGCGCCGGAGAGCACGCTGTCCCACGCGAGCACCACCACGTCGCGCGACCAGGACTCGCCAAGGCGCGCCTGCGGCTCGAGGTCGACCAGGCCCTGCGCGTTGCGGTGCCCGCCCGGCACGAGGTAGGTCGACGGATAGATGAGGATCGAGACGAGCCTCGGGTAGTAGGTCGGCGGCCGATGTAGGAGCAACACGCTCGCCTGCGCGGCGACCGTCACGCGCATCTCATCAGTGAGCTCCAATCCGCCGCAGCCCTCGAAGTGCTTTTCGGCCAGGAGCACCTGGGTGTGGCCTATCAGCTCGGCCTGATCGGCGGGTGATAGGCGCGCCATCAGCGGCACGTTGTGCGCAATGATCGCACGCCACGCGTCCGGGAAAGGTCGCGCGCGAATCGCTGCCCGCCGTCGCCGCTTCCACCATCCGAACATGGCGTTTCCTCCGAGGTCAGCGGTAGGCGACGAAGGCGCGCGTGACGAGCCCCGCGCGGTCGAAGAGCAACGTCTCGGTGACACGCTCATCGCGGTGATTGCGATAGAGGATGGTCAGTGCGCCGACACTCGAGAGGGTCTCTTCCAGCGTAAAGTGCAGAGCGCCGCTGCGCGCGACCGCGAGCTGCCAGTAGGCGCGCAGGGCCGCCTTGCCGTGGATGGTGCCATGGCTCTCGGGCACCACCCGCGCGGCTACCGGCGAGGTCAGCACAACATGGTCGGCATAATGCAAAAGCACGCGCTCGATGTCTTTGGCGTTCCAACCTGCGACCCACTCGGTCGCGAAGGCGTCGTGGTCGAGGAGCGCCGGCTCAGCGATTGGCGCCTCGACGAAGACAACTGACACGACGTTGGGACGTGTCCAGCGTGCGGCGGCTGTCTGCACGACAGTAAGCAGCGGCGCGAGCAGGTTACTGCCGATCTCGAACGCGCGCGAGGCATTCTCGATGACGATGGTGATCTGTCGCTCGCCGACGACCGCCGGGTCAGTCAATACATCGAACAGCGCATCGAAGTTGCGACCGTAGTAGTCGGGCAGCCCGAGGTCGCGCGCGAGGACATCGTGCAGCCGCGCCGCGTCGGTGAGATCCAACGGTGCAAGACGCGTGGTCGACTGGGTTGCGCCCGGCGACGGAAGCTCGCGCACGAGGTGGACACACGGCTCGATAGCCTTCGTATCAAGTCGGTCTGCATCGATCATCGGGTCAGCCTCTCGAACGTCGCGTAGTGATCGCGGGTGTAGAACAGCTCGGCGGCGCGACCGGCGATTATGCGGCGCGCGCCGCGACTACCGACCCCGGGCGTTTTTACCGTATATTCGCGATAGTAGCCGCGCGCTTGCGCTGGCAGGAGCCGCTCGAAGTTGCCGAACACCGAGCCGTCCTTGTCCGGATACGCGAAGGGTCCGCCTGCTCGGATGAGCTGCACCATCCCGAGCACGTCGGCGCGTTCGGACGGGTCGGCGACCTGGGCGAGGCCGGGCAGATTGGCCGGGAGCGAAGCGTCGTCGTGCGCGCCGACACCCACCACGGGCGCGGGAGTCGTGATGGGCGTCGGCACCGAGGCCGCCGGTCCGACCCGGTCACAACCGATCCATAGGACGCCGAGCGCGCCGACGACAGCGATGAACGCGAGCCAACGAACACAGAGCACGTGCGCGACTTTCACGCGCCGATAGTCGGCCTCGCAGCGGTCGGAAGCAAGCACCGCCTGGGGTGAGCTTTCGTTTCGACTTCGTTGGACAATGAGGCAGCGGCAACGTCGGCTTGCGTCGGCTTGACCCAGAGACGTTCACGGCGCATGAGGTCGCCATGGGTCTGCAGAGCTTCGTTCGCTGGCTTCTCCCCCGCGCCGATCACTTCTATGACTTCCTCGAGCGTCAGGCCACGGTCGCGCATCAGGGTGCGCTGGCGTTGGCACGCTTCGGCGGCCCCGAGCAAGGGTCGGCGCAAGAGGTGTGTGACGCGGTACAGTCGCTCGAGCACGAGGGCGACAAGATCGTGCACGAGATGGAGGAGGCGCTCGCGAAGACGTTCGTCACCCCGCTCGATCGCGAGGATCTGCAGCGCCTATCGATGGAGCTCGACGACATCCTCGACCTGACCAATGCGACCGCGCGTGTGGCGATGCTCTATGGCGTGCAGACGCCATCCGAGCCGTCGACCAAGCTGGCGGCCATCCTGGTCGAGGCGACCCAGATCCTCGCCGAGGTGATGCCGCACCTGCGCAACCACCGCTACAACGACCTGATGGAGGCCGCGCGGGTGGTGCGCAAGCTCGAGAAGAACGCCGACGCGATCTTCCGCCAGGAGACCTCGCGCCTCTTCCACGACCTCACCATCGAGGCGCGCGAGCTCATCCGTCAGAAGGCGCTGCTCGACGACATCGAGCATGCGATCGACCGCTGCGAGCACGTCGCCAGTACCCTCACCAATCTCTCGGTGAAGCATGGTTAGTCTGCTCATCGCGGTCATCATCGCCGCGCTGATCTTCGACTACATCAACGGCTTCCACGATGCCGCGAACGCTATCGCGACGTCGGTATCGACGGGGGTGCTGCCGATCCGCACGGCCGTCCTGCTCGCCGCAGTCTTCAACTTCGTCGGCGCGATGACGGGCGTGAAGGTCGCGCAGACCATCGCCAAGGACTTCGCCGACCCGGCCATCGTCACGCAGACGGTCGTCTTGTCCGCGCTCATCGGCGCCTCGGCCTGGAACCTCATCACGTGGTGGCGCGGAATCCCGTCGTCGTCGTCGCATGCGCTCATCGGCGGGCTCGCGGGGGCGGTCGTCGCGCAGGCGGGCTTTGGCGCGTTCCACTGGGAGGCGCTCGTCGCGAAGGTGCTGCTGCCGCTGGTCATCTCGCCGCTGCTCGGCTTCATCATCGCGTTCTTCGTGATGGTCGGCCTCATGTGGGCGGTGCGGAAGACGCGTCCGACGGTCGTGCAGAAGCGCTCGCGCGTGATGCAGCTCGTGTCGGCCTCGGCGATGGCCTTCTCGCACGGCAGCAACGACGCCCAAAAAGTCATGGGTGTCATAACGTTGGCGCTCGTCTCGTTCGCCGCGGGCGGGCATGGCGAAGGCCTGCCCGACTGGTTGTTGCCGGTCGACGACAAGCACATCCCGACCTGGGTCATCCTCGCGTGTGCCTCGGCGATGGCCATCGGCACCGCCGCTGGCGGCAAGCGCATCATCAAGACGATGGGCACCGGCATCATCCGCATCACGCCGCTCCAGGGCTTCGCGGCCGAGACCGCCGGCACCGTCACCATCCTCAGCGCCAGCACGATGGGCGTGCCGGTCTCGACCACCCACTGCATGAACGCCGCGATCATGGGCGTCGGCGCCTCCAAGCGCATCTCGGCGGTGCGCTGGGGCGTCGCCGGCAGCATGTTCCTGGCATGGGTGCTGACGATCCCGATGTCCGCCGGCATGGCCTTCGGCGCGCTCTATATTTTGCGCGCGATTTTTGGCTAACGCGCGCGGATTCGGGTCAGTCAGCTTTGGAGAAGACCCGCTGAAGACCCTGCCCGCGCATCGCGACCCGACCATTGGAAGCGGCGTGGCGCAGCAGATGGAACACGTCGCGCGCATCGAAATCGAAGCGCAGCGCGAGCTCGTCGGCGGTGCCGCTCAGCCCGTCGCCGAGCTCGGCGAAGAGGCGCGCCTGGATCGCGAGCATGCTGGCCGCCGCCTTCTTACCGGCCTCGACGCCAGGCTGGTGGTACGCGTTGACGTTGATGAGCGACGCGTAGATCGACACGGCCCGCTCGAACAGCGCGACGATCGCCCCGAGCACGGCCGCGTCGAGCCACGGCACGGTCAGCGTGAGTGACCTTCGCCCCGCCTCGGACAAGGCCGTGCGCGTCCCCGCCAACAAGCCCGAGAGATAGTCGCCCGAGCGCACCCCGGGCTCGACCTCGAGCTTCGTCGCGAGCGCGTCGGGCGGCCCGTCCTCGAGCACCTCAATGAAGGTCGCGAAGAAGTCGCTGCGCCCATCGCGCAGCTGCTGCACGTAGGCGTGCTGGTCGGTCGAGCCCTTGTTGCCGAAGACCGTGAGACCCTGATGGACCATCGTGCCACTACGGTCTGTCGCCTTGCCCAGCGACTCCATCACGAGCTGCTGCAGGTAGCGCGACAGCAACAGCAGCCGGTCCTTGTACGGCAGCACGACCATCGCCTTGTCACCACGACCATTGCCGGCCGCATGCCACGCGAGCGCCATCAGCGCCGCCGGGTTTGTCGCCGCATCGGGCTTGCGCGTGGCCACATCCATCGCGCGCGCCCCATCGAGGAAACCGCGCGTGTCGATCCCCTGGAGCGCCGCCGGCAACAGCCCGACGACCGACGTCACTGAGGTGCGCCCCCCGACCCAGTCCCACATCGGTAGCCGGGCAATCCACTCGGCCGCCTCCTTGTAGAGGGTCGAGCCGACCTGCGTGACGGCGATCGCGTGCTGCGCGAAAGTCAGCTCCTCGGCCTCGAAGGCTGCCTTCACGACGAGGTAGCCGTTGCGTGTCTCGGGCGTGCCGCCCGACTTCGAGATGACGACGACCAGCACCTCGGACAGCGGTGCGACCGCACGCAGGGCACGCGTCATGCCATCGGGATCGGTGTTGTCGAGGAACGATACGGTGCGCGTGTCGCCTGGTCTTGCGAGCGCATCGGCGACCAGCTGCGGGCCAAGCGCCGAGCCGCCGATACCGACCACCAACACACGCTCGAAGCGACCCGCGTACTTCAGGACGACCCGCTCGACGTCGCCCCACGATGCCGCGATCTCCTCTCCGAGCCCATCGGGCGCGAGCTCGGGCGCGCGCAGCCAGTAGTGTCCGACCCGTCGTTGTTCGTCGGCGTTGACGACATCGCCGCGCTCGGTCGCCGCGAGGTCCGCGAACGCACGCGCCAGCGGTGCCACGAGCTGCTCGTCGAGGTCCGGCTCGAGTTCCATCCAGCGCAGGTCCAACGCGACCTGCACACCTTCGCCGACCGTCACTTCGAGAAAGTCCGGGATCATCGCCGTGCTCCTTTTACGACCCGCATCGAGGTCGACCGCGCGCAAGCTATCACGGGTGCTGTGTTACTGGGTGGCGTCCGGGTAGTTCGACCGCGATCGCCCTCCCGCTCGCTTATAAAGCGGGGCGCGCGGCCTCTCGCCTTTGACCCGTCTTCGGATGTGCTCTACCCTGCACAACGTGGGGTCAGCGAGGGCCCCTGCCCTACCCAAATCGCTGGCGGGATCGAGCAGCGCCTCCCGCGAGCATGAATGCTCAGAGGTCCCATGGGTTCGCTCGTTGCAAGAATCGCCGATCTCCAGGACAGGAAGCTCTACACGGAACTCAACTGGACCGGCAGCTTCGATGACTACCTCGAAATCGTCCGCCAGACCCCCGAGGTCACGCGCACGTCCTGGCAGCGCCTCTACGACATGATCGTGAGCCACGGTGTCAGCGAGTACACCGACACCAAGAAGAAGGTGACCCACTACACCTTCTTCGACGACCCGTTCACGGCCGGACGTGACGCGGTCTTCGGCCTCGATGTCACGCTGATGAAGCTCGTCAACGTCATCAAGTCCGCGGCCTACGGCTACGGCACCGAGAAGCGCGTGATCCTGTTGCACGGCCCGGTCGGGTCCTCGAAGTCGACCATCGCGCGCCTCCTCAAGAAGGGCAGCGAAGACTTCACCCGCACCGTCGCGGGCGCCATCTATACGTTCGACTGGAACATGGGCGACCCGGGCGACAGCAAGGCTGACTGGGTGCCGTGTCCGATGAACGAGGACCCGCTCCACCTCATCCCGCTCGACTGGCGCGCCCGCGCCGTCAAAGAGCTCGGCCTCGGTGAGCGCTGCAGGAACTACGGCATCCCCATCAAGGGCGAGCTGAACCCGGCTTGCCGCTACCGCTACAACCTCTTGCTCGCGCGCTATCACGGCGACTGGCAGCGCGTGATGGACCACGTGCGCATCCGCCGCTTCGTGTTCAGTGAACAGGACCGCATCGGCATCGGCACGTTCCAGCCCAAGGACGAGAAGAACCAGGACTCGACCGAGCTCACGGGCGACATCAACTACCGCGGCATCGCCGAGTACGGCTCGGACTCCGACCCGCGCGCGTTCAACTTCGACGGCGAGTTCTGCGTCGCCAACCGCGGCATCATCGAGTTCGTCGAGATGCTGAAGCTCGACGTCGCCTTCCTCTATGACCTCCTCGGCGCCACGCAGGAGCACAAGGTCAAGCCGAAGAAGTTTCCGCAGACCGACATCGACGAGGTGATCATCGGCCACACCAACGAGGCCGAATATCAGCGCCTGCTGTCGAATGAGTTCATGGAGGCCTTGCGAGATAGAACGGTGAAAATCGACGTGCCGTACATCACGAAGGTCACCGAGGAGATCAAGATCTACGCGAAGGACTTCGGGCCCTCGTCCGACCGTGTTCGCGGCATCCACGTCGCGCCACACACCCTCGAGGTCGCCGCGATGTGGGCCGTGATGACCCGCCTCACGCCGCCGAAGAAGCACGACCTCAGCGTGCTCCAGAAGATGAAGCTGTACGATGGCAAGTCACTGCCGGGCTATACCCCCGACAACGTGAAAGAGCTGCGCAAGGAGGCCGAGGCCGAAGGGCACGAGGGCATCTCGCCGCGCTACGTGCAGGACAAGGTGTCCAATGCCCTCGCCAGCGAGAAGGGCGGCCGCTACGTCAATCCGTTCATCGTGATGAACGAGCTCGAGAGCGGTCTCAAGCACCACGGACTCATCACCAACGATGAGCAGAAGGGCCGCTACTACGCGCTCTTGAACGAGGTGAAGCGTGAGTACGAGGACATCGTTAAGAATGAGGTCCAGCGCGCCATCTCGGCCGACGAGGACGCGATCGCGCGCCTCTGCGCGAACTACATCGACAACGTCAAGGCCTACACCCAGAAAGAGAGGGTCAAGAACCGCTTCACCGGCCAGGACGAAGAGCCCGATGAGCGGCTCATGCGGTCTATAGAAGAAAAGATCGACATCTCCGAGAGTCGCAAGGACGACTTCCGCCGCGAGATCATGAACTACATCGGCGCGCTCGCAATCGAGGGCAAGCAGTTCGACTACCGCACCAATCCGCGCCTGCACAAGGCACTCGAGGCGAAGCTGTTCGACGACCAGAAGGACACCATCAAGCTGTCCACGCTGGTGTCCAACGTCGTCGACCGCGAGACACAGGAGAAGATCGACATCGTCAAGCAGCGGCTCATCACGAACTACGGCTACAACGACGAGTCGGCGACCGACGTGCTGAACTACGTCGCGTCGATTTTTGCGCGCGGCGAAACGAAAGAGAAGCGCTGAAAAGGGGGTCGTGTGGAACGCATCGACTCCGACCGGACGCGCTTCAAAGAGATCGTGCGCGGCCGCATCCGTAAGAACCTGAAAAAGTATATTTCGCAGGGCGAGCTGATTGGCAAACAGGGCAAGGATCTCGTGTCCGTGCCCGTTCCGCAGATCGACCTGCCGCGCTTCAAGTTCGGGCGTCGCGACAACGGCGGGCTCGGCCAGGGCGACGGCGAACCGGGTGATCCGGTCGGCGGTGAAGGCGAAGGCCAGGGCTCCGGCAAGGGCCAGGCAGGCGATTCTCCGGGGGAACATGCGCTGGAGGTCGAGGTCACATTGGAAGAGCTCGCGCGCATCCTCGGGGAGGAGCTCGAGCTTCCGAAGATCCAGCCCAAGGGCAAAAAGAAGTTCGAGTCGTTCGATCGCAAATACACCGGCATTCGCCCGGTCGGTCCAGACTCGCTGCGCAGCTTCAAGCGGACCTATCGGCAAGCTCTGCAGCGGCAGATAACCTCCGGCACCTACGACCCGAAGAACCCGGTCATCATCCCGATTCGCAACGACATGCGGTTCCGGTCCTACAAAGAGATGGTCCGCCCGCATCACAACGCGGTCATCATCTACATGATGGACGTGTCAGGCTCGATGGGGGACGAGCAGAAGGAGATCGTGCGCGTCGAGAGCTTCTGGATCGATACGTGGCTGCGCAGCCAATACAAGGGCATCGAGAGCCGCTACATCATCCACGACGCGAGCGCGCGTGAGGTCGACCGCGACACCTTCTTCAAGACGAAGGAGTCGGGCGGCACCATGATCTCGAGCGCGTATCGCAAGTGCATCGAAATCATGAAAAAGGACTATCCGTCGGGAGAGTGGAACATTTATCCGTTCCATTTCTCCGACGGCGACAACTGGTCCGCCGACGACACGATGCAGTGCGTGAAGCTCGTACGCGAAGAGGTGATCCCGAACTGCAACGTGTTCTGCTACGGGCAGGTCGAGAGCCCGTACGGCTCGGGCCAGTTCATCAAGGACCTGCGCGTGCACTTCAAGGGCGACGACCAGGTCATCACCAGTGAAATCAAGAACAAGGACGCCATCGTCCGGTCCATCAAGGACTTCCTCGGCAAGGGCAAGTGACCGATGTCGACCATTCCGATTCCGGAAGACGTGCGTGAGTGGGCGGTAAAGATCGAGAAGATCGCGCGCGGTCTCGGCCTCGACTACTTCCCGACGATCTTCGAGATGGTCACCTACGAGCAGATGAACATGCTCGCGAGCTACGATGGCTTCCCCATCCGCTACAAGCATTGGAAGTGGGGCGCCGAGTACGAGCACATGTCGAAGTCGTATGCGTACGGCCTGTCGAAGATCTACGAGCTCGTGATCAACACCGACCCCTGCTACGCCTACCTGCTCGAGACCAACTCGCTGCTCGAGCACAAACTGGTCGTCGCGCACGTCTATGCGCACGCCGATTTCTTCAAGAACAACGACTGGTTTGCGCACACCGACCGGAAGATGTTGGACCAGATGGCCAACCACTCCGCGAAGATCTCGCGCATCGCGGAGCGCTACGGTGAGGAGCGCGTCGAGAACTTCATCGACGTGTGCCTGACCGTCGACAACCTCATCGATCCGTACGCCTCGTACATCGTGCGTAAGCGCGAGGTCCTGGAGGAGGACGACCTCCCGCCCGAGCCCGCCAAGCTGCCCGCGCGCTCGTACATGGACCGGTACATCAACCCTGAGGCCGACCTCGACCGGCGCCGCGAGGAGATGAAAAAGAAGCACGAGGAGGCCAAGAAGCGCTTTCCTACAGAGCCAGAGCGGGACGTGGTCGCGTTCCTCCTGGAGCACGCGCCGCTCGAGACGTGGCAGCGGCAGATCCTCGCGATGATCCGCGAGGAGGCCTACTACTTCGTGCCGCAGCGCATGACCAAGATCATGAACGAGGGCTGGGCGAGCTACTGGCACTCGCACATGCTGACGCGCTGCGGGGTGTGCAACGACGGCGACATCACCGACTTCTGCACCGTCCACTCGGGCACGATGCAGATGAACGCGACCAGCATCAACCCGTACAAGATTGGCCTCGAGCTCTATCGCGACATCGAGGACCGCTGGAACAAGGGCCGCTTCGGGCTCGAGTACGAGCGCTGCGACAACATGGAGCAGAAGGCCGCCTGGGACATGCAACTCGGCCTCGGTCGTCAGAAGATCTTCCAGGTACGGAAAATCTATAACGATTTGATGTTCGTCGACGAGTTCCTCACGCCCGAGTTCGCCGAGAAGCTCAAGCTGTTCTCGTATGCGTACAACCGCAAGAACGAGCGCTGGGAAGTGAAGACGCGCGAGTTCATGGACGTGAAGTCGATGCTCCTGAAGCAGCTCACGAACTTCGGCCAGCCGATGATCTACGTCGAGGACGCCAACTACAAGAACCGCGGCGAGCTATGCCTCTGGCACAAGCACGATGGTCAGGACTTGAAGCTCGACTACGCGAAAGAGACGCTCTCGAATCTGGTGGCGCTCTGGAGCCGGCCGGTGCACATCCGCACCACGTCGGACGGCAAGAACGTGATCTGGAGTCACGACGGTAGCCGCTTCGAAGAGGCCCGTTCGTGACGACCAGTCAGATGTACGCCGTGCGACCGCAGCCCACCCCCGACGAAGCGCTGCAGCGCCTGATGGCGGGTAGCGCGCGCTTCGAGTCGAACGTGCGTAGCATCGACTCGCTGGTGAGCCATCTGCGCCGGGCCGAGCTGGCCGCGGGGCAGCGGCCGTACGCGGTCATCGTCGGGTGCTCCGACTCGCGCGCCCCCGCCGAGATCATCTTCGACCAGGGCCTCGGCGACCTGTTCGTCATCCGTGTCGCGGGACCCATCATCGGTCCCTCACAGATCGGCAGCGTCGAGTTCGCCTGTGCGAAGTTCGGGACCCCCCTGGTGTTGGTCATGGGCCACTCCCATTGCGGCGCCATCCAGGCGACGATTGGGGAGATCCTGGAGCCCGATGCCGAGAACTCGCAGCACATCCTGACGATCGTCGACCGTATCCGGCCGGCCATCGGCGGGCTGGTGTTGCAACATCGCCATGACCCGCGATCGGACCTGGTCAACGTCGCGGTGAAGGCGAACGTACGCGCGTGTGTCGCGCAGCTTCGCTCGGGCTCGAAGCTCATCGACTCGATGATCACCGAGGGTAAGCTCAAGGTGGTCGGCACTGAGTACCACCTCGAGACCGGGCGCATGGAGCTGGTCACCTGAAGCGCCCACGGGCGTCGTCGCCAGTGCCTGGTTCGGGTCGTTGGTGGCTCTTCATGCCAGGCGCGAAGCGCGCATAGAGAAAGCCGCTGGCGAGCAGCAACGCACCGAAAGAGACCAGGACGATCGTGCGCGCGACGCTTTCCATGACCGAGAGATCGTAGGTCACGAGCTTCAACAGAGCCAGCGCGACGACGACGAGGCCGACCCATCGATCGAGCCGCGAGTGCACCGCGAATCCCCACGCGAGGACGGCCGCGCCAAACAGCGCCATCACCGCGGTCAGCGCGACGACAGCCGCGTCGCGCGAGTCGCCGACGTGGCTCTGGAGCCGCTCGAGGTCATGCACGTTCACGCCCGCCGTCGCGAGCAGCTGCACGATGAGCGAGGTCTGTTCGAGCACGTAGCCGAACACGAGCGCGAAGCCGGCGAGGCGGATGGTGGCGTGCAGCGCGGGCCACCAGCTCGGCGCCGGACGCTTGGAAGCCGGGCCCGCGAGCAGCCTGAAGGCGAGCGCGACCAACCCGATGAGCAGGATCGGCAAGGCGCGCGCGCCGATGAACGGCGACGGGAGGTACGCACCGCGCACGCCCTCACTCATGATGAAGGCGTCGCGGTCGGCATCGGGCAGCGACAGTTGTGCGGACAGCAGCAGCAGCGCCACACCAAGCACCGCGACCGCCAGCCAGGCGAGCCACGGCGAGGTCTTCGGGACGCACGCCAGCTGGATGAACGCAAACGTCGTGAGCGCGACGGTGGTCCACGGCTCCGGCAGGTGCATGCGGAAGATCGCGATTGCGATGAGGGCTGTCCCGGCAATCGACCCGCACACCGCAATCGGGTCGAGACTCGTCGGGGCCGCGGGGGTCGCGAGATTCTTCTGTCGCTCGCGCAGCAGCACGAAGCCGAGCGCCCCGGCGGTGAGGAGCGGCAACGCGAGCGACACCGGTTGCGGCACGCTCCACGATCCATGGGCAGTGCTCCAGAGGAAGGAAAACGCGCTCAAGATGGCGAGTTCGAGCGCCACGAAGGTGGGCCGCGAAGGTGCATCAGAAGCGCTCGCGAGGCCGACCAGCACGAACGCGAGGGCGGGCACCAGCTCGAGATTGCCTACCGGACCCGGGCCGACCGCGGTGCCGACGAGCAACACGAGCGCGCCGAGGCTATGCATCGCGATGTGCAGCGACTCGAGTGGGATGGCGCCGCGCGCGCCGCGAACACGCTCGAAGAAGTACCGCTCGAGTGCCACGACGAGCGCCATCGAGGCGACGAAGATCCCGAGCGGCAAGCGTTCGTGCACCAGCATCGCGGCCAGCGCGAGCGGGAGGATCAGCGCGGCCCACAAGAGCGTATTGCCGGCGGTCGTATACGCGATGAGGCGCCGCGCGGCGATGACGAAGCCGACCGCGACGACCAACGCGATGGCGAGCGCGCCTGCCGTGTCGAGCCCACCGGGCGCGGGCAGCGCCGGACCGAACATGCTGGCGAGCGCATCCGGCGCGCCGAGGTGACGCGACACGAGCCCCGGGATGAGACCCAAAGGGACCGACGCGGCGGCCAGCAACCACTCGCGCTTGACCGCCGTGAATAGCGCTGCGAGGCCGAGCACGGCCGCGAAGAGCATGAACAGCGCGTGCCCGGAAAATCCCCCGGAGAGTGCCGCGAGGTTGATGAAGCCCGCGCTGGTCGCGCTGACGAGCACCGCCTCGAGGCGCCAGCGCAGTGCCAACAGGGCGGTCGCGATGACGAAGACGGTGAGCGCGGCGAACGCGACCCAGGCCGGCACGAGGCCATACAAGCCGTGTGCGACCCAGGCCGAGGCCAACAAGATCGCGAGGCCGAGGCCGACCATCGCGCCGACCCAACCCTCATTGAGGCGCTTTCGCAACGAGGCGGCGATCCCGATGCACGTGACGCCGGCGGCTACGCCGAGGCCTATGCGCGCCCAGGGCCCGAGCCAGTTGCGCTCGACCGCGACCTTGAAGAAGAAGAGCACGCCCGAGAGCAACATCAAGGCGCCGATGCGGGTCGCCCAGACGAGACCGACAGCACGCTCGACGCGGTCGGACCCTTCCCGCGCTACCGTCAGCTCTGCGGGCCCTGCGAGCTCGGCGAGCTCGGCGTCCGAAACGAGAGGGGCTTGCGCCGAGTCAGCCGCGGGCGTTGACGCCGCGTCCAGAGGTCGCCGCGCGACGAACTGCAAGGCGCTTGTCAGCTCATCACGCAGACCGGTGAGCTTCTTGTCGAGCTCGCGCGCGCGTCGGTTCGCGGTGCTCGCGTTGACGAGCGCGATGATCGAGAGCGTCAGGCTCGCGAGGACAAGCAGCAGCAGCAGCGCATCAGCGAGCGCGGACATAGGGCTCCGTGGGTGAAGTCCCTGTCATATCGATAGAGACCGAGCGGCGCGTCAAGCCGCCGCAGCACCTGGCAGCTGTCCGGGCCAACGCCAGTCGCGGATCTCGGGCAGGTCTTCAAAGCACGCGCGCACATACGCCGTGTGTCGGGTAAGCATCGCCTCGCACTCGGCGATGAGCTCCGCGGCGTTGTCGGGCGGGGTGTGGGCGCGCTTGAGCGCCATGATCGCCAGGTGGAAGCGGCTCGTCTGGTTCAACACGACCATGTCGAACGGGGTCGTGGTGGTGCCCTCCTCGCGATAGCCGCGCACGTGGAAGCGGTTGGTGTTGGGGCGCCCGTGGATCAGCTGGTGAACCTCGCCGGGGTAGCCATGGAAGGCGAAGACGACGTGGCGATCGTCAGTGTAGAGCTCGCTGAAGCGCTCCAGTGAGATGCCGTGCGGATGGTCGTCCGGGAAGCAGAGCCCCATCAGGTCGACGACGTTGACGACGCGCATGCGCAGGCTCGGCGCATGTTCGCGGAGCCAGGCGGCGGCGGCCAGCGTCTCGAGCGTGGCGACATCGCCGGCGCACGCGAGCACGATGTCGGGTCCGGCATCGCTGGTCTCGGTGCCGGCCCAGTGCCAGATCGACGCGCCCCTCGTGCAGTGCTCGATGGCGGCCGCCATGTCGAGCCACTGGAGCTGCGGCTGCTTGTCGATGATGACGACGTTGACGTAGTTGCGGCTGCGAAAGCAATGATCGGCGACCGACATCAGGCAGTTCGCGTCGGGTGGTAGATAGACTCGTGCGACGTTGCCGCGCTTGGAGATGATCGTGTCGAGGAAGCCCGGGCCTTGATGGCTGAAGCCGTTATGGTCGTTGCGCCAGCAAGTCGAGGTGAGGAGGATGTTGAGCGATGGGATCGGCGCGCGCCACGGCAGCTCGGCACAGGTCTCGAGCCACTTGGCGTGCTGGTTGGTCATCGAGGCGACGATCAGCGCGAAGGCCTCGTAGGTCGCGAACAGACCGTGGCGACCCGTGAGCAGGTAGCCTTCGAGCCAGCCCTCACAGTTGTGCTCGCTCAAGACCTCCATCACGCGGCCGAGCGGCGAGACGTGGTCGTCGTAAGGGAAGGTCGCCTCGACGAGGCAACGCGTCTGGTCCTGGAACACCGCACCGAGCCGATTGGAGTTGGTCTCGTCCGGGCAGAAGAGCCTGAAGTTATCAGGATTGTCGCGGTAAATGTCGCGCAGGAACTGGCCGAGCTGGCGCGTCGATTCATGGACGACCACACCCGGCGTCAGCACCTCGACCGCATAGGACTCGAAGGCGGGCAGCGCGAGAGGGCGCGACAAGAGACCGCCATTGGCATGTGGATTGGCACTTAGCCTGCGATTGCCAACCGGTGCCAGCGAGGCGAGCTGGGCGATGAGCTTGCCGCCCTCGTCGAACAACTCCTCGGGGCGATAGCTGCGCAGCCACGCTTCGAGGATCGCCAGGTGCGCGGGGTTCGTGCGCACCTCCGCGACGGGCACCTGATGCGCGCGAAACGTGCCTTCGATTCGCACACCGTCGACGACGGCGGGCCCCGTCCAGCCCTTCGGCGTGCGCATCACGATCATGGGCCAGCGCGGTCGGATGGTCGCAGCGGCAGCCGAAGGCGATACGTTGACGCGGGTGGAGCGCGCGTCGCTCTGGATGCGCTTGATCTTCGCGATACAGGCGTCGAGGGTCCTCGCTAGGTCGGCGTGGACGGTCATCGGATCGTCGCCGGTGACGAAGAAGGGCTCGTAGCCGTGACCGCTGAGGAGACTGCGGATGTCCTCGTCGGAGGCGCGCCCGAGCACGGTCGGTCCCGCGATCTTGTAGCCGTTCAAATGCAATATCGGCAGCACCGCGCCATCGTGCACTGGGTTCAGGAAGCTGATGCCCTTCCACGATCCTTCGAGCGGACCAGTCTCCGCCTCGCCGTCGCCGACGACCGCGACGACCAGCAGGTCGGGGTTGTCGAAGGCCGCGCCGAACGCATGCATGAGCACGTAGCCGAGCTCGCCGCCTTCGTGGATTGAGCCAGGGGTCGGTGGGCCGACGTGGCTCGGGATGCCACCCGGCGTCGAGAATTGCCGGCAGAGTGCGCGTAGACCGGCGATATCCTCGGAGATTGCCGGATATACTTCGCTATAGGTGCCTTCCAGATAGGTCGTCGCGACGACAGCCGGGCCACCGTGACCGGGACCCGCGAGGAAGATCGCGTCGAGGTCGTAGCGGCGGATGATGCGACTCAAGTGCAGGTAGATGAGGCTCAGCCCGGGCGACGTGCCCCAGTGCCCGAGGAGGCGCGGCTTGATGTGCTCGGGCCGCAGCGGCTCACGCAGGAGGGGATTTTCCTGCAGGTAGATCTGCGCCACCGTGAGGTAGTTCGCGGCGCGCCAGAGCGCGTCGATGCCCTCGAGCTCGGCGTGGGTGATCGGCGGGTGCACGGATTGAGTCGAAGACATCGGGGCTCCACCTCGCGCACCAGCGGACGAGTGCTGCGAGGTGGGCGCAGCATCGTCGATGTCGCCGCGCGCGACCAGTGCAACGGCGGCCGCGGGCGATAGGACCAGTGCACCCCTCGATGCCGCTAGCTGAGGGAAGCGGCGAGGCTGACCGCGCAGATGAGCATCGACATGTGCGTACAATTGGTCCCGGCTATGCGCAGCGGGGTCGCCGGACGATCCCAGAAGAGGCCGAGTGGGTGTAGGAGGCGCCCGACCACCAGCAGAATGCCCGCGACGTGGAGCCACACGGGAGTGCCAGCCCGCACTTCGGCGAGCAGCAACAGCAAGAGCGGAAACGGTACGGACCCTTACGAACCGGCAACCGCGGGTGAGGCGGCGCTCTACGCCTGTGAGGAGCAGGTGAACGGGTGCTTCGAGCGCGTGGGCGAGGCCGGGGTCGAAGAAGCCACCTGCGCGACGACCTATCGCGACTGCATCGTGGCCGCTGGCGTGCCGGCCGATGAGCCCTATGTCGTGTGCCTCGACCAGGTGATCGAGTGCCTCGGCGGCGAGGATGACGCGCTGTGCTGGGACACCTTCGAGGGCTGCGTCGACGCCGCCTACCCGTATGAGCCGCCCCAGGAGCCGGAAGAGCCCGAGGGGCACGAGCCGCCGGACAGCGAGTACGCCGTATGCGAGGAGCCCGTCGATGGCTGCTACCTGGACGGTGGTTCGAACGTCGAGTGCATTGGCGACTACCGGAGCTGCCTCGTCGACGAGGGCCTTGCCGAGGATAACAGCTACATCGTGTGCCTCGACGCGCTCATCGCTTGCGCCGGCCTGGCGGACGCCTCCGCGGAGCCGGATGCGGAGCTGACGATTTGCGCCGACGACTACAGCGCCTGCAACGGCTACCCCGAATACTCCGAGTGAGCCACAGCGTGTGAGGGGTCCTGGTACCTCGGAGAGCGCGAGCGACTGCAAGTGAGGGCGTTCCCTTGCGCCGGTCGCTGGCGCGGTGGCGGTCGGGCGCCGAGGCCACGGCCGAGGGTGGCGCTGGTCATGCGGGCGCCTGTCACCCCTGGCCGTAACAGCGTAGTCTCACGCGTCCGGGCCTCGACCCCGGTCGGGGATGAAGTTCCAGAGCGTCGGAGTGCGCTCCCACCGGCTGAGCGCCGACGTCCGGACGTGGCGCAGACGAGCTTCTCGGGCCGTGGGGACGGGCTAGCGGAGTTATGCGAGGGGTGGTTTGCACGCGGTCCGGAGGATGCTTTGGCGCCCGACTCTGTTCCCTCGCAGCCCCACCAACTCGATCGATACGGAGAGAGTCATCGGGTAGCTTCCAGACCTCATCGCCGGCCCCGCGGACTACCGAACATCAGCGTGCAACAGCTCCACTTCGCCGGCATCCGCTTCGCACCCGTCGCGCCCTGAACCCGACGCGACGCGCGAGCTCAGATTGGGCGACCTGCTCGGCGAACTCCTGGTTGCTCTCGCCTCGCCACGGCTTCGTCTGCTGACAAGGGTCTGCGCTCCGTGCGAGGCCGCGCCGAGCTCTTGGGTCAGGCCACGGCGAGTTCGATCCGGAGTCGTTCTCTTTCATGGACGGACTCGTGCCCAAGCGCGCCGGCGCAAGGTACAGGTCATGGTCGACCGGCGGCAGCGACGACTTCGTGCTTGTCTTCGTCAAGGACGAGCTCACCGACATCGTCTGGCAATGGGCGACGAGCGGCGAGACAGAGTTCCAACAAGCATTCAAGGACGACCTGGACGAGCGCGCCGGCCGGCCTGCGTTCGAAGGCAAGTTCGACGTCTGGCACATTGGCAAGGGGGTTGTGCGCCGCTCCTGCTGGCACGACGGCGACTCAGGCGACGGCGGCTGCGCCTACGCCGTGGCGCGCGGACGCTGACGCCCACCGCCTGAGGCTCACTGCGCGCGAGTTGTTCGCGGTCGTGCGCCGCGATGGGCGCGTCAGCGTCGCCACCGATGTTACGTCAATCTCACAAGTGTCCCTGAATCGAGGTCCAGCACTGGCGTCGGCTCCGCGTTCCTGAACCCCCAACTGCGGAGCCGTCAAATGTCTCGACCCTTTGGAATCGCCATTCTCGTGGGAATCACCGCCATCGCGGGCTGTGACCCCGTCTCGTCGCTCACCGGCGGCAAGCGCGCCCGTCCTTCGCTGGCCGCGAGCACGGCGCTTGGCCAGCGCCCGACGATCGTCGCGAGCGCCCTTTCCCTGGCCTGCGACCCGAACGCATTCAGCTGCATTGCGTACGACGAACTCGAATACTGCGATCGCAGTGGCCTCGTCTCCGAAAGTTGCACGTCGATCTGCCGCTCCGCCGGATTCGCGGCGAGCAATGGTTGTGGTTTCGACGGCAGCCTCGGCGGCGACGCCTGCTTCTGTGATGATGTCGTCGCGAGCAATGCACCTGGCTGCGAACGTGGTTGGGCATGCGATGGTGATGCGCTCACCTATTGCGAAGGCGGCACGCTCGAGACCTGGGATTGCGACTCGGTCTGTCGCGGCGCTGGCTACGATTTTGCGATCGCCTGCGATTGGGACTCGGATACTGGCGACGAGTCGTGCTTTTGCGACGACGGCGGCGCCACGAGCTGTGCTGTCGGCGAGCAGACCTGCGACGACGGCACCTGCGTCGCGGCCCGCTACATCTGCGATGGCTACGATGACTGCGCCTCCGGCGAAGACGAATACGGCTGCGCGGATTGCAATTTCTCGGGCGGGCTCTGCAACGGGTCGAATCACCTCGATGTGTGCGAGCTCGATGGTACGATAACGACCTACGACTGCGATGACGTCTGCCAACAGAGCGGCTACGACCTGAGCGAAGGCTGTTCTCTCGACGAGGGTGGCGGCAGCGACGCCTGCTTCTGCGATGATGTCCCGAGCTGCGCGCCAGGCGACCTCATGTGCGGCGACGGGTCGTGCCTCGCCAACGAATATGTGTGCGATGGCTACGCTGACTGCCCGGGAGACGACGACGAGCTCGGCTGCGCCGCCGAGTGTGTGCCCGGCGAGGTGTATTGCACTGGCGACTTCACGATCGAGAGCTGCGACGACAACGGCTTCTGGATGGACTGGGACTGCGATTCCGTGTGCCAGGGCGCCGGCTATCGATTCGCCCAGAGCTGCGGCTACGACAGCTTCTCCGGAGGCGACAGCTGCCTCTGCAGCGACTGACCGAGCGCTTACCAATCACCTGACTGCACCCCAAGGAGCTGTTCATGCGTCTCTTCATCACTGGCATCATGAGCTTCGTGTCTGTGTCTCTGACCGCGACAGCGTCTGCGCATCCACGTCCCCCGATCGCGAGCTACGTCTCGGTGCGTCCCATCGGCGCCGAGGTGGAGGTGCGCTGGTCGGGTGGGCAGTGGATGCAGGCACAAGTCCTCGCCACGCGCGGCGACGACTACTTCGTTCACTACGTGGGCCGACCTTCGTCGTGGGACGAGTGGGTCGATGACGCGCACGTGCGTCCTGTCCCAATTCGCGTCGCACCGGTCGAGTCGTCGTGGGTCTATTGGAGTGGAGATTGGCACTCCGGTCGCGTCATCGAGCGTCGGTCTGGCTGGTACCGGGTGCGCTACGAAGCGTGGGGCCGCCCGTACGACGGTTGGGTCGAGGCCGATCGCTACCGCGCAGGTCGGCGGCCGTCGCGGGCTGAACGACCGATCCCCATGTACGGACGTCCGCGGCCCACCCACGACCGCTACGACGGCGATGTCTACGACCAGCCGGTGCGACCGCAGCCCGCCTACGAGCCCGATCGCCCGGTCCGACCCGAGCCGGCCGACCCGGAGCCGGCGCGGCCGCATCCGGCTGACCATGGCCAACCGGAGCGCCCTCAGGGCGGCTCGCCCGCGCCCACTACGCCGCCGCAACCGACGCCACCGCCGGCCCCTCCCAGTGGCGGTGTCCGCCCGACCGGCGAACCGAACCATCCCGGCGGTGGCAACACGACACCGCCACCGAATCAGGGCGGTCATGCCACCCACCCAGGCGGATCGAACCCGGCGCCTCACGGTGGACCGGCCACGCGTCCGACGACCGATGACGGTGGCCAGGCGACCCGGCCGACCCACTGAGGACCGTCCGCGGGCCGCGCTCAGACGCCATGTCGGAACACAAACGACGAGGCGTTGTTCGCGCGGCCCGCGGAGCTTCGGCCGGAAGCCTCGCTCAAATACCAACCCCCACAGGTGTCGGCGATTTCGACTGGGTCGGTCACAACGGCGCAGGACCAACCATCGCGCGCAGCGTCGCGGGTGCCTCCTGCAGGACGAGCTGGTTTGTGGCCACGCTCGCGAGGCGTTGCGCTAGCGGCATCAGCATGCGGTCGCGAACGAAGCGTGCGACCGGGTGGGTCAGCTCCGCCAGCGCGGCTTCGATGGTCGGCGCCTGACGCAGCGCAGCGACCAGCACGGCCGCATTGACCAGCGCGCTATTGGCCCCCTGCCCGGGGTCGGTGTCATCGCGTGCGCCGCGTCGCCGAGCACACGACGCGACCATCTGACCAGCGCGTGCAGGCGATGCGCGTCGCCTGGTTGAAGAGGAGCTGGTCCCATTGGGTGATTCCCGCGAGCAAGTCGCGCGACGGCGGATAAGCGTCGGCCCAGATCGACTTCAGGCGCGCGAGGTCGCGCCTGGCGATCGCCTCGCGGGTCGCGCGCGAGCCGGCCGAGGCGAAGAGGTAGCTACCATTGTCGACCGCGAAGCTCCCAAAGAGGCCAACGGACGTCCATGCCTCGACATTTTCCGCGGTCGCAACGGCGACCGGCGCCCGCATGTAGTTGATGCCGATGCGGCGGCGCACGCGCCCGAAGTTGCCGCTGGCGCGCATGCGCGAGTGAACGCCGTCGGCGCCGATCACCAGGTCGGCGAGCACCTCCGAGCGACCGGCGTGATCCGCGACCAGCACCGTGCGTCGGGTGCGGCCGACAAGACCTCGGCACCGAACCAGGTTGTGATGCGCGGCTCCGCTGCGATGGCTGTGTGCAGCGCCTCATGCAAGACCGAGCGGCGCACCATCACGACGCCTGGCTGCGGCGCGGCCGGCGTGAACAGCGTCCTGCCGCGGCCATTGACGATGCGCGCAACGCTGACGGGCCGGCCGAGCGCGCTGAGCACGTCGCCGAGGTCGAGACCTTGGAGCACGGCCATGCCATTTTCGGCGATTCCGATGCCGGCACCGACAGTGCGCGGTGTCGCGACTTTCTCGATGAGGGTCACGTGTGTGCCCGCGCGGGCGAGGATGAGGGCTACGGGCGAGCCACCGATGGCGGCACCGACGACAGTGATGTTCATGCTTTCGAGGTTCATGCGACTGCTCCTTGCAGGTCTCGGCCTGGGGCCGTGAACGCAAGGTAGGACGGTGACGGGATGTAGGCGGTGACCCGCGCCGCCATCGTTGCGACCCAATCCGCCAAGGTGCAGACTCGCCCGATGTGAGCCACTCGGTGCTGGAAGCGCTGGTGATAGGCGTGGTCGAGGCGGCCGCGGCGTGCGGGGTCGACACGGCCCGCGCGGTCGTAGACGCCGGTATCGACCCGGAGCGCTTGCGCGATCCGGACGCGCGCATCCCGCTTGAGCAACACATCGCGCTGTGGACGATCCTGTCGCGTCAGCCGCTCGGGCTGGCGCTCGGCGAGCGACTCGGCCTGGGCGGCATGGGGGTCGTCGGCTACGCGATGAGCGATGGCCGTACGGTCGGTGACGCGCTGCGATGGCTGCAGACCTATCGCGCGGTGGTTCATCCAGAGGTCCTGCCGCGCCACGATCTGCGCTCGGAGCCCGCCAGCGAGCGGGTCGTATTCGCGCGGCCGATAACGCCGGTCTTCGCGCGCCTGCGCGAGCCAGTCGAGGCGCAGGCGATGGCGCTCGTGTCGGTTCTGCGTGGCCTCTCGGGGCGCGACATCAAGGCGCGTCGGGTCGCGCTGCCATTGCCACGGCCGGCTCCGCCGGACGGCCCCGAGCGTCACGAGCGCGCCTTCGGATGCGCGGTCACGTGGGCCGAGCCGCTGCTCGAGGTGGCCTTCGACGCGACGATCTTGAGCCTGCCGATCCCGCACAACAACCCGCAGATATTCAGCTACGGCACGACGCGCGGACGAGCTGATGCAGCGGCTGCCAGCGGAATCGAGCCACGCCGAAAGAGTGCGGCACGCGATCGGCGAGCTGCTCGCGACCGGCGACGCCCACCTCGGGGTAGTCGCGCAGCGGCCCGCGACGTCTGTCTGAGCGAACGCTGTATCGACGTCTGTTCAAAGAGGGCACGACGTTCGCAAAGCTGGTCGACGAAACGCGGCGCCAACGGGCCTTGTTGCTGCTCGAGGACCGCGGCCTGTCCTGCTCGGAGGTCGCCTTACTGCTCGGCTTCACCGAGACCGGCCCGTTCTTCCGAGCGTTCAAGCGCTGGATGGGTACGACCCCGCAGCTGCATCGCCAGACGCTCGGGCCGCGCACATCGTGACGCTATGCCCCCGTCGTCGCGCGTGAGCTCGCCGGGGACGGGGCGCGAGCGAGGACCTGCCATTGCAACATTCGCGAGATCTGCGCAGGTACGAACGTCGCCGACGCGGACGAAGGCCGTGGAACTCGCAGCCTGGTCCGCGCAGACGACCACGGCACCCTGGTCCTTGAATGCCAGACCACCATTACTTTTCCACACACTGGCTCGCCTAAATATGTGAGAGACATTATCTTCGCCTCCACGCTGATTCGCGCTCGTTGTCTCCTTTCCGTAACAAGTTCGTAGCCATGCACCAGCGGGTTACGGCAATCGAGCCAATCTGTGGGTTTGCAAGCTCGACTTGCCGATGCATGGTCCAGAATGTGAGGTGCGCTCGTCGGCGCCCGCGAGGAGATCGAAATGCACTGGCTTTGCCCCAAATGTCGTGCGGGTTTCGAAGAGCGTCGTGACCGTTGTCCGGCCGATTCGGCGCGGCTCATCCAGAACCTTTCGGGTCGGATCTACGGCGGTCGCTGGAGCATCGAACGACTGCTGGGCGTCGGCGGTGGCGGGGCGACGGTCTGGAGCGCGGTCGGTCTGCAGACGATGCGCCCGGTGGCGCTCAAGCTCGCACCGGTTCACGACCTCGCCGAGGTGCGGCGCTTCGAGCGCGGTGCGCGCATCTCCGGCATGCTCGAGCACCCGCACATCACCCAGGTGGTCGAGCACGGTCGCGACGGCGAGCACGTGATGCTCGTGATGGAGCAGCTCGAGGGCGAGACGCTCAAGCGTCGCCTCAGCCGCCAGCGCATCATGAGTCCGAGCGAGGCCGCGCACGTCGCGAGCCAGATCCTCGATGCCCTCGACTTCGCGCACCATCACGGCGTCGTGCATCGCGACATCAAGCTGTCGAACCTGTTCATCACGCCGACCACGGGCGACCCGCTGTTCATCAAGATCCTCGACTGGGGCATCTCGAAGTTCGTCGACGGCAAGGAGCCCGAGGGCCTGCGCGAAGCGAGCGAGGCGGAAGACGTCGCGGTGACGCAGGCGCAGCAGATCCTCGGCACGCCCGAGTACATGGCGCCGGAGCAGATCATCGGCGGGGCGGCCGACGTGCGCTCGGACATCTATGCGATGGGCATCGTGCTCTACATGCTCCTCACCGGGAAGCATCCGTTCGAAGCGAAGACGCGGGCGGAGATGTACCACAGCCATCTCATGAAGGAGGTGCCGTCCCTGCCTGCCGCGATCGGCTCGCGCCTCGATGCGGTCGTGCGCCAGGCGCTGGCCAAGCGACCCGAGGATCGCTGGGCCACAGCGGCCGCCATGCGGCGTGGCCTGAACGCCGTCATGCACGCGGCCGAGCCGAGCCTGCCGGGCCTCGGCGGTGTCACCGGCATGGGCACCAGGCCGAGCATGGCCTTTGGTGCGGGGCTCGCGGGCAAGGCGCCCGAGTCCGACGTCACGACCACCGAGAACGTGCAGACGGCCGGTGTGGCGCTGCCCGCGGCGCCGTCGAAGTCGCGCAAGAAGGTGCTGGTGATAGCGGCGCTCGGGTCCATGGCCGCGGTCGCGACGATCCTGGCCATCGCGCTGCCGGGAGGCTCCACGGCCGAGGCGACCCCGCAGGAGGTCGCGCAGGCGCCGAAGCCGGGCGTCAAGGTCCCGGCGAGCGAGGACAATCTGAAGGGGCTCGAGCTCGGCGCGGTGCCGAACTTCCAGCTCGCGGGGCCGGGTGAAGTTCCAACGCGCGAGCCGGCCGAGCTCGACGCCGTGGCGGCAGGCGCCGACGGGCAGTCGACCGAAGCGGCCAAGGCCGCGGCCAGCGCGAAGGCGGCGCGCGAGGCCAAGGCCGAGAGCGCGCGCAACGAGGCGAGGAAGACCGTTGTCGCGAGCGCGCCCGCGAGCGCGATCCCCGGGACGAAGCCGATGACGGAGGTCGCGGCGCCGACGCCGAGCATCACGCCGGCCCAGACCGCCACGACCACGCCGAGCGCCCCGCCGGTGATGGCGGCGGTGACCCCGCAGGTTGCAGCGTCAGTCACGCAGCCGGTCGCGCCGATTGCGCAGCCGGTCGCGCCGATTGCGCAGCCGGTCGCGCCGATTGCGCAGCCGGTCGCGCCGGTTGCCGTGGCAGCGCCGGTCGCGGTCACGCCGCAAGCCCCCACGGATGCAGCGACGGTGGTGCCCAAGCCGACCGGCAACGAGGTCCTGCCGTTCACCGCGGGGATGAGCCGCCCGGTGCGCATCGCCGGTGGCGACCCGCGCTACACGAACCAGGCGCTCGCGGCCAAGGTGTCGGGCACGATGGTCGTGCGCTGCATCATCGAGCTCGATGGCTCGCTCAGCGCGTGCAAGGTGTTGAAGCCGGTCGCGCACATGGAGCAGGCGACGCTCGATGCGCTCGCCGGTCATCGCTACCGCCCGATCATGTTCGAGGGACGGCCGCGCCGGGTCAGCTACGTGTTCAACTTCAACTTCGTCAGCCCGAAGTAGCGACCTCTGGACGCTGGCCTTGCGGGCCACTAAGGGAGCGCCGCAAAACAAGGTGTTGACGTTTCTCGAGCAGGCGATCCCAGAACGCGGGCCAGACGAGACGGCGCGATCCGGTAGTTTTGCGGCGGGCCCTAAATCATCGCAGCGGCCCGTCGCGACCGGGACAGCGGTCTGTGCGGCGAGTGTCGGACGATGGCTGAGCGACAGTCTTGAGCCCACCCTTGGCGTTTGTCGCGATCTCCCTTGCCAGCGCGACGCCTGCCCTGGGACCTCACCGAGGGCGCCTTTCCCGAGGGGCTGATCGGCTTCGAACTCACCCGTGACAACACGCTGATCGCCGAGTTCCCCAACGCCGTGGCCGACACGGCCAGCATCGAGGCGTTCTATGCGGCGGCCGGCAACGACCGGCGCTACCGCGAAGTGCTCAGCCGATCGAGGCCGAGTGGCTTCTCGCTCGCGGCCGGCACCTGCCTCGGGCCGGCTGGCGGCGCGGCCCCGGACGAGGTCTAGGTCTTCACTGACCGCGTTCGGTGCCTCGAGCAAAGGCGTGCAGCAAGTACGGCTGCCGTTGGCAGCGCGGTTCATGAAGTCCCTGACCCTGGTCCACGACATCGACCGTGCGACCGTGGAGTACATCGCCGACGCTGCAGGCAGGACGGCCTGTAGGGCCATTTCATCGGCCTGTCCGACGCGCAGCTCCAAGGCATCGAGGCGGTCGCGATGGCCATGTGGCCGGCCCAATCAACTCGACGCTGCTGTCGTGACCGAAAAAGCATGGTGAACCATGGCTCGCATCTCCGCGCGCGGCGTTCAAAAAAGACCCCGACCGGGAGCTGTCGTCCACCTGGGATCACCAGCGTCGACCTGCACTCTCGATCGGCGTCCTCGCCCGCTCGGGCACCCTACCCGCCCAATGTGGGCATGAGGTGCCGAGCGCGGCGCTCAACCCTCGTCTCAGGCCAGCTTCTGATGGTGGTTGGTGGAGGCCAGGCCACCCGCCTTGACGCTCGACTTGACCTTGAGGCCGTGGTTGGTGGAGGCCAGGCCACCCGCCTTGACGCTCGACTTGACCTTGAGGCCGTGGTTGGTGGAGGCCAGACCACCGGCCTTGACGCCCGACTTGACTTTCAACATTGGAGTTCTCCGAATAGGGGGAAGCATCCGACCTGCGTGGACCGATTGCAGGATGGATGACGGCAAGGGCGCACCCTCCCGCGAAGCGAGCTTATCGGCGTCATCTGCGGCCGGCCATCCACGGCCATGAACGTGGCGCCCTTTCGATAGCGACTGGCGCGATTCACGCCATCACTCTCTCGCACATGAGTCTCGCCACACGGACAGCCATCCGTTGGGGTCTCGCCGTCCGGGAATGCCAAGACGAGCGGTCCATCCGCGACAAGAACAATCACTGGCTGACCCAGACGCCCTTGTCGGCGTCGTAGCTCACGCTCACACCGGCGGGCGCCGTGATGACGCTGAACGCACCGGTCAACGAACCGGTGCTCAAGACCTTGAAGGTCCAGGTCCCGACCGGCACGGGGGCCGAGACGACGAGCTCGGGCGGGCCGTAGTAGTAGGCGAGCGCGGTGCTCGTGGTCACGAGCGTGTCGTGCTGACGGGCGTCGGCGATGTCGATCTCGAGCGCACCGCCATACTGAGAATAGGCTCCTACGATCGTCAGCGTGCCGACCGAGGGTGAGGCCCACATTCCCGGAGCGACGCGCCCGCCGTACATCGTCACGTCGCCGACGATCGTACCCGCCCCGCGCAGTACTCCAGGACTCTGCTGGAGGGCTCCGAGAGGCACCACGAGCGAGCCGCCAGCCTCTACAATCAGGAGCCCTTGCTGCGTGAGCGCCGCACCGAGGACCTCGATCACACCGCTCGCGGTCGTGAGGGTCCCGTCGTTGGTGATTACTGCCCCGACGAGCAACAGCTTGCCGCCGTTCGAGGTCGACAGGACTCCGGACGCGGTGTTCGACACGACGTAACCTTCGACGCGCAGCGTTCGACCCGCGACGCTCGCGACGATCGTTGTCTGGTTGGTGACGTACTCCGCCGCATTGCGCACGAGCCCGGCCCCGTGGATCACTCCGCCTCCGGTGAGCGCCCCGTAGCTCGGGATGAGCTCCGCCTCGCGCGCTCCGGAGAGATCCGCGAGCAGCTCGACCTCGCCTTCGGTCGCGACCTCGAGGCCGTTGACGGCGCTCAAGCTCGCTCCCGCTTCGATCGCGACCGTCACACCGGCGCCGACGGCCACGTAGTTGAACTGCGACAAGCGCCCGTCCGCCGGCACGGGCGCTTTGACGACGAGCGTGCTCGTCCCGACCGGGCTCGCGATGAGCCGCGCTCTCTCGGAGTATCCTTCGAGCTTCGCGCCCGGCTCGAGCGTGAACGCTCCATCGACCCGAACGCTGCCGTTCACGGTGAGCGTCTGGTCCGCGCCGATCACGAGACTACCGAGGCAGAGGATCGCGCGGGCCTGGCCCTGGGTGTCGACCAGGACCTCATCTGCGGTCCCACCGATCAGCACGGCATCATACAGGTCGGGGATTCGTCCCGCGGGTGCGCTGCCTATGAGCCACTTCGTGGGGTCGCTCCAGTCGCCAACTCCTCCCGCCCAACGGAGCGGCTCGAGCACGCTCACGACCACATAGTCGTCGCTGTAGGCCTCCGGGATCGCCGGATTCTTCACGCGCAACCGGAACGAATAGCCGGAGGCCGACGTGGGTCGCGTCAGCGTCACCACCACGTCCGTGCCGACTGGCTGGTACGTACTGAGATCCAACCACTCGTACTCGACCGCGCCGCCACCGACCGTCGAGTCCGAGCCGTCGAGCGTGAAGGTCTCCGACTGATCGCCATCGACGTCGATGACCTGCTGATCGGCGCCCGCGACCGCGACCGGGAACGCCACGACGGTGACGATCGCCTCGTCGCTCGCCGTGAGGCCGGTCACGTCGGTGGCTTCAAGTGTGAGGATGTGACTGCCGCTCGAGAGTGAGACCGCGACGTAGCTCGCGGTCGCCCCGGCTATCGGCGTGCCGTTGTCCATCCACTGGACCGTGTAGGCGTCGTCGTCGGTCACCGTGCCGCTGAGGTACACGAGCTCCGAGCCCAGGGGCACGAGGTCATTCACGACCACGTCGAGACCCGCATTCACGATCGGTGGGCGCTTCGGGACGACGTTCACCTGAACGTCCGCGGTAGCGCTCCGCCCGTCATCGTCGCTGACCCGCAGGCGATATTGGTAGGGCGCCTCACGAATGGCCAGATGGAGGACCACGTCAGCCGAACTGCCGACGGCGATGTTCGTGTCGATGTCGGTCCACTCGTAAGCGACGATGCTGCCGTCCGGGTCCGAGCCCGACCCGACGAGCGTCACGTCTTCGCCGTCCTCGGCGACATCGACGAGCGTCGTCCCGGGGAGGACGCTCGCCAAGGCGGTCGGCGCGGCCGTCAGCACGACCTGCCGGGTCACGCTCGTGACGTTGCCGCCGGCGTCTTCGGCCTCGACCGTGATCGTGTGAGGCCCGCGGCCCACGAGGTTGAGCAAGACAAACGTCGCGGTCGCGGCGGGGTCGACAACGCCATCGACCTTCCAGCGGATCGTCGGCGCCCCCGAGTCGTCGCTGACGTCCGCCCAGAAAGACGCCGGCTGTTCTGCATATGGCGGGTAGAGGTCGATGAACGGCGGCGGATCGAAGGTCACGATGGGTGCGCTGTCGACCTCCCTGACGCTGACCTGGAACGTGACCGCAGTGCTCTGCGCGTTCGCGTTGTCGTAGGCGTAGAGGGTGACGGCGTAGGTCTGACCGCCGTCCGCCTCGCCGGGTGTATAGACGTAGGTATAAATGCCCGGCGAGGTCGTGACGACCGAGCCTGCGCCAGTGACGTAGAACGTGTAGTCGACGTTTGCAGGCTGGTCGGGGTCGGTCACGACGAGCGGCACCGAGAGCGTCGCGAACTCGTCGACGATCTGAGCGCCGACGGTCGCCAGCGCCGGCGGGTCATTCACCGCATTGAGGCGGAGATCCAATGCCACCGACGCCGTGGCATTCAGCGCCTGACCATCGTTCGCCGTCACGGTGAGGCGGACCGTACCGTTCCTTTGCGGCGCCGGCGTGTAGGAGATCGTCGCTTGCCCATTGGGATTGGTACCCGTCACGGCGCTCACCGAGAGCGACGTGAACATGGTCGGATCGGCCGCGCTGACTGACAGCGACACGACCTGGCTCGCTTCATCGGCTCCGCCACCGGTCGAGATCGCATAGAGCTGGATTGTGCCCGCCACATTCTCGGTGCCATAGAGGCTTGCAGAGTTCCAGCCGCCGATCACTGGGGGGTCATTGACGGGGGTCACAGTGATTGTGACGGTGCCGCGCTGCGCCGCCGTGAGAGTGGCGGACGTCGGGGGTGGCGGCGTATTGACGACCTGGTAGGTGAACGAATCCTGACCGACGAAGTGCAGCGCGTTCCCGTTGAAGTCTTTCGGCGGCGTGTAGGTGAAGGCGCCATTCTCCGCGATCGTGAACGTGCCACTCTTCGTAGTGCCTCCACTCGTCGCAAAGCGCACCCGCATGGGCGGTCCGTCGACATCGATGTCGTTGAGCAGGACGTTGCCCGACACGGCGGTGTCCTCCGGCGTCGAGAACGCGTCGTTGCCGGCAACGGGCGGGTCGTCGCTCGACTCGACCGCGATCGCGAACGTGACCGGGTCGGAGTACAGGAGACCGTCGCTCACGCGGAGGACGATCGGGTCCGTGCCGAAGTAGTTCGCGTCCGGGGTGTAGGTCATGACGCCGTTCGCGAACGCGGCCGACCCGTGCGCGGGACCCGAAACGATCTCCGGGATAAGGTTCTCGCTGCGGGTCTCGGGGTCCGAGAACTGCCGCTGCCACTGGATGTCGACCGCATAGTCCTCGTAGGCCTGGACGTTGATGACCGAGCCGTAGCTCACGGGCGGGTCGTTGACGGCCGTCACGTTGATCGTGACCGTGGCGAAGTTCGAGAACGAGGCACTGTTGTCGTCGGTCGCTAGATAGGAGAAGGACGCGGTGCCCGAGAAGTTCGCGGTCGGCGTGAACGTGAAGCCGCCGCCCGTGAGCTTGTACGGGAAGGCGGTCCCATCGACCTTGCCGCCCGTCACGCCGCCAGACACGTAGGCATCCATTGGATACGGACCGCCGTCCGCGTTGGTGTCGTTGACGAGCACACCCGGTGCGGCGACGGTGAGCGTGGTGTCCTCGTCGATCGTGAAGACGTCGGCGACGGCGACTGGCGGCAGGTTCTGATCGGCGATCGTGAGGGTCACGGTCGCGGCATTCGAGACGCCGCCCTTGCCATCAGTGACCTTGTAAGTGAACGAGACAGTGCCCTGATAGGTGCCCGAGTTGTACGTGAACGACCCGTCCGCATAGAGCGAGAGCGAGCCTTCAGTCGGCCCACTCACGACGAACGCGCCCGAGAGCGAGTCGCCGTCGACGTCCGTGTCGTTCTTCAAGAGCCCCGCCGGCGCGATCACGTTGAGCGCGCTGCCCTTGAACCCGCTGTAGGCATCGTCTACGGCCACCGGTGGGTCGTTGCTGGGCGCCACCTGGATCGTCGCCGTGACGGGCGCGGAGCACGACGCGCCGTCACTCGCCTGGTAAGTGAAGGTGTCTGCGCCGTTGAAGTTTGCCGCCGGGGTGTACGTGAACGAGCCGTCGCTGGTGAGGGTCATCACCCCGCCCTGCGAGGTCGAGGCCGCGACCGGCTGCGGGTCGGGCGGGTCGTAGACCTGGACGAGCTGGTACTGGCCTCCCCGTTGGGTGACGGTGAAGAGGGACCCGTTGGCGATCGCGAGGTCCGGGCTGCTCGCGCTGCCGAGGTCGCGCCGCGTCCAGAGGATCGCTCCGGTGACCATGTCGACGGCGACGAGGTCGGTCGTGGCGCCTGCAGTGCTCGCGTATGAGACGTGGACGTAGGCGATGTCGGGCGTGGCCGCGAGGCTCGCGGGTTGGGGGTTGGTGCCGTCCACGGGCGCATAGCTGGCGGTTGTGAGCTGGCTGCCCGTCGCCGCATCCAGGACCTTGACGCTCACCGAACCTGCCGAGCCGGCCGGGGTGACGACGAGCTTGCCGCCGCTGACGGCGAAGCGGTCCGAGCCATCGAGCCCGATGTTGCTCTGCCAGGCGACGTCTTCGCCGCCCGCGACTCCGGCTTGACGCGAGACGCGCATGCGGTCGAAGAGGCTCACATAGACAAACGCGCCGTCTAAAGCCGGCGCCGTGAAACCATAGGACGGCAGGTTGAAGTCGAACCAGTCGTGGACGCTGTCGAGCCGGAGGCTGTCGATCGCGCCCGCGCCTGATGGCGACGTGCCGCTGATGAAGACCCGGTTCGTGCCGTCCGAAGCGAAGCGCAAGAGCGAGCCCGTACCGAAGTTGGACGTGTTGAGGTCGGACAGCGCCTGGCCCGTGGCGACGTCGAAGCGCGCGAGCGCCTTGATGTCGTAAGGCAGGACGAGGGACCCACCGACAACGAGCGGCGTCGTGGAGCCGCTATAGGTCGTCCCGCTCCTGGCGGCGGACGTCCAGATGGGCGCGCCGGTGCTGGCGTCGTAGCAGTACACCTTGAAGGTGGGCGAGCCGTTGGTCGGGTCGCGACGTGTGACCGGGAGGAAGACCCTACCCCCGGAGACCAACGGCTGGTCCGCGGGTGTCCCGGCGAGCGGCGCGGTCTCCCAGGCATCGGCCAGCGACGATGCCGAGCCACCGCACCCGACCGGGCTGATGGCGCGGACCCTGTGCACGTAGTTGCTGTACGGGTCGGTGGGGTCGGAGTTCGGCTCCGACTGGGTCACGTACACCACCCCGTTCGCGACGACCGGAGCACTGGTGAGGCGGGTACCGAGGGCGAACGAGGCCACGGGCGGCGCGCCGTCCAACGAGGCGCTGAGAGCAGGGCCGCGCGAACCCGAGCGCGTCCGTCCGGGGCCGCCTCGGAAGGCGCCGTAGGTGTCGTTGTTGGTGGCTCGCGCGACGAGCGCCGAGCCCTCGGGATCGCTGTCGTTGGCGAAGAGCCCTGCGGACGCGGCGACCGTCACAACGGTGTCTTCGGTCGCCGCGAACGTGTCCGCACCCGCGATGGGAGCTCCGTTGGGCAGAACCGCGATGCTGACGGTCGCGGGCAGCGCGTCGAGGGCGCCGTCGCTCACGCGGTAGGTGAGGCTGTCGTTGCCGCTGAACCCGGCGTTGGGCGTGTATGCGAGCGCGCCGTTCGCGGCGATCGTCGCGGTGCCATGTTGTGGACCGGTGACGAGGGTGGCAATGAGCGCGCTCTGCTCGACGTCGCTGTCGTTGGCGAGCACGCCGGGTGCGGCGATGGCGAGCGCGGTTCCAAACGCCGTGATGTAGCTGTCAGCGTTGGCGACGGGTGCGTCGTTGACGGCCGTCACCGTGATGCTCACACGCGCGGTGTCGAAGCCTCCGCGCCCGTCGGAGATCTGGTAGGTGAAGCTGTCGGGGCCGAAGTAGTTCGGCTCGGGGGAG
>Ga0209181_10000283_pt1 | contig 95809 bp, 79 predicted proteins | sample MAT05_FD_187208 | JGI IMG/M metagenome (GOLD analysis project Ga0209181, IMG submission 187208) | Freshwater microbial communities from Lake Fryxell liftoff mats and glacier meltwater in Antarctica - MAT-05 (SPAdes) (version 2) | ecosystem: Environmental > Aquatic > Freshwater > Ice > Liftoff...
CTTCTCTTCCGGATGAACGGAAACGGCGCTCTTCCAGATGAACGGAAACGGCGCTCTTCCGGATGAACGGAAACGGCGCTCTTCCGGATGAACGAAACGGCGCTCTTCCGGATGAACGAAACGGCGGCTCCCACCCGCTGCGTGCGCTTAGTTCGCGGGCGCTGCAGCCGGGGCAGCGAGCGCGACCTTGTTCCGGCCCTCGCGCTTCGCGGTGTACAGCGCGTCATCGGCAGATCGCACCAGCGCCTCGGACGACGTGATCGCCTGATGCGGGTAGATCGAGATGCCCAGCGAGGCGGTGACGTGCCGCGCGTGGAACTCGAGCGACGCGAGATCCGAACGCACGCGTTCGGCCACGGTCAGCGCACCGCCCAGCATCGTCTTCGGCAGGATCAACGCGAACTCCTCACCGCCGTACCTCGCGATGAAGTCCGTCTCGCGCACGCAGTGCTTCAGGCGTTCGGCGACCTCGCGAAGCACCGCGTCGCCTTCGGGGTGCCCGAACGTGTCGTTGATGATCTTGAAGTGATCCAGGTCGAGCAGCACCAGCGCAAGCGGGTCGTCGTACCGCTGCGCACGCCGGAACTCGTCGACCAGGCGATCTTGAAAGCTGCGGCGGTTCGGCACCCCCGTCAGCGCGTCCGTCATCGACAGCTCGCTGAAGGCCGACACCTCGTCCAGCAGGCCATCGACGTTGCGGCGCAGCTTCGCCGCCGCCGTCAGCCGCAGCGCGAGCTCGGTGGCATTCACCGGGCGGGTCAGCACTTCGTCGGCCCCGGCCTCGAGCGCCTCGATGCGCTCGGCCGCTTCCTGCCCGGCGGCGATCATCACCACCGACAGGTGCCGACGGCCCAGCTGTTCCTTCAGCCGCTTCAACGCCGTCAAGCCGGCCGGCCCCGTCTGCCCGAGATCGATCACCACCACGTCCGGCACTGCCGAACGGCCCAGCTGCCACACCTGCACCAGGGTGCTCGCGACCTCGAGCCGCCCCCCGGAGAGCTCCACCGCGCGCGGCAGGTCGGCGCCGAGCACGGCGGGATCTCCGAGGAACAAGACGGACCACGGCTGCATCGCGCCTCCTTACTCCAGAAACCCTCGCGCCACGTGCTATGGCGCGGCACCGCATGGCCCGCCCGAGTCTGAGCCTCTTCTTTCCCGCCTGGAACGAGGAGGACTACGTCGAGCGCGCCGTCACCCGCGCCATCGCCGTGCTCAGCCGGCTCAGCGACGACTGGGAAGTGATCATCGTCAACGACGCCAGCACCGATCGCACGAAGCAGGTCGCCGAAGACCTGATTCGCCGCCACCCGCAGGTGCGCCTCGTCAACCACGCGGTGAACCTCAAGCTCGGCGGAGCGATGAAGACGGGCTTCACCCATTCCACCAAAGACATCGTCGTCTACAGCGACATGGATCTGCCCTTCGACCTCGACGAGCTCGAGCGCGCCCTGCACCTGCTCGAGTACCTCGAGGCCGACATGATCTGCGCCTTCCGCTTCGACCGCACGTCCGAAGGGCCCAGGCGCATCGTCTATTCCTACGTCTACAACACGCTGATCCGCGGGCTCTTCGGGGTGCAGATCAAAGACGTGAACTTCAGCTTCAAAGTGATGCACCGCCGCGTGCTCGAAGGCATCGAGCTCAAGAGCGAAGGCAGCTTCATCGACGCCGAGCTCGTGGTGAAGGCGATCAAGAGGGGGTTTCGCGTGTTCCAGATGGGCGTCGACTATTTCCCGCGCACACGTGGCGTCTCGACGCTGGCGTCGCCGGCCGTGATCGCCAAGATGGTGCGCGAGCTCGTCGGCCTCTACGCCGACGTGCAGAACCCGCAAGCGCCCACCCACCCGGTGCGGAAGGCGATCCGATGATCAAGCTCATCGTCAACGCCGACGACCTCGGGCTTCACCCGCGCATCGACGAAGGCATTCTTCGCGCGCACGCCGAAGGCATTGTCACCTCGGCCACCGTCTTCGCCACCGGCCCCAACGTATCCGACGCCGTGGCCCGGGCCCTCGCGCAGAAGCTGCCGCTGGGCGTCCACCTCTGCGTCACCACCCACTTGAAGCCGGCCGCGGAGATGGGCGAGGTGCGGTGGCTCGCTCCGGGCGGCCGGTTCCGGAAAGACTGGGCCGAGTTCGCCGCCGCGTGGATTGGGCAGCTCGTGCCGGCCGAAGAGGTGCTGGTCGAGCTGCGCGCCCAGGTCGCCCGCGTTCGCTCGCTCGGCGCCGAGGTCGATCACCTCGACACCCACCAGCACCTGAACCTGCTGCCCGGGATGCGGCGCCTCGTCGAAGGCCTCGCCCTCGAGCTCGACCTGCCGGTGCGGTGGCCCCGCGCGCGCCCTGGCCTTCGGTGGATTCGCAGGCCTGCCGCGGCGCTGAAGTCGGCCATGCTCTATGGCTTTGCGCGCGCGCGTCCCGCCGGCAAGGCGCGCCGCATCCCATCGTACGGGGTCTACGAGTCGGGCGCGCTCAACGAGCGCCGGCTGCTGCGGCTCGTCTCACAGCTGGGCGACGGCCTCAACGAGATCGTCTGCCACCCCGGCCTGTCGCCAGGGGTGGTGCGCGAAGATCCCACCTGGCGCTACGAGTGGGAAACCGAGTTTGCCGCGGTCTGCAGCCCGAAGGTTCGGGCCCTGATCCAGAAACGCGGCATTCAGCTGACGAGCTTCGGCGGCAACTGACTGCTCAGTTGATGCCGGGCCCGCAGGTGCAGGTGTTGATGTCGCAGATGGTGCCGACCGAGCACGTGCCGCCGCAGTTCGTCGGGCACACGCACGACTTGCTGTTCGGCTCGCACTGCTTGCCGCCGGTGCACGCGCCACCGCACGGGTCGCCGTTCGGATCCGGCGAGGCGTCCAGCCAGTACCGGTAGCTGACCGCGACGCGCTTGCCCACCGCGTTGGGGATGCAGTTACCGAAGAACACGATGCGGCGGCTCGCGGAGTCGAAGTCGAAGCCGTTGGTGCGGTCGCGCGGAATGTCGGACGCGTTGCAGGCGCCCTTCGTGCCGCCTGCTTCGATCGCGATCTTGATCGTCGAAGAGATCGGCGGCTTGAGCAGCTGGTGACCCGTACCGCCGATCGCCGAAGCCAGAATCGCGTCGATCGTCGCTCCCAGCTGCGGCGCGTTCATCTGGGCGAGGGTGAAGTCGCCCTGAATGCCGCCCGCCGCCGCGATCACCTCCACGTTGCGCACGCTGCCCGGCTCGTTGTTGCAGGTCTGGCCGACCGGGCAAACGATGCCGTGCACCACCGCCTTCGAGCCCGCGCCGTCGTAGTTGGCGAAGAAAGCATTGATCGAGGGGATGGTCGCGTTCGACTGGTCGTCGGCGTCGCCCATCAAAATCAGGTGCAGCCCGGCGCCTTCACGAATCTTGTTCTGCGTCGCGCCCGTCGTCTTCGGCAGCAGCGTCGGAATGTACGCCTGGGGCGACTGCAGCGACCTTTCATCGCCACTGCCTCCCGTGCCGAAGTAGCCCACCTGACCCGAAGTGAACCAGTTGATCATCGTCGCCGAGACATTGGTGAACGGGCGGAAAGCGTTCGCGTTCGTCCAGTAGGCCGTCGTCACCGCTCCGGCGCGCCAATCGAGGCCGGCGTTGACGAGCTTGCTGGCGAAGGTGCCAGCCGCGTTCGCGATCGCTGCCTGCGACGCCGCCATCGAGCCGCTGTCGTCGACCACCCAGAGGAAGTCGACCTTGGCGTTGATATCCGAGAGGAAGACTTCACAGGTGGTGGCGGTGAAGTCGCCAAACTGCGCCAGCGCCGAGCCGCCCGCGGTGTCGTCGAGCTGGAAGACGTTGGTGCCCGTGTAGCTTCCGATCGGCACGAGCGCGACGAGGATGACGGCGCGGGTCGCAGTGCGGTGCACGTACTCGACCTGCAGCTTGTATGGGCCCGTGGCTCCAGCCGCGCCAGCGAGCAGCCCGGTGACGTTGTTGCCGAGGAAGGCCTTCGCGATGTCGTTGATGCGCGTCTTCACGTCTGCATTACCGGCCTGGTCGTAGGTCGCGCGCACCGACTGGGCGAAGCCGTCCCACGTGGTGAAGGTCTGGGTGATCGGGGCGGTGACAGCTCCCGTCGTCGCGATCCGCGTGCGGCCGAAACTTTCTTCTGCCGACGCCGTCGCGCCCTGCGGCGCCTTCGAGAACACCAGGCCCGCAATCTTGGTAGCCGGGTCGTAGAAGATGATGCCGCGTTCGGTCGTCTCGACGAGGCGGCCGAACTCACTGAAGCCAGGCGCCAGCGCGACCTGCACGTCACCAAAGCCCGACGACTGGAAGACCACCGGCTTCAGGTTCGCCGTCGAGCACGCCTGCAGCGCGGGGCCCGTGCCACCATCGGCCAGCGCGGTGTCGTTCACCAGCGGGTTAAGCTCGCCGGGGTCGACCTTGCCATTGTGGTTGCCGTCCTCCGCGCCGTCCTGAATGCCGTCGCCGTCGTGGTCCGCATTGCAGGCGCCCGTCTTCGAGGTGGCGTCGGCGTCGAACACGTTCGCGGTGTACTTGCACACCAGCGGGTCGGCGCCCGGCATCTGAAGGCCTTCTTCGACGCCATCAGGCAGGCCGTCGCCGTCGGTGTCGAGCTTGAGGGGATCCGTCATGCAGCCGAGGCTGCCCGAGATTTCCTGCGGGTCCGAAAGGCCGTCGCAGTCGCTGTCTTTGCGCAGCGGGTTCGACTCGCCCGGGTCGACCTTGCCGTCGTGGTTCTTGTCTTCGGCGCCGTCTTTCAGCGTGTCGCCGTCGGTGTCATCGCTGGTCGGGTCTGAGCGGCTCGACGGCTCGGCGTCGGGGACGAACTTGTTGCCGCACCCCGCGCTGACGGTGGTGATGCGCCCCATCTCGACGCCGTCGCGAATGCCGTCGCCGTCGCTGTCGCTGTCGCACGGGTCCGTCTTGTTGTTTCCCGCGTAGAGGGTGTTGTACTCCTCTTGATCCGTCAGGCCGTCGCAGTCGGTGTCGCGCGTCGCGTTGTCGGTGGCGGCGGGGTTACAGCCGGTGACGACGGTGCTGCCGCCGCCCGCTCCCCCTGCGCCGCCAGTGCCGCCGCCCGTGCCCGCGTTGCCGCCGGTTCCGGTGCCGCCGCCCGTGTTGCCACCGGTGCACTTGCCGTTGACGCACATCGAGCCGGTGCCGCACTCAGAGTTGGTGCTGCACGGAATCGTGATCGGCCCTCCACAGGAACAGGCGGACACGAAGGCAGAGAAAAATGAGACGAAGATCGCGCGCTTCATAAGCGTGGGCCTTTTGAGTTATTTGCCGGCGACCGGCCGGACGGCACCCTTTGACTGCGACCGAACGAGGCGGACCTTAGACACATTCTGCGTCGAAGAGCACATGAGGAGTGGTGTACCCCTGCGACATCGTCACCACTTCCCGCACACGGAACCCGGTTTTCTCGAGAGCTGAGACCGTCGAGGCTCGAGGCAGCAGCTGCAGTCCACCGCTGTCTCTCGTGCGGCGCAGCACGCGCACCATCAGCTTTTCCTGGGCGAGACACTTCGCCGCGCGCCAGCTGCCGTCGTCTTCTGTTTCTTTGAGCAGCAGCTTTCCACCGGGCACGAGCGCACGCCGGCATTCGGTGAAGAACGCGGGCCACCGTTCAGGCGGCAGCAGGTAGAGGACGTCGCAGATCACCAGGGCGTCGAAGCCCTGCGTGGGAAGCGAGCCTGCGCTGCCTGTCTGAAACCTGGCGTTCGGCGCGCGACCTACCGAAGCGCGGGCCCAGTCGATCTTTCTTTCGTCGGGATCCACGCCCAGCACCTGCCGCTTCGGGTGATTCCACACCAGCAGCGCCGACATCGCGCCGTGCCCGCAACCGACGTCGGCGATGCGGCCTTCGGGCGGAGCACGCAGCGCCACCTTTCGCAGCGGCGCGCTGAACATCCGGCCGCGCACGAAGAGCCGCTCGGCCAGAGGCAGCGGGTCGAAGAGAGAGCGCGCGGTCATGAGACGTACGCCCCGGCTCCGAAGTTGAAAGCGAGCACGAGCAGCACCGCCGCGCTCAACGCCAGCCACGCGCGCTTCACCCGCGGCCGTTCGTCCAGCATCACGCCCAGCGCGAGGAAGATCGGAAACGCCGCGATCGCGTAGCGCCCCAGACCCATGAAGTCCTTGCTCGACAGCGCGGGCAACCCGACTGCGATCAAACAGTAGAGCCCGTAACCTGGCCCCAGCTTCTTCCAGGTGGGAATCACCAGCGCCAGGGCAGCGAGCGTGGCGAGCGCGTGCCCGACGAGGCGCACCGCGACGATGGGCGCCGAACGGGGAAAGAGGACGCGGAACCACTCGAGCTTGGCCCACGTCGCGAGCCCCGGCCCCTGATCCCACCCGGCCGCCGACTGCACATGCGCGAAGGCGAGCGGATCGTCGAACGCGCGCCACAGGTAGAACATGTACGCCGCGAGCCCGAGGCCCGCGAAGGCAGGCAGCAGATCGACGACGCGAATCTTCTGACCCGATCGCACCCGCAGCTCGATGCTGCGCGCGAGCAGCCCGACCATCAACGCAGGAGCAATCGGCCGGCACGCCGTCGCCAGCGCTCCGAACACCGCCGCCAATGCGGGGCGATCATCTTCGAGACAGATGAACGCCGACACCGCGAGCAGCAGGTACGTGGCGTCGCTGTACATGACGCCGTACAGGTAGAAGGCGAACGGGTAGACAGCGAGCGCCGCGGTGCCGCTGGTGCCGGGCTTCAGTCTTTGCCGCACGCGCACCTTCGCTTCCCACTTCAGCAGCAGGAAGAGCGCCGCGAGGCCGCAGAGCAGGGTGACCAGCTCGCCCGCGATGTACCGGTTCACACCGACAGCGATCAGCGGGCGCAGCAACAGCGCGTAGCCGGGAAAGAAGGCCACCGGGCTCTGCACCTTCGGGCCCAGGTAGTAGTAGCCGTCTTGCGCGATCGTCGCGTACCAGCCTGAGTCCCAGTGGTTCAGCGCGCGCACGATCGCCAGGTGCGGCTCGTCGGCGGCGCCACCGTGATCGACCTGCTCGGGCGCGAGCACGAGGAGCCCCAGCGTCGCGGCGAGCATGCTGGCAGCGGCGATGGCGACGAAGGGCTTCACGGGCGGCGCTTATAGGTGACGGCGGCCACGCGTGTGGCGTGCAAGCGCCGCCGCCGTCGGCGAGGATTCGGCCCGTGCGAAGCTTCCTGTTGGCGGTGGTGCTCGTGGCGGGCTGCAATTGCGGGCCGGGCGAAGGCGGCACCGGTGGAGCCGGAGGCAGCGGCGCTGCGGGTGGCGCAGGGAAGAACGACGGTGGTGGCGGCGGCGGCGGCGGCGGCAACTTCTTCAACCCCGACGCAAGCTGCGCAGCAGTGAAGGCCCAGGGCACGCTCGGCAAGCGGCCCGTCGACATCATCGTCGTGATCGACAACTCGCCGAGCATGACGGCGGAGATCATCGGCGTCGAACAGAACATCAACTCGAACTTCGCCCAGATCATCGCGGGCAGCGGGCTCGACTACCGCGTGATCATGCTCGCGAAGCACGGCAGCGCAACGGCCAACCAAAGCATCTGCATCTCGAAGCCGCTGTCGGGGAACCTGACCTGCACGCCCCCTGCGGCGAAGCCCGTGAACGGGCCCCGCTTCTTCCACTACGACATCGAGATCTCGAGCTTCGACTCGCTGCGGAAGATCACCCAGACGTACAACATGCCCGACCCCAGCGGGCAGGCGCAGCAGGGCTGGTCGCAGTGGCTAAGGCCCGACGCGCTGAAGATCTTCATCGAGATCACCGATGACAACGAGACGGGCGTGAACAGCACGATGTTCGAGACCACGCTCTTCGCGCTCACCCCAAAGCAGTTCGGCAGTGCAGCAGCGCGCAACTACCTCTTTCACAGCATCATCGGCGTCGTCGGCAAGGCGAGCTCGGCCGACCCTTACCTGCCCGGCGAGCCGGTGGTGACCGGCCTGTGCAAGCTGCCCGACGGCGGCAGTGGCGGCGCGGTGAACAACGGCCCGCAGTACCAGGCGCTGTCGAAGCTGACCGGCGGCCTGCGATTCCCCATCTGCGATCCGTCGAAATACAACACCGTCTTCCAGAAGGTCGCCGAGGGCGTCGTCAACGGCGCCCAGGTGTCGTGCGACTTCGCGATTCCGGCCCCGCCTGCAGGCTTCTCGCTGTCGAACCGGATCGTCGTCCTCTACACGCCTGGCGCTGGTGGCGCACAGCAGAGCTTCACCCAGGTGACGAATGCCGGAACCTGCCTGGCGACGAGCTCTTTCTACGTCAATGCCGGCCGGGTGGTGTTCTGCCCGGCCACCTGCACCGAGGTGAAAGCCGACACCCTGGCGAAGGTCGAGTTGCTCTTCACTTGCGAAGGGCTAATCAACTAGCCGAAGGTAGTGCGCTTCGAGCCCTCAGTTGGGGTCTTGTCAAAGATGCCGGCCGGGCTTCTGGAGAATTTCAGCATGTTTTGGCGCACCTGCTTCACCACGCTCGCCGCTGCGGCGTGGCTCTCGGGCTGTTCGTCCGCTCCGCCAGTCACCGAATGTGGGCCGGAGAACTGCGGCGGCTGCTGCGACGGCATGGGCGTCTGCCAACCGGGCGAGACCTACGGGCTCTGCGGCATCAGCGGGCTCGCGTGCGACTCGTGCGTGCAGGGCCAGGTGTGCGCGGTCGGCAAGTGCGGCTCGGGCGGCGTTGGCGGCGGCTCGGGCGGCGTCGGCGGCGGAAGTGGCGCGGGTGGCGGCGCGCCCTCAGCGTGTGCGGGAATTCTGAAGAACGGCCAATGCACGGCCAACGGCGTTCAGTACTGCTTCACCGGGGCGGGAGTGACTCCGCGCGCGGCGACGTACCGTTGCCCGACGGGCACGACTTGCACCTCGAACGCGGCCGAGTCGTGGTGCGCGCGAAGCCAGTGTGAGCCGGGCGCGCTGCGCTGCAACGGCACCGCGCTTCAGCAGTGCGGCAGCAACCAGGCGTGGGGCGCGACGCAGGCGTGCAGCACCGGCTGCAAGACGAGCAACATCGGCGCCTTCTGCCCGCCCGCCATCGCCTTCAACACCATCACCGGCACGCTCAAGTACATGTCGAAGAGCCCGAACACCCAGCTGACGGGCTGGGGCGCGGCGGCGGCGGCGAACGCCAGCGGCGTCTCGGTGCTCGTCATCGACAGCAGCAACAAGTTCGTCGACGCGTCAGAGACGGCGCCCGACGGCACGTTCTCGGTGAAGGTGCCGGCCACCCCGGGAGCCAACGACCGCCTCGTCTTCGCGGCCGCTGGCGGCGACGGCACCCAGCTGCTCTACGCCATCAAAGACCCGGGCCTCACGGCGGGCGAGCACCCGGTGAACGACCAGCTGATGGCCATCTTCAACGGAACCCTGCCGATGGCGTCGCGCCTCTGGTCGTGGGGCGTGCTCGTCAGCGGCTTCGCGAACGGCTCGACCTTCACGGTCACCGAGGCGCAGGGCTCGGGCGCCCTGAACCTCTTCGACATGCAGCGAATCATCTGGAAGGACTCCCTGATGCTTCACGGCGGCAAGCAGGGCTTGTCGCTGGCGATCTGGTGGGGCTTGAACGCGAGCTGGTCATGCGGCGCCTGCTTCGCCGACTTCGACACCCAGGAAGGCACGCAGTCGCACCTCTTCATCGGCGGCACGTCGCCCGATCAGTCGTACTGGTCGGACTGGGTGACCTCGCACGAGATGGGGCACTGGCGGCAGGCGAGCTTCGGCACCAGCCCGAACGAAGGCGGCACGCACATCTTGAGCATCAAGACGTTCCCCGGGCAGGCGTACAGCGAGGGCTACGCGACGTACCACGCGGCCTCGGTGATGAATAACCCGATCGCCTTCGACATCCAGCAGGGCCCCTTCTGGATCGACTTCAACCAGCGGCTCTACTCGTTCGGCCCGTCGCCGATTCCCCGCGCGCAGGCGAACCAGCCGCTGGATCAACGCATCGACGAAAACGATGTGGCCGCGATGCTGTGGCAGATGTCGAAGTCGTCGGCCGGCGCGGTGCCCTTCATCGACATGATGGTGGCCTCGGAGCACATGAACAGCACCCCCTGGTTCCGCGGCTACAAGCGCCACACCTGGGACATCGACCCTCAGACGGGCACCTTCACCAACGTCGTGATCACCAACGAGTCGTCGCCGTACCACGCCGATCTCTTCGACTCGATGGTGTGCGCTGGCTTCTCGACCTCGGCGATCAACGCCGCCACCGGCTTCGCGTCGTTCTACCCGTACAACGCGACCTCGATTCCCGCCACGGCGTGCTCGGCGCAACGCTGCTACGCATGCCGCGAGAGCAACGGCACCTGCAACACGGCCAACTCGACAGCAGCGTGCGGCAAAGGCGGTAACCCGTGCCAGGTCTGCGCCACTGGCCAGTCGTGCACCAACGGAGTGTGTCAATGAGCCGGCTCGTCGTCGTCGTCGCAGGGTTGTTCTTGTCGGTGGGCTGCAAGTCGAGCCCCGAAGCGCCGTCTGAACAGCGCCAGACGCCTCCCGTGGTCGCCGAAGGTCGCGCGCGGCCGCCGGTGCAGCTGTCATGGAAAGAGGTCGAGCTCGGCGCAAACCAGGTGAGCTTGATCGCGCAGGTGCAGCGCGCGCCGCTGACCTTCCCGATCGAAGTCTCAGTGGCGTTACCTGATGGCGCGACGCTGACGGAGGGACGCGCGAAGTTCACGCTCGCTCCGAACGCCGAGCTGACGACCGACGTCGAGGCGATCACGGTTTCTTTCGCCAAGACGCCCGCCACCGACCTCGAGCTGCACGCCGACGGGGAAGTGCCCGAGATGGGCATCCACGCCGTCGTCGCCTACCGCTTCGGCCGGCCTCCCCCGCTGCAGCCAGTGGTGAAGCCTTCCGGCCCCGACCTCAAGGTTGGCGACAAGAACCTCGGCCCGTCGATTCCGATCAAGGCCGATTAATCAGCCGCCGGCCCGTAGAACTTCCTCTTCGCCTTCACGTACTCGGCGAGCAGCGGCGCCGGCTCGAAGCGCTTGCCGAGCTTTTCCTGGTAGTGCTCGGTGCGCTCGAGCAGGCGCCCGATGCCCTGCTGGTCGGCGTAGCGGAAGGGGCCCCCTGAGAAGGGCGGGAAGCCGAGGCCGAAGACGGCGCCGATGTCGCCGTCGCGGGGGCTGCGCAGCACGCCTTCGCCGAGGCACCGCACCGCTTCGTTGACCAGCTGCAGCACGCAGCGCTCGGCCATTTCCTGCCGGTCGAGCCGCTGGCGATCTTTTCCGTGCGGCAGCAGCGCGTACACCGACGGGTCGACCGCCTTCTTCTTCCCGTCGTACGTGTAGAAGCCCTTCTTCGACTTCCGGCCCAGCCGCCCATCGGCGACCAGCGCCTCAGTCGTTGCCGGAGCGACCAGCCGTTCGCCGAATGCGTCGTGAAGAATCTTCCCGACCTTTGACGCCACGTCGATGCCGACCTCGTCGAGCAGCGTGATCGGGCCGACCGGGAAGCCGAACTCGACCAGCGCGCGATCGAGCTCCGCGATGTCGGCGCCTTCGGCCAGCAGCCACGCCGCCTCGTTCAGGTACGGGGCGAGGATTCGCGACGTGTAGAACCCCACCCCGTCGTTGACCACGATCACCGTCTTGCCCTGCTTGCGGCCGACCTCGACGCAGGTCGCCGTCACCTCGTCCGCCGTCTTCGCGTGGGTGATGATCTCGAGCAGCGGCATCTTGTTCACCGGGCTGAAGTAGTGCATCCCGATCACGTTCTCGGGGTGCTGGCTCGCCTCGGCAATCTTGGTGATCGGCAGGCTCGACGTGTTCGACGCGAAGATCACCCCGCGCTTGCCCACCTTTTCGATGTCGCGCACGCACTGCTGCTTCAGCGCCAGGTCTTCGAACACCGCCTCGATCACCACGTCGGCCTGCTTGAAGCCCGAGTAGTCGGTGGTCGCGCTGACCATCGCCATCTTTGCGGCCGCGTCGCGCCAGGTCAGCGACTTCTTCTTCACCCGTTCGTCGTACAGGCCCTGCACGTGGGCCAGCGCACGGGCGAGGCCTTCGTCGTCCTTGTCCTTGATGCGCACCGGCACGTTCTCGAGCGCCGTGGCGACGTACGCGATGCCCGCGCCCATCAACCCTCCACCCAGAATGCCGAGCTTCTTCACCTCGCGCGGCTTCACCTTCGGGTCGCGGGTGCCGTTGTCTTTCTTGAGCGCGGTGGTGGCGAGGAAGATCTCGACCAGCCGCTTGCTGACGTCGCTCTGCACCAGCGCGCCGAAGGCCGCCGCTTCCGCCTCGAGGCCCGCCTTCATTCCGTCTTCGAGTCCCGTACGCACCACTTCCAGTGCCTTCTCGGGCGCCGGGTAGTTGCCGCGCGTCTTCTTCAGCAGCTGCTTGCGCGCCTGATCGAAGAGCACCTTGCGGCCCAGCGGGTTGTCTTCCAGCGCGAACTCGGCCCAGGCCTCTTTGTCCGACAGGCCACGAAGGATCTCGGCGAGCCCCCGGCCCTTCCCCACCGATCGAAAGCCGAGGCCGCGGGTGCGGTCGGGCTTCAGCGTGCCGGCCGCAAGCTCGAGCGCGCGCTTCTTCGCGATCTGAAGCAGAATCGGCGCGGGCACCACCTCGTCGGCAAGGCCCAGCTTCACTGCTTTCTTCCCCTTCAGGTTGCGGCCCGTGAGGATCAAGTCGAGCGCCGCCTGCACGCCGATGAGCTTCGGGGCACGCTGCGTGCCTCCCGCGCCGGGCAGCAGGCCCAGCTGCACCTCGGGGAAGCCGAGCATCGTCTTCGGGCTGTCGCTGACAAGGCGGTAGTCGCACGCGAGCACCCACTCGAGCCCGCCCCCCAGCGCGGCGCCGTGAATCGCGGCCACGACGGGCTTCTCGAAAGCGTCCAGTCGATCGAACCCGGCCTGGCCGCGGCGGCTCGCCTGCGTCGCCTCGGCTTCCGAGCGCAGTGACTGGAGGAACTCGATCTTCGCTCCGGCGATGAACGCGTCTTTCTTGCCGGAGATGAAGACCACCGCTTTCGCCGCGCTTTCCTGCGCGACGCGGGTCAGCAGCTGCTCGAACTGCTCGCCGACCTCGGGAGACAGCGTATTCACGGCCTCGCCTTCGGCGTCGATGGTGATGATCGCGACCCCGTCTTGCGTCTGAAGGCTGAAGTCTTTCGTGCGGAACATGTTCAGGCCCTCTCGAGGACGATGGCGGCGCCCAGGCCGCCGGCCGCGCAGATGGTGCACAGCGCAGTGGATTTGTTGCGGCGCTTCAGCTCGTTCAGCGTCTGGGTGACGATGCGCGCGCCGGTGGCGGCGAACGGGTGGCCCAGCGCAATCGAGCCGCCGTTGACGTTCAGCTTGTCGCGGTCGACCTCGCCCAGCGCAGATGCCCGCCCAAGCTTGGCGGCGAACTTCTGCGACGCGAAGGCCTGCAGGTTCGACGCGACCTGCGCGGCAAACGCTTCGTGCATGTCGATCAGATCGAAGTCGGCGAGCTTCATCCCTGCGCGATCGAGCGCGATCGGAGCGGCGTAGGCGGGGCCCTGCAGCAGCTGATCGGCCGGATCCGTCGCCGCGAAGGCGTACGAGCGCAGGTAGCCGAGCACTTCCAGCTTGAGGCTGCGGGCGCGCTCTTCGCTCATCACCAGCAGCGCCGCCGCGCCGTCCGTCAACGGCGAGCTGTTACCGGCGGTCACCGTGCCGAACTTGCGATCGAACACCGGGCGCAGCTGGCCCAGCGCTTCGACCGAGGTGTCTTCGCGAACGATGTTGTCCTTCACGGCCACCTGCTTGAAGCCGGGCGGCACTGGCACGTGCATCACCTCGGCGTCGAAACGGCCGGCCTTCCAGGCAGCGGCGGCGTTGCGGTGCGAGAGAAAGGAAAGCTCGTCCTGCAGCTGGCGCGAGATGCCGTTTTCCTTCGCCATCTTCTCGGCCGACTCGCCCATCGTCATCCCAGTCGAGTACTCGGCGATCGCGGGAGGCACCGGCAGCAGGTCCTTCGGCTTCAGCTTCTGAAACGGCTTCACCTTCTCGCCAAAGTTGCGGGCACGCGAGGCCTGCACCAGGGCCTGGGCCAACGGGCGGCTGGTGAAAATCGGCGGGTCCGACATCGACTCGGTGCCGCCGGCGATCGCGACCTCCGAGGTGCCGACCGCGATGCTGTTCGCCGCGTCGACGAGCGCCTGGATGCTGGTGGCGCAGGCGCGGGAAGCGGTGTGGGCTTCGATCCTGCGCGGCAGGCCGGCGGCGAGCACGACTTCGCGGGCGATCGACGTCGCGGTCAGGGTGGGAATCACCTGGCCGAAGACGCACTGGTCGATTTCGTCGGGGTCGATTTCGGCCCGCTGAATCAGCTCCTGGACCACCAGCCGTCCGAGGTCCAACGCCGTCAGCTCACCGAAGATGCTGCCGGCTTTCACGAAGGGCGTCCGAAGCCCCCGCACGATTGCAACCCTGCGACCGATTCGGGCCATGTTCCGCGCTCCTCTCAAGAGAGACGCGGTGCGTCATAACGGCGGTTGAGCCGTCAAATCAACCAGCGCGGCTCAGTAGACGTCGATGGGCTCGACCAGCTCGTATGAGGCGCCAGCTTCGCGGGCGAGGCGGGCGTCATCGTCGAAGCCCACGGGTGCTTTCAGTGGGTTGGCGCCTGGGGTGAGGATCATCGCGCGGTACTGGCCGGGCGCCGAGAGCGGCACGCTGGCGATCTTCTTCCCGCCCGCTGCCTCGCAGCCGTCCCTGGCGCACTGGAAGACGAGCGTGGTCTGGTCGCGCCAGACGCGGAGCTCGCGGCGTTGGTCGAGGGTCACCCGCAAGACGCCTCCGACGGCGGCGGAGCCTGACCGGGCGCCGGGAGCGGCGAGCACCTCGAAGGCCGTCGGAGCCAGCGGCTGATCGCGGCGCGGCAGCATCACCAGCGCGATCACCGCAGCGGCGATCGCAGAGCCGATCAGGGAAAGGGTGCGCAGTGAGAAGCGGCGGCGGGAGGAGCCCGCGAGGCGGGCCTCGAGGCGTCGCTCAAAGCCGCGGGGCGGCGCGTACTGGCCGGCGACGGCGAGCAGCTGCTCGAGGCGCACGAACTTGCCCTGGCTGACCTGGCACTCCGTGCAGCCCTGCACGTGAAGGGTGAGCTCGGCCGCGACGGGAAAACCGGTGAAGGCCTCGTTCTGGAAACGGGTGCAGGGGTTCACCAGTCGACCCCCTTTCCTTCGAGGCAGAGCTTCAAGGTGGGCAGCGCGCGCATCACGCGAACACGAAGGGCGCCGATGCTGACGCCGGTGAGCTTCTCGATCTCTTCGTAGGAAAGATCGTCGTGGTACTTGAGGACGATCGCGGCCCGGGTGTGGTCGGGCAGGCCGTCGAGACACCCTTCGAGCTCGCGGGCGGCCTGGCTCGTGGCGATCGCGTCGTCCAGCGGCGCCGCCAGCGCGGGTCTACTTTCCATCATCGTGGTCTCCTCCCGGGTCGCGCTGGGGCTGTGCCGGTAGAACTTCAGGCGATCGAGGCAGCGGTGGCGCGCAATCGTCCTCAGCCAGACCTGAGGGGAGGCCTCGAACCGAAAAGTAGGGAAGTCCTCGTAGGCCTGCAGAAATACCAGCTGCAAGACGTCCTCGGCTTCCGTGTCGTTTCGCAAAAACCTGCGGCAGTACCGGTAGATGTCGAGTTCCCATTGCTTGACCCATAGGGCGACGGTCGGAGCAGCGGCGTTACTCGAAATCGGCGGCGACATGCAGGAAGGGGTCGATTCTGGCGCGAGATCCGACGGGTCGGCGCTTTTGTTTGTAACGAAAAGACCCGCTGGGTCGCCATTAACCCATCGGCATTCAGGAACTCGAGAGCGGAGGCACGGCGACGATCGACAGATTCGTCGTGGGGGGCGTCGACCTCCGCGCTCGAGAAGTTTGCCCAAGGAGGCCCATGGGGAGGTCGATCGATTCCAGCGCAAGCCCTGTCCCGCTGGCGCCGATGCTGCTGACGATGAGCATCAGCGCCCACCGGGATGTCGTCGAGGGCATTGCCGAGCTCAAAGACGGCATTGGCCGGGTGCCGCGCCGGAAGCTGTTGATGAGCCTGTGTCTCAAGGCGGCGGCCGAGCAGCTGCTGCGCACCTACGTGACGCTGGTGTGGGAAGCGCAGCGGGTCGTGGGCTTGAGCGTCGCAAAGGTGGGGCCGGCGATCGAAGCACTGCAGCGCCGCAACGTGGTGACCCGGGTGCACAAGACGCGGGGCGATTTCCAGCGTGTCGAGCGCGCCTGCGATCTGGCTTTTACGCAGGGGGTGCAGAATCATCAGCTGGCGCGGGTGGCAGAGGTGCCGCGCCATCGCTGGACGAACCGCGAGGTGCACCTTTTCGCATTGCTGGTTCCACTGGCAGCCTACATGGAAGAGCTGGGACGCGAGCTCCAGGGCCTCACCGCTGACCCGACGCGCGTCGAGGCGCGGCTGGCGCACGCGCGCAGAGAGATGGAGCCCGTGCTGCAACGGTTCGCAGACACCACGCAGGCGCTGCAGCAGTTCATGGACGATCTGACCCAACCCCGGAGGTAGTACTTGGCCAATGTCGAGACGCGGTTTTCCACCTTCTTTCAGGCGTTCTGGTTCTCGGCGGTGCCGTCAGCCACGGTGCGGCGGGAAATGTTCCGGGGCTCGGCCAGCGCCTTTTCGTGGGTGGTGAGGGTCGCGTCGTCCGGCGCGCCTGCTTACCTCTTCCGTTCCGAGCTGACCGCGGGCGCCGTGACGCTGGACCTCAAGCCGTACATGCCGAAGAACCGGCAGATCATCCTCTACCTGTTCGGCGATCACGCGCAGGCGCAGCAGTACTACAACGAGTCGGCCTCGGGCTGGACGCCAGCCGAAGCCGAGATCATCGCGAACGCGGCGTACCTGAGCATGATCCCCGACGTGTCCTTCACCCCGCAGCAGGCGATTCGAGACGCGCGGCACGCGTGCAACCCGGCGGATCCTGCTTCGGTCGCCGCGATGAACGCGTCACTCACGTTCACGTACGGGCGCTTCACGGCTTTCAACGGCAACGTGCTGCCCGAGCTGGCGCGGCGGGCAATCGACGGCGTGTGGGTCGCGGCGCCCGGCAACCCGCCCGAATGGATCCCGCCAGACTGAAGGCTCACGGGCCGAGCACGATGAAGGGCGCCCAGGCCGACGGCGGAGCGCCGCTCTTCAAGAGCTCCCGTTGCGCCGCGGCGACGCGCTGGGGCACCTGATCGCCGAGGCTGCCGCCTTCGAACAAGGCACGGGCGAAGGTGGCTGCGGTGGCATCGTCGATCGACCGGGTGGTGGCGATCACCTGCCGGCTCCCCGCCGCGAGAAAGGCAGCGCCCAGGGTGCCGTCTTTTCGGGACGAGGCGGCCGAGGCGCAGCTGGCGAGGAAGACGACGTCGGGGCGGCAGCGCTCGGCGAGCACCATCGACGCGGTGACGACGCCGTCGGCCAGCTCGAGCCACGGGCCATCGGCGCCGACGCCAGAGTGGGCGGCGACGTGCAGCAGCTGCGCGCCACACCCTTCCTTCCAGCTCGCGATCGTCGCGGCGTCGCCCGTGACTGCGGTCGTGCCCAGCTTGATTGCCGTCGCGCGCGCTTCGGCGGCAGCCCCGGGCAGGTTGTTGCGGGGATCTCCGAGCACCACGGCGCCCTTCCCTGCGGGCCGGGCCTTCGAGAGCACAGCCGCGACGCCGAGCCCCGGGGCCGAAGACAGCACCTTCTCTTCGACGAGGTACCGGCCGTTCACCCGCAGGCCCGCGAAGGACAGCGAGCCCAACGCCGTGTCAGTGACAATCAACAGCTCGGTTCCGGTGGGCTCGGTGGGCCAGAGGCGCGCGCCCAGCGCATCCGCGTCGGTGCCGCCGAGGATGTCGGCCAGTGGCCCGAGCGCCCGGGCCTCGGCTTTTCCGTTCACGACGTGGACCCGGTAGAGCGTGCCCTGCGCGGCGAGAAAGGCGAGCACTTCGCGGGAACCGAGCTGGGCAAGCACATCGCCGGCCGGCGGCTTCGCGACGTCGGACGCTGCGACGCGCTTCAAGGTGTCGACGCGGCGAAGCGCCTCGCGGGCCGAGGTCTCGAGATCGCCAGGCGTCGGCTGCGCCTGGGCCATCGTCTCGAGGAAGCTCGCGGTGAGCAGCTGTTCCATCACGTCGACCGCCGCGGCCGCCCTGCCCTCGCGCACGTGCAGCGCAAACAGCGCCTCGTACGGCTTCCGCCGTTCTGCCAGCAGCCCGGGACGAAGGGCCGCTGAACCAAGGCTTTGGCGAAGGCCTTCGATCACCCGCGTGGCCTCGGCGTACGACGCCTGCGCCTGGCCGCTGAGGCCCTGCTGCTCGAAGCCCTCGCCCGCGACCGCGTGAAGCTGCCACTGCCAGTCGGCCAATGCGCCGGCGTCGAGCGCGGCGGACACCGTCTGCTGAACCTCGGGCCAGCGCTGCTGCGCGGCGAACAGCTGCGCCTGCGCGAAGGACAGGGTGGTGTGCTCGTACGACCTTTCGGCGGGAACCGCCGCGGCGAGGTCGAGCTGCCGCTGGCCGGCGTCGAAGTCGTCCAGGGCCCGCGCCACCGCCGCGAGGCTGACGTGGGCCGATCGCACCACCGGCTTCAACCCCGCGTCTGCGCCGATCGCGAGCGCTTCTTCGAAGCAGTCGCGCGCGATTTCTTCGTTGCCGCGCTTGAGCTCGAGCAGCCCTTGCCGAAGCCGCGCCTGCGCGAAGCCGCCCGGGAAGCTGCCCCGAAAGCGATTGGCCACTTCGGCGAGGGCGCGCGCCTCCCCGGCCTCGTCACCGACCTCGGCGAGCAGATCTCCCAGCTGGCCGTAGACCTTTCCCTCGAGCACGGGGTCTTCGCTTTGCCGGACCTCGACCAGCGCGGTGGTGAGGGTCTTGAAGGCGGCCTCGAAGTCGCCGCGGATCCACTGCAGCGAGGCCAGCTGCCGGGCGCAGCGAGCGGCGTAGTCGTGGAGCCCCGCAGCGGGCGCTTCGGCGACGCACTTCGTCAGCGCGGCCGTCGCACCGGCGTCGTCGGACTTCTTCCGGGCGGCCAGCGCGGCGTAGTACTGGCCCGCGACCGCGTACGGCGTTCCTTCGAGCCACGGCAGCCGCGCGATGACGTCGGCCTCGCGGTTCGACAGGCCCAGCGCGCGAATGGTGGCGAGCGCATGCGCTGGCTTCTTCTTCTTCAGGTACGCCTGCTCGCACGCGGTCGCCGCGGCCGCGTAGTCCTTCTTCGCCATCGCCCCCTCGCACGCGGGCGCGGGTCGGAAGACGAGGAAGAGCCCGGCCAGGCCCACCGCGGCGACGACGAGCCAGCGGGCCGCGCGCATCGGATCAGCCGACGAAGCCCAGGGCTCCGACGTGCGCGACGTGATCGACGACGATGGCCGCGAGCGCGTCGATCAGCAGCGGCGACTCGCTGATCGCTGGCACGCGTTCGATCTGCGTGAAGCCGAGCTCTTTCGCGAAGGGCCGCAGCTTGAAGTCGAGCGCGTGAACGACGTCGAGCTCTTCGACCAGGGTGCCCAGCGGGCAGACCACCAACTGGGTCGTGCCGCCTTCGCGGTACTTCTTCACCATTTCCTGCGTCGACAGGCCAGGGCCACCCAGGTCGAGCCAGCTGAGGCGATGCGGCCGCTCGAGCTTGCTCATGATCTGCTCGACCGCCTTCACTGCTTCGTCCGGGTATGGGTCGCCTTCCTGCGCGTCGCTGCGATCGATGAGCAGCGCCGCAAAGACCACCGCAGCCTCCGGCACGCGCCCAAGTGCTTCGGCAATCGCCGCCCGCACCGCGTCGAAATACAGCGGGTGGTTGACGCGATCGACAAGCGACACCTCGACGCCCTCGCCTGCTTCGCGCTGCAGGTTCTGCCCCGACGACGCGAAGAAGCGCTTGCACTGCTGCGGGTACAGCGAGAGCCCGACCACGCGGCGAATGCCGTCTTTTTGAAATTCGCGGCACGCTTCGGCGGCGCTCGGCGCGTTGTAACGAAAGCCAGGGAGCACCCGGAACTGTGCCGCCCCGGTGCCCTGGGTTTCAGCGTTCAGCTTCAGCTCGAGCGCAGTGGCCAGGGCGGTGACCTTCGCCACCACGGGCGATCGGCCTCCGATGTCTTTGAGCTTCTGGGCCAGGGCCTTGCCGTCCCACCAGGCCAGCGGCACGGCCAGCGCCTTTTGCGCCTCGCTGCCGAATGAGAGCCGGTAGGCCAGCGGATCCGCGTACGCCGTCTTGAGCCACTGCTGCGCTTCCTCGGGCGAGCCCGGATCTCCGCGGTGGAGCAGCACGACTCCGATGCGTTCGGTCATCCTTCTCTCCACTGAAGCTCGACCTGCTGCGGGCCCTGGCCCACCTGCAGCACCTGGTTGTCGCCCGCCTGCCATCGCCACGGCCCCTTCCCCGACTTCACCGCCAGCTTGAACTCGAACACCCCGCCCTGCGGCAGGCGCGCGCTGCCCGCGCTGCCCAACAGCTTCAAGCCCGCCTCGGGCTTCCAGGCGCCGAGCTCGGGGCCCGAGCCCACCACCCGCACCTCGTCTTCCGTGGCGAGGCCTCTAGCGACGAAGGTGACGTCGGACGCGGTGGGGTTGGCCAGCGCTTTCACTTCGGCGGCGAAGTCGCCTTTCGCGGTGAAGAGCTTCACCGAACGGGCAGGCGCCTGCAGGGGCGCATCCCACTCGCCGGCCAGCGGGGGGGCCTGCCAGGTCGAGTCGGTTCGGTTGAAGACGAAGAGCGCGGCATCGCCATCGGTGACTCGCAGCGCCGCGAAGACATCACGAGAGGCCTCGACGATACGGGTCGAGCCTTCGTTCAACGCCGGATGCGCGCGGCGCAGCCCGGCCCACTTCGCGATCTCGGCCTTCAGCGGAGACTCGGCGAAAGTCATCGAGGCGCGGTTGAGCGGATCCGCCTGCCCCAGCGCGCCTTCTTCCGTGCCCCAGATGATCGACGGCGCGCCGCGCGTCGCGAGCAGAAACGCCAGCGCGGCCGACGCCTTCGACCCGTCGTTTTCGCATTGGGTCATCAGCCGCGGCAGATCGTGGTTGTCGGCGAGCGTGGTGAGGGTGCCGGCCGACGGGTAGAGCCTGTCGGACGTGAGCACCGCCGCGAGCCGCGCCGCGCTCTGGCCCTTACAGAAGACATCGACAATCGCGAAGTGCAGCGGGAAGTCGAACATCGTGGTGAAGCCGCCCTGCCGCTGGACGTCGGCGACGACCTTCGGGTCACCGTCGAGCATCTCGCCCAGCAGCTCGAAGTCCGGGCCCGCGGCCTCGCGCACGTCGGCGTTGAAGCGCTTCCAGAAAGACACCGGCAGGTGCTTGACCGCATCGAGACGAAACCCGTCGGGCTTCACCGCGCGCACCCAGCCGAGGCTCGCCTGCAGCAGGTACTGGTAGACCTCTTCCTTCTCGGTCGCGAAGTCGGGCAAGCCGTGGACGTCGTGGTTCACCAACTGCTCCGCGTCGTCCCAGTTTGTGATCCCGCCCTTGCCATGGAACCAGCTGGGCCGCTGCTTCACCAGCGGAGCGTCGGGCCCGACGTGGTTCAGCACCAGGTCCATCACGAGGCGCATGCCGCGGGCGTGAAGCGAAGCAGAAAGCTTCGCGAGCAACTTCAGATCGCCGAAGCGCGGGTCGACCTTCGTGAGGTCCCACGTCCAGTAGCCGTGAAAGGCGCCGTACGGGCCATACTTGTCGGGGCGCATCGCGAAGACAGGCGAGAGCCAGACGGTGCGAACGCCCAGTGACTGCAGCCAGTCGAGGCGATCGATCACGCCCTGCAGGTCGCCGCCGTGAAAGGCCGCGGGGTCCGAGAGGTCGATGGCCGCGTCGTTGGACGAATCGCCGTTGGCAAAGCGATCGACCATCACGAAGTAGACGAGGCCTGCCGGCTTCGACGCGGCAGGCATCGGCCCGGCGAGCAGCAGCTGATCGAGGAGCGTGCCCGCGCGCGAGGCGATGTCAGCGGCGACGGCGGCCAGGGCCTGCGGCTCGCGCTGGTGCTCGAACTGCAAGACGGCGGGAACCGAGAAGCTGTCTTCGATGATCTCACCCGGCTTGGACGACGCCGTGAGCTTCACCGACACCGTCCACCGGAAGCGGCCTTCGAGCTGCGAGAAGAAGGAGGCGCGGGCTTCGACGAGCAGCACCCAGCCAGTCGGCTCCGACAGGCGCAGCTGTTCGAGGCGCTTGGGGGTGAGCTTGGGGCCGCTGAGCGCTCCGACGTCGTTCGGGGTGAGGTTGCGTTCGTTCAGCGTCTCGGCGAGCCGGCCTTTGAGCGCATCGGGCGGGGTCAGCGCATCGGCCGACCTGTCCGTGTCCAGCGCCCAGCCCACGGTGACGGGGGTGGCGACGGCGGCCTTCTGCTGCGGCACGCGGTTCAGACAACCGGCACAGAGCACCAGCAGCAACGGCAGCGTGCGACGCATCAGAACCACCCTTCCGACTCGAGCGAGATCAGGTGATGCCAGTGGCGCTCGCTGCCGACCGGGAATTCGTTGAACTGGCCCAGCGATTCAGAGAACCCGTTTCCGAACGCGGCCTGCATGGTCGAGTACTGCACGCCGTACAGCAGCCGAATCGAGGGCCGCGCGTAGATGCCGAGGCCGGTGGGGTTGAGCACCAGGCCTCCTTTGAGCTGCATCGTGTTGCGGGTCGACGCATCGCCCATCTCGAGCCCGCGTGCGTCGGGGATGCGCGCAGTGTTCTTGAAGATCGAGTCGTAGTGCTCACGCCAGAGGTTACCGTTCTTCGAGCGCTCCTGCGCCAGCACGCCCTCGAGAAGGACGTGAACGGTGCGGGTCAGGTAGACCTGAAGACGAAGCACCGTCGACAGGTACGTGCGGTTGTCTTCTCCGGCCGCGATGGTGTTCGCGAAGTTGGTGTCGTCGCCGTAGAGCACCGACCACGCCGCGTCGACGCGGTTGGGCCAGATTGTGAACAGTGCCTCGTTGCCGAACTCGAACTGGTACCGGTCGCGGGTGAGGTCGGCGATGTAGATGCGAAAAGCACCCTCGTCGTAGAAGTTGTCGGGGTGCAGGCGGCGGTACGCGACGAAGGTCTTGTTCCACTTCAGCGGGCCGACATCGCCGAAGCCCAGGTACCCGACCGCGCGCCACGACGTCGATGACTGGCCGGCGGGCTGCGGCCTGGTGAATTGGCCTACCTGCCCCGGGTTCGTCTCGTTGAAGTGAAGGATGACTTCCTTCCGAACGAAGTCTTCGTAGCGAAGGCCGGGGCTGACGTAGCTGCTGTTGCGGTTGCCTTCGACGAAGGGCTCCCAGGCGATCTGCGCTCCGCCGCCGAGCTCGAGGTGCCCGGGGAGGATGCGCAGGGTCGCGCCGGCGCCGGCGTTGAAGAGGGGCGCGTAGTTGAGGCCACGGGTGGCGAAGCCCGAGTCGCCGACGCCTACCATCACGTCGAAGCGATCGCGGCGGTAGGTCGCCATCAGGCCGACGGTGTCGGTGAACAGCGCAGCCGGCTTGCGGTCGTAGAGGCTCAGGTCGCCGCCAAAGAAATACTCGAGCGTGCCGAGCCGCCAGGTGACGCGATCGAGGAAGACGTTGCCGACCTCGGCGTAGAGCTGCGCGAGGCGGAAGAAGGCGAACGAGCCGTTGCGGATGTCGGCGTTGGCGACCGTGCCGCCTTCGATCTTCGCGTGGATGCTGGCGGTGGTGTTGCTCGAGCCGGGCGGCGCCTGGAGCATGTCGAGCTTGAGCTCGAGCGACGCGAACGGATCTTCGTTCAGCAGCCGGCCGTAGAGGTTCCAGAAACCGAGCCGCCCGATGCCGCCCTGAAAATCGGGCCGCGCCATGATGCGGTAGTACCCGCCGCCGCTGACGCGATCGTTGCTCGCCTGCGCGAACGCGGCGAGAGAAACGAGCGAAGAGAAGAGGAAGAGAAGCCGCTTCAAACCCTGCGGCTTATAGCCCGGGCCTTCAGATGCGCTGCAGCTCTTTGGCGATTCGATCGACGGCGCCGTAGAGCCGGGTATCCGACTGCTCGAAGCGGATGCCCATTGCGCCCGGTCGGCTCCACATCACGCGGCCCATCACTTCGATCGGATCATCTTCGTGTGGCGCTTCGAGCCGGACCTTGACGAGCGTCATCGGTGGCATCGGATGCGCCGTAGCAACGCCGATGCCGCCTTCAGACACGTCTTTCACTTCGTCGTAGAGCCGGTACTCCCCGCACTTCACCAACACCGGAAACTGCGCGGGGTAGCGCTCGTGGCAGCGCGCCTGTGAGTAGGAATACATTCGTCGTTCTTTGAAAATTTCGATCATGTGCGGCCCCCCGCGCTGGTCGTACTGCCTTCGCCCTGCGCGTGTAATTTTGAAACCAAACGCCGGGAAACGCAATCCCATTCCAGGCGATATGTTTCTATTCACCTCCGCAGCATGGGCCGCGCGAAATACGAGATCACGACGTCAGCCCCGGCGCGCCGGATTGAAGTGATCGATTCCCGAATGGCGCGCTCGAAGTCCATTAGCCCTGCGTCGCCCGCGGCGCGGATCATCGCGTACTCACCAGACACCTGGTAGGCGAACAGGGGCAGGTCACTGACCTCGCGCGCGTCGCGAATGAGGTCGAGGTTGGTCATCGCGGGCTTGATGAGCAGGGCGTCGGCGCCTTCGGCCTCGTCGAGCTTCAGCTCGCGAATCGCCTCGCGGCGGTTGTTGGGAGGCTGCTGGTAGGACGCGCGATCGCCAAACGACGGAGCGCTGTGCGCCGCGTCGCGAAACGGCCCGTAGAAGGCCGACGCCATCTTCACTGCGTAAGAGAGAATGCCGACCTGGTCGAGGCCCTGACCATCGAGGGCCTCTCGCATCGCGGCGACCCGGCCGTCCATCATGTCGCTGGGCGAGACGAAGTCGACGCCGGCCTTGCCGAGCAGCACGGCGAACTGGCTCAGGAGCTCGACGCTCTTGTCGTTGACGATCTCATCGCCTTCGACGACGCCGCAGTGGCCGTGGGTGCTGAACGAGCAAAGGCACACGTCGGCGAAGATCGGCAGGCCCGGCAGCTTGTCCTTCACGCGCTGGATGCCCTCGGTCAGCGGCGCGAGCTGGTGCGGCAGGCGCTTCGGGTCGTCGCTCTTCTCGTCGGGGACTCCGAAGAGCATCACGCCCCCGACGCCCGCGCTCGAAAGGGCAGCGACCTCTTCGACCAGGCGATCAGCGCTGACGTGCCACAGCCCGTAGCCAGCCTTCACTTCCTTCAAGATCCCCTGCCCCGGCACCACGAAGTACGGCTGCACCAGGTTGCGCGGCTCGAACGACGTCTCTTCCATCAGGCGGCGGATGCCGGCCGTGCGGCGAAGGCGGCGCAGGCGAACGGGGATGTTCATCTAAGGTTCTCCGGGGAGCGACTGCAGGAAAGCGTTGAAGGACACATGGCGCGCCGGGGCCGGGTGCACTGCCAGGTCACGGTAGCGGCGTTGGGTCGATTGGCCGATGCAGGCGACGGCGTTGGCGAACAGCGTGCGGCCCTGGCGGGCGAAAGACGCGAGCGCGTTCTCGACCGCGGAAGGACTCAAGAAGACGTACCCCAGGCCGGGCTCGAGCGCGGCCAGCGACGCGTCGAGGCCCAGCGGCGCGCGGGTCGAGTACACCGGCACGCGCTCGACCATCGCGAATGACTTCATCAACTTCATCGCTTCTTCCTGCTCGGCCTGAAGGATGCCGACGTCACTGGTCGCGTAGAGCACCGCGAGCGGGTTCCCGGCGTTCCAGCGTTGCAGCGCAGACGCGAGCGCGACGACCCCACCTTCAGCGCTGACTTCGGTGGGCACGCCGTGGGCGTGAAGGCGTTCTGAGGTGATGGGCGCCATCGCGGCGACGCTCGGCTTCGGCACGGGCAGCTGCGGCCACGCTTCGACGAGCCGGGTCGCGGCGTAGGGGCTGGTGACGAAGACCAGCTTCCGCGGCATTGGGGGCGACCACCTGGGCCACGGCAGCGCGACGCGTTCGATGCATGGCACCGCGATCGCACGAAGGCCCCTGGCCTGCATGGCGGCCACATCGGCGTCGGCGTCCGGTTGGGCGCGGGTGAGTACCCAGGTCGAGCTCACGAAGAAGCGCATCTGCGCAGAGAAGGACCCTCGCCGCAGGGGGAATGACATATTGGTGACGATGATGACCGCTGGCTGCGCTTTGAAGGGGCGATGCAGAAGCTGACGCGCAGGGCCCGCTTTCTGGCGGCGCTGAATGGAGAACCCGTCGATCGCCCGCCGGTGTGGCTGATGCGCCAGGCGGGGCGCTACCTGCCTGAGTACATGGCGATTCGCGCGAAGCACGGCTTCTGGGACGTGTGTCGCACCCCCGAGCTGTCGACGGGCGTCGCGCTCGAGCCGCTGCAGAAGTTTGAGATCGATGCGGCGATCGTGTTCAGCGACATTCTCGTCGTCCCCGAGGCGATGGGGCTGGGCGTCACCTTCGGAAAAGGTGAGGGCCCGCTGATGTCGAAGCCGATGCGTTCGGCCGCCGACCTCGCGGCGTGGAACCTCGAAGGCGTGCAGGAGCGGCTCAAGTACGTGCCCAACGCCGTCGCGCACCTGCAGAAGACGCTGAACGGCTCACACGGCTTGATTGGCTTCGCCGGAGCGCCCTTCACCCTCTTCGCGTATTCCGTCGAAGGCGGCGGCAGCGATGACTTCCGGCTCGCCCGGACGATGCTTCACAACGAGCCCGCGCTGGCCGAGAAGGCGCTGGCGACGATCGCAGACGTGGTGACCGGGCTGCTCGAGTCGCAGTTCGAGGCCGGCGTCGACGTCATCCAGCTGTTCGACACCTGGGGCGGGCTGCTGTCGCGCGAGGAGTACCTGAGGTTCGCGATTCCTCCAATCCAGCGGATCACGAAGGCGCTCGCGGCGAAGGGCCGCAAGTCGATGCTCTTCGTGCGCGGCGGCCACCACCTTCTGCCCGTGCTCGGCGAAGCAGGAGTCGACGGGTTCAGCCTCGACTGGCGCACTCCCTGGGCCGAGGCGCGCGCGCTGTACCCGAACGCGCTGCTGCAGGGGAACATCGACCCGATTCTTCTCTTCACCTCGCCCGAGGTCGTTCGTTCGGCGACGCGGGGCTTGATGACCCAGATGGCGCGCCACGCGAGTACGCGGAACATCGTCAACCTGGGCCACGGAATCCTGCCGCAGACGCCCGTGTCGTCGGTCGCGGCGATGTGCGCGGAGGTCGCCGCCTGAGTCTTCCCCTCGCCATCGTCGGAGCGAGCTTTCGCGACGTGCCCACGCGGCTGCGGGCGCGGCTGCAGCAGCTCGACGAAGGCGAGGCCTCGCCCAGCGCTCAGCTGAAGGAAGGCGGTCACGTACAGGGCATCGCGCGCATCGTCACCTGCTCGCGCGTCGAGTGGGTGATGTCAGCGACGACGCCCGACTACGCCGCTTCGATGTTGATGTCGGCCCTCGCTGTGCGCGTGCCCGAAGCAACCCTGACGCTTCACTCGAAGCACGGGGTGCCGGCAGCGAACTACCTGTTCCGGGTGGTGCTGGGGCTCGACTCGGTGGCCGAAGGCGAGTCGGCCGTCGGCCGTCAAGTGCTCACCGGGTTTGCGAACGCGCACAAGAAGAGCACCACCGACAACGTGCTGCGGCAGGTGTGGAAGCAGACCGAGACCCTGATTCACCAGCGCCGGGAAGAAGGCGCGGCGGTTCCAGCGGCGGGAATCCAGATGCTGGTGGTGGCGGCGCTGCTCGAGGTCGCGACGCCGGACACAGCGGTGGTGGTGTGGGGCCTGGGAGAAGTCGGGCGGGCCACGATGCGGGCGCTCGCCCGCAACGGGTTCACGAACGTGACGGGCTGCAAGCGCGGCGACGGCGCGGACCTCGAGCGGTTGGCAAAGGCCGGCGCGCACGTCGTCGTCTGCACCGGCGCGACGTCGGCGTACCTCGAGCTGCCGCCGGTGAAAGGCGCGCGGCTCTGCATCGACATCGGCTGCCCGTCGCAGGTCTTGAGCGCGCCGGGGTGGGAACGGCTGGATCTCGACAGCCTGTTGTCGGGCCAGGGCCAGTTCCTCGATGATTCGCAGCGGTCGCGGCTGAACGCGCTGGCAAGGGCAGGAGTCGACGATCTGCAGGCCGCGCTGGCGGACGCGGCGCGCCCGAGCCGGCTGATGACGCTGGAAGAGACGCGGCGAAAGTATTTCTCCGAGACCTTGCCTGCCCTTCTCGAAGACCTGCCGCGCCCGCAGGCCGAGAAGCTGCGGCAGTCGATCGCCAGGTTCGCCCACCAGATGTTGAGCGCCGCCGGAGCCTCCCGGAAATGAACCCCTTCGTCGCAGGAACCCGCGGCAGCGCGCTGGCGCTGTGGCAGACCCGCAAGGTCATCTCGCTGCTCGAGCACCGCACGCGCGGCAACCCGCAGATCAACGAGAAGATCATCACCACCTCGGGCGACACGAGCCTCGCCGAACGGCTGGTGGGCCAGCTCGAGAAGGGCTTCTTCACCCAGGAGCTCGAGTCCGAGCTTTACGCGCGAACGATTCAGCTCGCGGTGCACTCGCTGAAGGATCTACCGACGCGCAACCCGCCCGGGCTCGCGCTTGGCGCGGTGCTCGAGCGCGCGAATGCGTACGACCTGCTGATCATGCGGCCCGACGCGATGAAGTTTTCGGCGGCCAGCCCGCTGCCGATCGCCGATGGCGCAAAGATTGGCTCGTCGTCGTTGCGGCGGCAGGCCCAGCTGGGGCGGTTCGCTCCGATGGCGATCAACGTGCCGCTGCGGGGCAATGTGCCGACGCGGGTGCAGAAGCTTCGCGACGGTTTGTACGACGGCATTCTGCTCGCGGCGGCGGGCGTGCAGCGGTTGGAGCTTCCGATGGACGGCCTGGCTGTCTTCAAGCTCGACCCGCGCATCTGGACGCCGGCGCCGGGCCAGGGCGCGATTGGAATTCAGTGCCGCGAAGACGATCACGACACGAAGGCGCTGCTCGGGCTCATCCACCACATCGACACGGCGCGGGCGGTGAACCTCGAGCGCGATCTGCTGCGCGTGTTCGAAGGTGGCTGCAGCACGCCTTTCGGTTGTTACGTAGAGGGCGACCATCTTTGGGTGGGGTTGCAGGCGCATGGGCGTTGGCGTGCCGCGAAGTGGGCGGTGCCGGCGACCGACGTCAACCCCGAGTGGGAACACCAGCTCGGCGCGCTCTCTGCGCCCGACTACAAGGAGACTATCGATGTCGAAGGTCCGATCTGCAGCCGCCTCTGAGAAGCTCTTCGCGAAGGCCCAGGCTGTGTTGCCCGGCGGCGTCAGCAGCCCGGTGCGCGCCTTCCGGCACGTCGGCGGCTCGCCCGTCTTCATGACGCGCGGCAAGGGCGCGACCATCGTCGACGAAGACCAGCACGAGTACCTCGACTTCTGCCTCGCCTGGGGTCCGCTGATCCTCGGGCACGCGCACCCGGAGGTCGTCGAGGCGGTGGTGAAGACGGCGCAAGACGGGCTCGCGTTCGGCACGTGCCATCGCAACGAGGCGAAGCTGGCCGACCAGGTGCTGGCGGCGTTTCCGGGCCACCAGATGGTGCGGTTTGTCGTCTCGGGCACGGAAGCTGTCCTCACCGCGGTTCGGCTCGCACGCGCGGCGACCAGGCGCCCCCTGCTGCTCAAGTTCTCGGGCTGCTACCACGGGCACGTCGACGCGCTGATGGTGAAGGCGGGCTCGGGCGTGGCGACGCTGGGACTTGCGGAAAGCGAAGGTGTGACGCCGACGGTGGCCCACGACACGGTGGTGATCGAGCTCGGAGATCCCGCGGCGCTCGAGGCCGCGTTCAAGCAGCACGGAGAACAGCTCGCGGCGGTGATTCTCGAGCCACTGCCGGCGAACAACGGCCTGCTGACGCAGACGAACGAGTGGCTCAAGTCGCTGCGTGAGATCACGCAGAAGCACGGCGCGCTGTTGATCTTCGACGAGGTCATCACCGGCTTCCGGTTCGGCTTCCACGGCTACGAGAAGGTGGCCGGCGTGCAGCCCGACCTGACGACCCTGGGGAAGATCGTCGGCGGCGGTTTGCCGGTCGGAGCGGTGGCGGGCTCGAAGGCGCTGCTGGAAAAGTTGGCTCCGCTGGGCGGCGTGTACCAGGCGGGGACGATGGCGGGAAACCCGGTGGCGCTGTCGGCGGGCCTCGCGACCCTCGAGATCCTGAAGACAGGGGCGCCGTACCTGCAGCTGGAAAAGCTGGGCGCGGCTTTCGATGCGGCCGTCGCGAAGCTCCCGGCGGGCCCCCGCTGGCGCCGCGTCGGCAGCATCGTGTGGCCGTACTTCGACCCGGCGGGTGAAATCCCGACGACGGCCGAGGGCATCTCGAAGACGGCGATCGAGAAGTTCAAGGCGCCGTACCGCGGTTGGCTCGACCAGGGCGTGTACTTCCCTCCGTCCGCGTACGAGGTCGGCTTCTTCTCGGCGGCGCACGAGGAGAAGGACGTCGAACGGCTGGCGCAGGTGCTCGCGGGTGGCTGAAAAGGTGGTGGTGATCGAAGACGAGCCCCTGGTTCGGGACCTGGTGATCTTCAACCTGAAGCACGTCGGCTACGAGGTGACGACGGCGGGGAACTACGCGGCGGGCCTCGAGCTCCTGAAGACGCGGCCGTCGCTGGCGATCATCGACGTCATGTTTCCGGGCGGCGACGGGTTCTCGCTGACGAGGGAAGCGCGCGACCAGGGGTTGAAGTTTCCGATTCTGCTCCTGACGGCGCGCGGCGACGGTCAGTCGAAGGTGCGCGGGTTCGATTGCGGAGCCGACGATTACGTGACCAAGCCTTTCGACATCCCCGAGCTGCTCGCGCGGGTGCGCGCGCTGGTGCGGCGGGGAAAGGGCGAGGCGGCTCCGGCGCCGTCGAAGCTTCTGCTGGGCGGGTTCTGGGTGCGGTTCGACACCGGCCGCGCGCTGACGACGGACGGCGAGGTCTCGCTGTCGGACAAAGACTTGAAGCTGGTCGAACACTTCTCGCAGCACGAGGACAAAGTGCTGACACGCGCGGATCTGCTGGAAGAGGTTTGGGGCGGCGAAGCGGGAGACGTGGACGCGGCGATTGGACGGCTGCGAGCGATGTTCGAAGTGGATCCGGCGGCGCCCACCGTCTTCGTCAGCGCGCGCGGTCGCGGCTACCTGTTCAAGCGGCCATGACAGCGCTCGCCGTGCAGGGGACGAAGACGGGAGTGTTGCTGCTCAACATCGGCTCGCCGGATGAGCCGACGCGTGCAGCGGTCGGCCGGTACTTGAGGAAGTTTCTCGGCGACGGCCGGGTGATCGACATGCCGGCGGCGCTGCGCTGGCTGCTGGTGAACCTGATCATCGTGCCGACGCGATCGGGCAAGAGCGCGAAGCGGTACGCGTCGATCTGGACGTCGGCGGGCTCGCCGCTGATTCGGCACTCTCTCGCCCAGGCGGCGGCGCTCAAGGAAAAGCTGCCGGGGGTCGAGGTGATGGCGGCGATGCGGTACAGCGAGCCGTCGCTGGAAAAGGCGCTGGACGCGATGCTGCGCGGAGGCGTGACCCGGCTGGTGCTGGTGCCGATGTACCCACAGTACGCGTCGGCGAGCACGGGCAGCGCGCTCGATGGCGTGTTCGCGTACCTGTCGAAGCGCTCTTTCGTGCCCTCGGTGCGGGTGGTCGAGGCGTTCTACGAAGAGCCGGCGTGGCTGGACGCGGTGGCGGCGGGCATCGAGAAGAAGGCGATCGAGATGAACGCGGACCACGTGCTGCTCAGCTACCACGGGCTTCCGTTGAATCAGCTGCAGGACACGACGCGGCCGACCGGCGGCGTGTGCGGCACCACGGGCTGCTGCGATCGCATCACTGTTGCAAACCACGGCTGTTACCGGGCGCAGTGCTTCGCGACCAGCGCGGGGCTGGCGCAACGGCTGACGAAGTGGCCGGCGACGACGTCTTTCCAGAGCCGCCTGCAGGGCCGGAAGTGGATCGAGCCGTACACCGACGTCGTGCTGGTCGAGCTGGCGAAGAAGGGCGTGAAGCGGCTGGCGGTAGCGTGCCCATCATTCGTCGCCGACTGCCTCGAGACGCTCGAAGAAATCGGCACCGAGGCGCGCGACACGTTCCGCGCGGCGGGTGGTGAGGAATTGAAGCTGGTGCCGTGCGTGAACGACGACCCGCCCTTCATCTCAGCCCTGGCGCACCTCGTGCGGCGCGAGCTCGATCGATGAGCGTCGAGGTCTTTCGAGCGATTCATCAAACAATCCTTCAAGCGTTTCAGGCGGAGGACGGCGGCACGTTCGAAGTCGACAACTGGTCGCGTTCGGCCGCGGGTGGACGCATGGCGGGCGAGGGCTCGACCTGCGTGCTCGAGCAGGGAATCGTCTTCGAGCGCGCCGGGGTGAACTTCTCGGACGTCAGCGGCCCTGCCCTGCCTCCGTCTGCCACCGAGCAGCACCCGAAGGCGGCCGGCCAGCCCTTTCGCGCGATGGGCGTGTCGGTGGTGACGCACCCCCAGAATCCGTGGGTGCCGACCAGCCACTGCAACGTGCGGATGCTCGAGGTAGGCGACCTGTGGTGGTTCGGCGGCGGGTTCGACCTCACGCCCCACCTGCCCTTCGAAGAAGACGCCCAGTCGTGGCACCGGCATGCGGCCGAGGCGTGCGCGACACTGCATGCCGACGCGTACGCGGTGTTCAAGAAGCGCTGCGACGAGTACTTCTACCTGCCCCATCGCGACGAGCTGCGCGGCGTGGGCGGCGTCTTCTTCGATGACCTCGACACGCAGAGCGCACCGATTGGCGCGGATGCGACGACGGCCCTTCAGTTCGTGCAGCGGCTGGCCGAGGCGTACGTCACCGCGTACCTGGAGATCGTTCGCCGGCGAAAGGCGCTGGCCTTCACCCCGGGGCACCGCGAGTTTCAGATCTACCGGCGTGGCCGTTACGCCGAGTTCAACCTCGTCATCGACCGCGGCACCCACTTCGGGTTGCAGTCGAAAGGCCGCATCGACTCGATTCTCGTCTCGATGCCGCCGGTGGCCGGGTGGAGCTACCGCAGCCCCGACGCAGATCTCGAAGCCAGGCTGCGGGAGTTCCTGGTCCCCCGCAGCTGGCTTTAGAAACGTCAGTTCCCGACGGGGCGAAGCTCGTAGACCTCGGCCGGCCCTCCGCTGAGGCCGCGCGTGACGATGATGAAGCGGTTGGTCCCTGGAATGTTCGCGATCGCGCGGGGCAGCATCCGGTTGTAGTCGGGCGTGCCGGGCGCGGCCGACGACAGCGAGATGTTCTTGGTGACGCCGTCTGCGCCCAACACGCTGACCATCGCGTCTTCCCCGTCGATGCCGGCGAGGCGGTCGTCATCGAGGAAGGCGAGGTGGGTTGCGAACGCGCCAGACTGCGAGGGGCTGCCCACGTCGTTAACGCGCGTGCTGTTGAACGAGCCTTCGAGGTTGGTGATCTGCGAGAGGCCGAAGGCCTTCGACTTTGTCGACGTCGCAAAGGCGGTCTGCGAAAGGAGCCCGCCGCTGTAGAGGCTGGGCGCGAAGGTGGTGGCTGACGACAGGTTCGAGAACACGGCCACGCCGTTGCCCGCGAGGGCGGCGAACTTCGGGGCCTGCGCGTCGACAGCGACGGCTCCGGGGCGGCCCTTCACCTGGACCAGCGAGTTCAAGCCGCTCATCGGCGCGCAGCCGCCTGGGGTGGCGCACAGGCGCAGCTGCGCGGGCTGGCCCTTGGTGACGGTGACAAGCTTGGTGAAAAAGCGCGTGGTGACGCCGTCGATGACCGCGACCCCGAAACCGTTCGCGTTGTCGAAGCCCTGCGGCGCGGCGGCCGGCTTGAACGCGATGTTGCCGCGCGCCGTCGACAGCCAGGTGGTGCCGTCGGCCTCGACCGCGATTTCACCGCGCGCGGTGAGGAAGCCACCCGCCGCAGCGAGCGACTCGAGCACCGTCGTCTGACCCGAGGCGAGGTCGTACTTCGCGATCGCGAGCCGCCCGCTTGACGGGGCGTGCGCGTAGTGCAGCTTGCCGCCGACGATCGCGACCGTGCTTGAGGTGCCGTCGAGAATGCCCTTCGTCAGGTCGGGAAGCTTCTTCACGCAGAAGGATCCCGCGGGCGCGGCGCAGACGCCGATCGAGAGGTTCGCTCCGAGGCACTGCACCGGGTTGGCGGCGCAGAAGGCTCTGGGGTTGAGCGCGATTCCGGCTGCGACGGTGGCGAGCGAGGTCGACTCGACGGTGACAGAGGTCGCGGTGGAAGCGGTCTGGGTAAGCTTCGTCCACCCTGCCCCTTCGCGCTGCCAGACGGCGCAGCTCGACGGCTCTTTGCCGAACGCGCTCAGCAACATGAGGTCGATGGGCACGGTCAGCGTCGCGCCCTTCGTGAGCGTCACTGCGTCCGGCGTGATGCGCAGCTGCGGGCCGACGCGCTCGGACAGCTGCGACAGCGGCGTTTCGTCGATGGTGCCTTCGAGCGTGAAGTCGGTTTCTGTGGCCAGCGCGCCAGCGGGGATCTTCACCACCACGCCTTCCAACACGTGGCCCTGAGGGGCACGCAGCTCACCGCCCGCGGGGCCGATGCGCGAAGTCACCGCGGCGGTCGAGCGGACGACGTCGATCTCTTCCTCGGGCTCGACCTTCGGGTCGACAGGTCCGCACGCGGTGTGGAGCATCGCGAAGAGGCACAGCTTCAGGAGGCTTTTCATGCTGGGCGCGATTGCGCGGCGCGTGCCACGGTCGCCCCAGAGGGAGACGGTTAAACCGGTGTCGGGTCCCACCTACAGAATGCGGGCGCGAGGCTGCAGGGTGCGGCCTACGCACGGGTCCCGGCGATGAGGCCAACGTTTAGCGGCCCCGACCGACGCCGGGCACCCCTCGGCTCGATGTTCATTCGTCGTTCATTGACCAGTGGATCTCCGACACGGAAGGGTCCGAGTTCGACGTGGGTCCTAAGGGAGCCGGGTCGGCGGTCGATGTCGGAAGACCGCACTCCGATGTTGCCGATTCCAGCCTGTCGGTCGCAGAGGCAGGCGCTGTCGCCGATGGGGGTGCGCCGGTCGACTCGGGCGAATTCTCCGGCATTGATACGGGCGTGGTCGAAGCAGCAGACGGGACAGAGGCAAGCGGCGGCTGCTCTGTCTCGACAGGGCCTGTGCTTTGGCGCAGGTCGTCGATGAAGACATCAACCGTGCGGAAGAGCTGGGCCGTCTGGGGTGGATGACCTGCAGCAACCAACGACGCCGAGCCATGAAGCAGGCTCATGAAAGCGTGGGCCTCGGCTTCGGTGGTGGGTCGCTGCAACTGGTGCTCGAGCAATTTCTTCAGCGTGTCGAGCAGATACTGGCGCCTGCGCGCGAGCTCGGGAAACTCGTACTGGCTCGCGTACCGCGGAGAGAAGATGAGCAGGTAGTGGCGAGGCCGCATCGCCGCGAAGGCAAGGTAGCTGGTGAGGACTTGTCGAGAGAGCGCTTTCCAGGCCTCGGCGTCGCCGGGCGGTTCGTCAGGCAAAGCCTTCGAGGCTTCTTTGACGAGTTTTGCGATGGCATGAGCGGCGAGCTCGGCGCCCAAAGCCCTCACCGACGGGAAGTAGTAGTAGAGCGTTTGAGGCGCCGCACCGAAGTCGCGGGCGAGCTCCTTGAACGAGAAGTCGTCGAGGTCTCGGGTGAAGAGTGCGTTCCAGCCCGCATTGACCAGGCGCACCCCAACGTTGTCGAAGTTGTCGTTCCACACGGGTAGGTCTGCATACGGCGGCATGGGCCCGAGCCAACCACGGTGTCTTCCTGGCATCTGTGCGTTCCCCCTGTTGTCGTGAACTGTCGCATTCACAGCGCGCGCCACCATCAAGTCCGCAGAATTAAGCAACCTTCGTCTCAGCCACCGCCTCACCGCGGCTGGAGCACCGTCCGCGACCCATTCGATCGAATTCGATCGAAAGTTTCGACGGCATCGGCCCGCCGTTCAGGCGATTCGATCGAATTCGATCGAATGGGTGCGAGGTCGCCGCCGCCCAGGGGATTCCAGTTTTGGAGCGGCCGGATCAAGTCGAGGTGAGGTCGAAGGCCAGGTCGAGAACCGCGAAGCCGTGCCCGCGCGTTCATGCGAACGGCTCGTCGGCCTCCACCCCGCCGCTCTTCGAGCTACTTCCCGCAGACGGAGGACGAGCAGTTCCCCGAGGCGCACTCGCCATTGAAGGAGCACGCCTCACCGAACCCCAGCGGGCTGCCCAGCAGCTTCGGCTTGCAGAGGTTGAACGAGCAGTTGGCTGACGCGCACTCGACGTTGAGCGTGCACTTCGAGCCGTTGCCGAGGTTCAGCGCGTTGCCCTTCGCGGTACAGACGCCGAACGAACAGTTGCCCGAAGCGCAGTCGGTGCCGAACGTGCACGGCTCACCGTTGGCGAGCTCTTTTCCGGCCCACGCGAGGCCCGCCGCCAGCACTGCTGCGAGGAAGAAGGTCTTCATCTGTCGGTCACCTCGACGCCCAGCCGCGCGCACACCTCGACCAGTGCCACTTCCGAGCCAGCAGCGATGCCTTGAACGCCGCGCAGCGGTGAGGCGATCGGGTCGATCGAGAACATCGGGGTGTGACGATCTTGCGCGGAGTCGTAGACGAGCTGCGTGACGCCGACGGAGTGCGAGGTGCCGGCAAAAATCACCAGCTCCGCCGACGCCGCGGCCGCGAGGACGCGGGGCCATTGATAGTCGTCATGGCCGTTGTAGTACTCGTCGAACCAGAGCACGTGCTGGCGCAACAGCCCGCCGCACTCCGGGCACTTCGGCACGTTGGCGTCGATGGGGTTGGCAAGAAACGCCGAGACGTCGACGTCCGCGCGCGCGATCGAGCCATGCGGCGCGGCGAACCGGCAGCCGTCGTTCGAGCACCGAACGCGATCCGCGCTGCCATGCACCTTCACCAACTGCTGGCTTCCCGCGCGTTCGTGAAGGGGGTCGATGTTCTGGGTGACGAGAAGAAACTGAAGCCCGCGCCACTTCTCGAGCGCGACGAGGGCACGGTGGCCAGCGTTGGGCTTCGCAGCGAGCACCTTCGCAAAGCGCTGCAGATACCAGGACCACGAGCCTGCGGGCTCGTGGCAGAAGTAGCGGTGGGTGCCGAGCTCGGTGACGTCGCGCGCCCAGACGGCTCCGGGATCTTTTCCGCGGAAGGTGGGAATACCGCTGGCGAGGCTCACCCCGGCGCCGGTGACCACCAGCACCAGGCCTTTGGTGTGGGTCAGGGCGTCGGCGAGCGCGTCGATCACTTCGCTTCGAGCACCACGATGCTGCGGGTCGGCACGCCGTACTTCGCATCCAGAATCGCCACCGGCGCGCCGAGGCTGATGTTCGCGCTGAGCCGCTTGTCGAGGCCCTGCGCAGTGAGCGTCGCCGGAAGGTCGAAGTACTGCTGCGTGTCGAGCAGCCGCTTCCAGGTGCGGCCCGCGGGAAGCGTGAACTCGACGTCGCTGCCTTCCATGTTGATCAGGATCGCGAGCTCGGGGCCCTTCGTGGCGTCGTGGTAGTGAATCATCACCGCCTTGCCCCCCCAGTTCACGGCGTCGGTGTTGGCGGGGCTCTTCCAAGAGAAGGGCGCCGACTTGCCGTACTCATCGGGAGACAGCGCGTACGCGTGGTCTTTGCGGAACTGGATCAGCTGGCGCACGAAGTCGCGCATGCGGTGGCGTTCGTCGTTCGCTTCCCACACGCCCCAATCGAACCAGTTGAACTCGTTGTCGGCGCGCGTCGAGTAGGCGTTGTTGTTGCCCAGCTGGGTGCGCATCCACTCGTCGCCTCCGTTGATCATCGGAGTGCCGTGCGAAATCATCATCGAGACGAAGGCGTTGCGCATGTTCTGCCGCTTCATCGCTTCCTGCGCCTGGCCCCAGTCGCGACTGCGGTTGTTGCTCTCGCCGGAATCGCGATCGCAGAACGGGCTGAAGGGCTGCTCACAGCACACCGGGTTCAGCGGGCCACATTTGTTCTGCTTCTGGTTGTACGAGAACAGGTCGTACATCGTGAAGCCGTCGTGAATCGTGACGAAGTTCACCGAGTGGTATGGCCGCCGCCCATTCCACGAGTACCAGTCGAAGCTGCCGGTAAGAAAGAAGCCGCCGTCTTTCACTTCCGTGCTGTTGAGCTTGAAGTTGTCGTCGTTGATGAACGCGCGCCACCAGTCGCGGAATCGCCCGTTCCACTCGTACCAGCCGGTACCGGGCTTGCTGCTCGCGTTGGGGAAGCTGCCGACACGCACGCCACCAAAGCTCTGGGCCGCTGGCGGCATGCCCTGGTTCGTGTAGCTGCCTGCCGCCCACGGCTCGGCGATGATGCGGGTGTTCAGCTTCTGCAGCACCGGATCGTCGATCACGTCCTGCAGCACCGTGTTCTTCGGGTCGTCCCAGGTGTTGTAGTCGAGGTCCTTCTCGCCCAGCACCGGCGCGAGATCGAAGCGGAAGCCGTCGACGTGCATCTCGGTCGCCCAATACCGCAGCGAGTCGAGGATCAGCCGGCGCATCGGGCGGTGGTTGCAGCGCGTCTCGTTGCCGACGCCCGTGTTGTTCCAGTACGTCTGCTTGTCGGGTGAGAGCGCGTAATACGCCTGGTTGTCGAGGCCGCGGTAGCTGTAGAGGCCGGCGACTTCCTTCGGGTCGAAGTTCACCAACTGCGCGTCGAGCGACGGGTCGGGCGAGACGTCGAACTCGATCTTGTTGCGCCAGAAGCCGCCTTCACCGGTGTGGTTGTAGACGACGTCGAGGATGACCTCGATGTTCCGCTTGTGCAGCTCGTCGACCATGAACTTGAACTCGTCGATCACCTGCTCGTACCGGGTGCGTGACGCGTAGGTCAGCTCGGGCGCGAAAAAACTCAGTGTCTGGTAGCCCCAGTACCCGCCGTCCAGCGGCTTCTCGAACGGAGGAATCAGCTCGACCGCGGTGATGCCGAGATCCTTGAAGTAGTCCGCTTTTTCGGCGAGCCCGCGGAAGGTGCCGGGGTGCAGCACTCCCGACGCGGGGCTGGCGGTGAAGCCCTTGGGGTGGACCTCGTAGAGGATCATGTCCGACCACTTGTGGCCGGCCCAGTTCTCGTCTTCGCGGTTGGTGCGGTACTTCGCTTCGCCTTCCGACCAGACGTACTTCGACTTCACCACCACCGACTTCGAGGCGGCGGCGTAGGTGACTTCGGTGCGGCGCGGGCCCGACGCGAGGTTGCCCTTCGACCAGTCGTGATCGCGGTGGAGCGCCTTTGCATACGGGTCGAACAGCAGCTTGTTCGGGTTGAAGCGGTTGCCGTCGGCGTCGACGTCGCTGATGAAGCCCTTGATCGAGCCCGGATACCACGCAGGGTCGTACTTCCAGTTTCCGCCCCACGCGATGTAGCCGTAGTGCTGGCCGAGCCCGACGCCCTCGATGAACAGGTTCCAGACGTCGCCGAACCGCTGCATCGGGAACTGGCGCGTGGGAAAATTCGACTCGGGGTCGTCGAACAGCAGGATCTCGATCCGTTCAGCGTGCTCGGAATAGACCGAGAAGTTGATGCCCTTGTCGACGAGCGTCGGCCCGAGCGTGTCGAGGTTCTCGATCGCCGCCGCGTCGATCGACGGGGCTTTTGACTCGGTGTGGTACAGCCGCGCGTACTCCCCTCCCTGAGGGCAGGACGTCAGCACGAAGAGGCAGAAGATGACGGGCAGGCGGCGCACGGGTTGCTCTTAAGCCAGCTGGTGGCGGTGAGGGTAGGCCCCGGGCTTCGCGCGTGGTAGGGGACGCCCGGTGTCGGCCGTCAAGCTCGCGGGAATCCGGAAGTCGTTTGGCGACAACGAGATCGTCAAAGGCGTCGATCTCGAGGTCCAGCCCGGCGAGTTCCTGGTCATGGTCGGGCCTTCGGGCTGCGGCAAGACGACGCTGCTGCGGCTGATCGCAGGCCTCGAGCAGTGCGACGCAGGCGAGATCTCGTTCGACGGGAAGCGGGTCAACGAGGTGCCTCCGCGAGATCGCGATGTGGGCATGGTGTTTCAGAGCTACGCGCTCTACCCGCACCTCACCGTACGCGAGAACCTCGCCTTCGGATTGATGCTGCGCAAAGTGCCGCCGGCCGAGATCACGCAGCGGGTGAACGAGGCAGCGGCGCAGCTCGAGCTGTCGGCCCTGCTGGATCGCAAGCCGAAGGCATTGTCGGGTGGGCAACGGCAGCGGGTCGCGATGGGCCGGGTGATCGTGCGCCGCCCGAAGCTGTTTCTTTTCGACGAGCCGCTGAGCAACCTCGACACCTCGCTGCGCGTCGCCATGCGCGGCGAGCTCGCGCGCCTTCACCGCAAGCTCGGAGTGACGATGCTCTACGTCACCCATGATCAGGTCGAAGCGATGACGCTCGCGACGCGCGTGGCCGTGTTCAACCAGGGGGTGCTGCAGCAGCTGGGGCCTCCGCTCGAGCTGTACCACCGGCCGACGAATCGCTTCGTCGCGACGTTTCTCGGCTCGCCGTCGATGAACCTGTTCGCCGCGCGGCGCGAAGGCGAGCTGTTGAAAGGCGCGGGCTTCGAGCTGCCGGCTCCGGCGGAAGCGGCGGGCGAGCTGCTGGTCGGGTTGCGCCCGCAGGATCTTCGCGTCGGCAACGAAGGTCCCTTTGCCGGTGAGGTGGAAGCGGTCGAACGCCTCGGCTTCGACGGGTTCGCGTTCTTGAAGACCGCGGCCGGGCCGATGGTGGCGCGGTTCGAAGGCCTGGTCGACGTGGGCCAGGTGGTGAAGGTGCAACCGGTGGGCGATGTGACCCACCTCTTTTCCGCGGACGGCGCGAAGGCGCTGCGGCACCCGCCGTGAAAGGGCTGCTGCTCTGTCTGCTGGCGACCTCAGCGAGCGCGGCGCCGCTGAAGCTGTGGCACGCCTACCGGGGCGGCGAAGAGCAGGCGCTGCTGCAGCTGTCGAAAGAGTTCACCGCGAAGACGGGGCAGGAAGTCGAGCTGCTCGCGGTGCCCTACGACGCGTTCAGCTCGAAGATCACCAGCGCGATTCCGCACGACGCGGGCCCTGACGTCTTCATCTTTGCGCACGAACGGTTGCGCCAGTTCGTTCGCCTCGGCGTGGTCTCCCCTTCCCTGCTCGGGCAGAGCACCGACTACCTGCAGCCGGCGATCGATGCGCTCGCGGTCGACGGCTCGCACTACGGGTGGCCGCTGTCGCTCAAGTGCCTGGCGCTCTTCTACAACCAGAAGCTCATCACCGAAGTCCCGGCCGACACGAAGGCGATGCTCGCGCTGTTGCCGGGCTTGTCGAACGCGGCCGAGAACCGGTTCGGGCTGGCGTACGAGTCGGGCGACTTCTACTTCCACGCGCCGATCTACTTCGGGTTCGGCGGGCAGCTGTTCGGACCTGACGGCAAGTCGCAGCTGAACACGCTGCAGATGACGGACTCGCTGCGGTTCATCCGCACGATTCAGGACAACCGGTGGATGCCGCAGGAAGCCTCGGGCGCGCTGGTGAAGTCACTCTTCAACGACGGGCGCGCGGCGATGGTGATCAGCGGCCCGTGGTTCGCGGGAGAGATCGAGAAGGACGTCGCGTATGGAATCGCGCCGCTGCCGACGGTGAGCGAGACGGGAATTCCGATGCGGCCATTTCTCGGCGTCGAAGCGGCCTTCGTGTCGTCGAAGTCGAAGCAGCAGCAACAAGCGCAGGCGTTCGCGAAGTTTCTGTCGGAAGCGCCCGCCGCGGTGGTGCGCGCGACGTTGGGCCGGCAGATTCCCGCGGCGATCGGCGCCTATGAAGATCCGTCGGTGCAGAACGACGTCGTCATCTCTTCCTTTCGCAAGGCGGCGCTGCAGGCGGTGCCGACGCCCAATACGCTCGAGATGACGAAGGTGTGGGAGCCGATGAAGCTCTCACTGCGAGCGGTGCTGCAGGGGCTCGCTGCGCCGGAAGAAGGCGGGGCGCTGGCAGAACGCAGGTACCGGGCGTTGCACCGCGAGGCGCCTGAAGATGCGTCGCCAGTTCCGTATGTGGCGGCGTTGGTGGCGTCGGCGCTGTTCGGCGGCGGCGTGTTGTGGCGGCGGCGGCCGCGCGTGACCTTTGGTCGCGCGTACCCGGAGGCGGCGAGGGGGTTGGTGTACGTCGCTCCGGCGGCGGCGGGGTTGTTGGTGCTGGTGGTGATTCCCTTCGCGGTGGGGATTTCGCTGTCGTTGTTCCACCACGACGCGGGCAACTACCGGTTCGTCGGGCTCGCCAACTTCATCGACATTCTCGCGTCGCGTGGGTACTCGATCACCGAGCCGCTCTCTTTCTATTTCACGCTGGTCGTCACCCTGTTGTGGACGGCGGCGAACGTGGTGCTGCACGTCACCGTCGGGCTGACGTTGGCGATGCTGCTGAAGTCGCCGCTGCTGAGGCTGCGCGGGCTCTTCCGGGTGTTGTTGATCGTGCCGTGGGCGGTGCCGAACTACATCACCGCGCTGATGTGGAAGGGCATGTTCCACCGCCAGTTCGGAGCGGTGAACGCCCTGCTCGACGCCCTCGGCATCGAGCCGATCAGCTGGTTCACGCACTTCGCGACGTCGTTCGCGGCGAACGTGATCACGAACACCTGGCTGGGCTTCCCTTTCATGATGGTCGTCTCGCTGGGGGCGCTGCAGTCGATTCCGCAGGACCTCTACGAAGCGGCCGAGGTCGACGGCGCGTCGAAGTGGACCCAGTTCCGGCACATCACCCTGCCCTTGCTGCGCCCCGCGCTGCTGCCCGCGATCATTCTGGGCAGCGTGTGGACGTTCAACATGTTCAACGTCATCTACCTGGTCTCGGGCGGCGAGCCGGGCGGAGCGACCGACATTCTCGTCAGTGAAGCCTTCCGTTGGGCCTTCCAGCGCAACGAGCAGTACGGGTTCGCGGCGGCGTACTCGGTGTTGATCTTCTTCGTGTTGCTCGGCTGGTCGTCGATCACAAGGCGGCTGTCACGCGAGGAGCCGGCATGAAGGGCGCGTCGAAGCTGCAGATCATCGCGCTGCACGTGGGGCTGACGATCGTCTGCTTCCTCACGCTGTACCCCGTGCTGTGGGTGGTGAAGATGGCGCTGTCGCCGACGCAGGCGCTGTCGCTGACCATCAGCCCCATTCCGGAATCGGTGACGCTCGATCATTTCCGCGAGGTGCTCGCGTCTTTCGACGCGCAGGGCCGCTGGCTGTTCGGCCGGCAGCTGCTGTCGTCGCTGGTGGTCTCGGGGGCGACGACGGTTGTCGGCCTCGGCCTGGCGGTCACTGCGGCGTACGCGCTGTCGCGGTTTCGCTTCCCCGGGAAGCAGCTCGGCATGCAGGCGCTGTTGGTGACGCAGATGTTCCCGGCGACGTTGATGCTCGTGCCGCTGTACTCGCTGTTGCAGACGCTGCACCTGCTCGACAGCCTCTCGGGGCTGGTGCTGGTGTACGCCACCTCGTCGCTGCCGTTCTGCGTCTGGATGTTGAAGGGCTACTTCGACACGCTGCCGAAGGAGCTCGAAGAGGCGGCGATCATGGACGGCGCGACGCCCTTCCAGGTGTTCTGGCGCGTCGTGTTGCCGCTGGCCCGCCCGGCGCTGGCGGTGACGGCGCTGTTCTCTTTCATGACCGCGTGGAACGAGTTCATCCTCGCGGCGACGCTGCTGAATGACGCGTCGCTGTTCACGCTGCCGGTCGCCCTGCAGCGGTACGTCGGCGAGTACAAGGTCGAATGGGGCCACTTCGCGGCTGGCGCGCTGGTGGTGTCGGCGCCAGTGATGGCGCTGTTCTTTGCCCTGCAGAAGCACCTGGTCGGTGGGCTCACCGCGGGCGGCGTGAAGGGCTGAAGCGGCTGCTCGAGCGGACCGCGATCCGAAGCTCCTCTCGCAGAGAGAACAACTCCGGCGGCGAGCGATTCGGGGCGGCAAGGCGCACGTGGCCATTGTGGCCGGACGTTTTGTCCCACGCAGAAGGGCCCCGCTGGGCGAATGGGGGGCACAGGCGATGCACACCCACCCCGCATGAGAACTCGAGCCTTTGTGGGTGCAATGGCAGTGTTGGGGTTGGTGGGCTTCGGGCCGATGCAAGCGCGCGCGCAGGAAACGACGGTGACCTTCTATGACACGCTGTCGCCGTACGGCGACTGGGTGGTGGTCGAGGAGTACGGGCGCGTGTGGCGGCCGCACTCGACGATCGTCGGCGTGGACTTCGTGCCGTACGCGTCGGGCGGCCACTGGGTCCACAGCAGCTTCGGCTGGGTGTTCGAGCCCGAGTGGAACTGGGGCTGGCTGCCGTTTCACTACGGCCGCTGGTACCAGGACTCGTTCAATGGCTGGGTCTGGGTGCCGGACAACGTCTGGGCGCCGGCGTGGGTCGAGTGGCGCGTGGGCGGCGGGTACATCGGCTGGGCGCCGGCGGCTCCTCGGTACCACGTGCATGTGCGGCCGAACTGGTACTTCGTCGAGAACCGGCACTTCGTGGAGCGACAGGTCTGGCACCACCGCGCGGTGGCGGTAAACACCGAGCGGGTGATGGAGGTGACGCGGCCGATCGCGCCGCCGTCAGGGCAGGCCTGGGCGCGTGGGCCGCAGGTGGCAGAGGTGCGCGCGGCGACGCAGCTGCCGGTGCCTGAAAGGAAGCTCGAGGGCGCTCCGCGCGAGCCGATGCAGGTGTTCCCGAAGAACATGCCTCCGGCGGCGCCTCCGCCTCCGCCCCGCGGCGTGCAGCCGTCGTTGCCGGAGCCGTCAGCGAAGCTGCAACCGCCGCCCGAGACGTTGCAGCGCACGCCGATGCAGCGCACGCCGCAGCCGATTCAGAAGGCCGAGCCGATGCGCCGCGGGCCGGATCCGATTCAGCGTGCGCCTCAGCCGATGCAGCGCACGCCCAGTGAGTTCCCCGGGGCCCAGCGCACACCGATGCAGCCCGCGCCCGCGCCGATGCGTCAGCAGGCTCCGATGCGTCAGCAGGCTCCGATGCGTCAGCAGGCTCCGATGCAGCAGGCCCCTGCGTCTCCTGCGCTCGCCCGGAAAGTTGCACCGGGCACCCCCATCGCTCCGGGACCTGCACCGATGCCCCGTGGCGGTGAACCGATGGCTCCGCCTCCCGGCCCGAAGTAGCGCCTGGCTGACAGACGCCCCTCAAGGGGCCATCCCACGACCAGGAGTTCAGGTGGGTAGGCGACATGTATGTGCCCAGCGGCGCTACGAAACGTGTGCCTCTAGGCCTCGCGGCTGACCCCTGCGATCTCAGAGAGCCGACGGAAGAACAGCGCGTCGAGGGGCTTGGTGAAGTAGTCCTCGGCTCCGAGGTGGAAGCACTCGTGGCGGGTCAGCTGATCCTCCGAGGCCGACAGCATCACCACCTTGATGTCGCGGGTTTCTGGATCCCGCTTCAGATCTGCGAGCAAATCGCGGCCATCGATTCTCTGGTGGATGTCGAGGACGATCACGTCGGGGTGGTGTTTGCGCGCGAGCGTGAGCACATCTTCCGAGGTGGTGTCCGACAGCGCGGTGAACCCTTCCCGCTGCGCGCCCCGAACCAGCGCGTTGATCATCTCCTTGCTGTCGTCGGCGAAGAGGAGCGTCGCCTTGCTGTACGGAATCTCAGACCAGTTCTCGACCTTCGGAACCGGCGACCGACGAGGCGCGGGCGGCTCTTCCCAGTGGAGGTCGAACTCCAGCAGCTCGACCTCGGGCATCAGCTGCTCGAAGTGAAGCGGCTTCGAGATGAAAGCATCGGCGCCCAGCGCGAGGCACTCGGCCTGGAGGCCCGGCTGATCGGAGCCCGAGATCATCACCACCCGGATGCCCGAGGTGCGCACGTCGCGACGCAGCTTCGTGAGCAGCTCGCGTCCATCGATCAGCTGGTGCACATCGAGAACGATCATGTCCGGCCGGTGCTTGAGCGCGAGGGGGAACACCGTGACCGCTGACGTCTCTGCCACCGTGACCCAGCCAGCCGCCCGCGCCTGTCGCGCCAACGCCCGGACCATCTGCGCGTCATCGTCACAAATCAGGAGCTTCGATCGGGTCACCATGCCTGCCCATTCAGCAAGGCGCCGGCCACCCCGATTCACCCATGATCGTGAGCGGTTGCAAAACCTGGCGCAGGGTCACGGTCGACACGGCGGGTTTTGCAGATCCAGAAACCCCATCGGCACGTTTCACCTTTCATGTTCACTGCCCTCGTCGCGTCGCTGGTGGTCTTTTGTGTTCCTTATGTCCCGCATCACCCGAAACCGGTGGTCGTGACGCAGTGCGAAGGCGTGGATCGGGTGCGGCGGATCAACGGCCGCGAGGTCGAGCGGCAGGTCGCCGCGTGCCGCCCGGTGAGGCTGACGACTCCGGCGGGTTGGAAGTTCGGCCTCAGCCGACGCGGTTGAGAATCGACACCGCGCGATCGAGCTCTTCATCGAGCAGATACGGAGCCGGCCCGAGCCGCAGCAACGAGCCCCGCGAATCCGTCAGCACCCCTTCCGCCTTCAGCGCCTCGACCAGCTCCCCCGCCCGCGGCGTGCGCACCGCGACGAACCCGGCGCGCTTCTCGGCCTCGCGCGGCGTCGCGATCTCGAAACGCCTCAGCCCGTCGATCAACCGCTGCGTCTGCCGCAGCGACGTCGCCCGCAGCACCTCGATCGTGAGCCCTTGCTGCTCGAAGAAACGAATCACCGCCCGCGCGCGGTAGTGGCTGGTCGGGTCGTAGGTGCTGCCCGCGAAAGACTCGGCGCCGACAGTTCCGTAAGGCACGCCTTCCGTCTTCGTGGCGAGCTGTGCGAACCCGGCGAACCAGCCGGTGATCACCGGTCGAAACGGCCGCGGCGGCACGCGCATGAAACAGTTTCCTTCTCCCCATTGCGCATACTTGTAGCCACCGCCTACGAGGAACGCGTCCTGCGCGCCCAGCGACTGCAGGCTGAACGGCACGATGCAGAACGCGTGGTAGGCGTCGAGCAGCACCTCGGCGCCCTTCGCGCGCGCCTCGGCGACCAGCGCATCGAGGCGCGGCACGAGGCTGGCGGTCTCAAAGAGCACGGTCGACGTCAGCACCGCGGCGGTGCGGTGGGTCGTCGCGGCAGAGAGCCGTTCGGCCAGTGTCTGGGCGGGCAGCGCTTCGACCCAGGTGACCTCAACGGATCTTTCTTCCGCGAGGCGACGCAGCTGGCGCGTGATGGTGTGGAATTCACCGGTGGTGGTGACGAGGTGCGGCCGCGCTTTCAGATCGATCGCCGACAGGAACCGCAACACCAGCTCGTGCGTATTGGTGGCGAGGGCGACCTGATCTGCCGGGCACCCAAGCGTGCGCCCGACGTAGCCGCGAATGGCGTCGGCGGCCTCGAGCGCCGCTCCCCATTTCTCATCGGCGAGCCGCGCTGCGTCATCGAAGCAGGCGAGCACCCCGCCGCGGGCGGCATCCGGCCAGGCCTGGTGGGAGTGACCCGTGAGCAGCACCCGGCCGGGCTTCAGGAACGCGGAGTAGTGGTCACGCAGCTGAGACACCGCCGCGCACGATCGGGCGAACCGCCCCACCGTGCAACCCCGTTATCCGCCGCCCCCCATGTAGGTGTGACGGCACACACCCTGCACAAGCCCCCTCTGAGATGGCCGACCCCACAAATGTGAAGGACGAGATTCACCAACTGCGTGAAGACGTCGTCCTCCTCCGAGAGCGGCTCGCGAAGCTGAACGCGAGGCTCGCCTATGCCTCATGGAAGGGGACCGGGATGCCGAACCGCCGGGGCCGGCGCCGCGGCGACGCCTCGGACCCGGCTACAGCTGCTTCGCGAGATCGAGATTCAGCCCTAGAAGTTCGGCCATCGGCACCGCCCTTCGCGAGCGCGAGACCATCGACTCCGCCTCGGTAAACAGCGGAGGGTCGAAGTTGAAGCCCGTGTCGGGCGACAGCGCCTTCACTTCGGCCTCCCACCCGACCCAGCGAAAGTCTCCATAGAACTTCTGTAGATCGCGGTTCAGCGCCCACTGCACGAGCGCCGAGTAGCCGAAGCCCAGGTCTTCCCACTCGAGCGTGTCTGGAGCGAGGTAGCAGGCGCCGCCCTTGCCGTCTCCCAGGGCTCCGCCGTCGAGCGCGAAGAAGCCGCCGAGGACATCGTGGGCGACGATCATCGCTCCGCTGAAAGCCTCGACCAGCGGCCGCGGGGTGAGCCCATTCCAACGCGCGAGATCGCCTTCCATCCGCAAACCGCCCGAGCCGAGAATCCGAAGCCAGCCGTGGTCGACCAGCAGGCCGCCAGTCTCGAAAGCGATCGCTCCCATCGGAGAGCGCGTGGTGACTTGAAGCGCGAGCAGCACGTCGGCGCCGCGGCGGCCGGTGGTCTCGAGGATCTCGACCGGGTTCTTTGCTTTCTGCACCCACTCTTTGACCGTGGGCCACGCGGGCTCTTTCTGCTCGAGCAGGTCGGCCAGGGGCTTCATGCGGGGTCGATGCTCTCGTCGACGGCCCAGGCGTCCTTGACGTTGGTGACCTTGAGCAGCTCCCACGCGGCGAGCGCGTCGACGCAGCGGTCGAGCTCGTTGTTCAGCGAACGGGCGCGCTTGCTGGCGAGGTACTGCTCGGCGAACTTCTTCAGGCGCACACCGATGAAGAGCTTGGCGAGCGTGACTTCACTCTGAGAGAAGAACTCGACAAAGCGAATCGCAAGGCCGCTGCGCCCTTGCCCACGGGAATCGGCGCGTTCCTGGCGCACGATGACGATCTTCGCCTGCACGGGATCTTCTTCAGAGTCGAGCTCGAACGAGGTGCGCAGCTCGGTGTCGACGGGGAGGAAGAACGTCGACTCGAGAAACGCGCCGCTGACAGACACGTTGCTCGAGCTCAGCGAGGCTTCGAACTTCCGTTCGGTGCCTTCGCCCATCCATAGCTTGAAGGGCACGGCCATTCGCGCGCGCGGGAACTGGCGGTGCTCGGGGCCGTCTTTGCCTGCTTCGATCGCGGGGCTGCGCTTCTCGGACTTCGACGTGACTGGCATGGGATCCCTCGGACAACGGGAAGGCATACTTGAAATCTTGAAGCCAGTGTCGGCGGATGCGATTGCCCGCCCTGCTGTCGTCGGTGAAGGTCGAGGTGGCTGGCGGGGTCGCGACCGTTCGTCCGTCGGCGTGGGGCATCGGTTTCCAACCGGCGATGTGTTCCGGCGGCTCGTGCTCTGGGCCGATGGCGTCGAGGTGGCGCAGTTCGCGCGTGGGTCGGCCCTCGAGCCTGGGTTTCGGTTCGCTGGGCGCTGCCGCGCGGGACGAAGAACGTCCGGCTCACCTACCACTCCGCCGACGACCGCAGCCCCCTGCCCCGCGATGACGTCGTCGTGTCCTTATTCGAGCCGTGAAGCCAGAGGCCTACTTCTTCACGCCGACGAGGTGGAGAAACAGGTCGACCTCATCCTTGTTGCGGATCGCGCCGAACATCGTCCTGTACGGCTGGATCTTGAAGTCGGTGGTCTTGATCTTCAGCGAGCCGTCGCCGACGACTTCGCCGTCCTTCTCTTCGACCTTCACGGGCAGCTTCACCTCGCGGGTGACGCCGTGAATCGTGAGCTTGCCGGTGACGACGAACCCTTTCGCGTCCTTCGCGAAAGCAGTCGAGACGAACGAGATGGTCGGGAACTTCGCGACGTCGAGCTGGCCCTCGTCGAGCATGTGGTCGGTGACCCTCTTCTGATCGCCGGCGCTCGTCTCTGAGGACTCGCCGTACTTCTTCCGGTTCTCGGCCTTGTCGACGACGAACGCTGCGACGTTGAGGCTGGCAGAGATCTTCGTCGCCTCGGGGGCCGCAGCGTCCCAGGTCAGCTCGCCCGACACGTCGCCCGCCTTGATGACGTGGTTGTGGGCGAGGCCCGACGCGGCGCCTTCCTTGTACGTCTTCACGATCAGCTCGGACCTCTTCGGGTCGAGCTTGTAGGTCTCGGCGTGGGCGGCGGCGGCGAGGAACAACACGGCAAGGGTGGCGCTTCGCATGGGGCTCCTTTACCGGAGATATAACGACGGGCGCGAATGAAGTCCTTCTTCGGTTTGTTGGGTTCTCTGGTCAGCGTGGTCTGGGTGCTGTTCGTGCTGATCACTCCGCTGCTCGGGGTGTGGCTGGGCTCATCGCTGGTCTCGTTCTACGGCGGGCCCGTCGAGCTCGCCGTCGCGGGCGGCGTGCTGTTGTTCCCGGTGTTGCCCGTGCTCTGGGATGCGCGTGCGACGGTGAAGTGGAACCGGAAGCAGCAGGCGGCTCCGAAGCTCATCGTGGGCAAGCCGAAGAAACGATCGCTGGGAGCGTTCGATCGCATCGTCGTCCGGACGCTGATCCTCAATCTCCTATTCATGGCCGGGCTCGTCGTCTGGTTCCCGAAGGTCGCGTTCAGCGCGCTCGCCACCCGGGGCGATTGGTTCCTGCTCGATCGCCAGGACGAGACGTCGCAGACGATTCGTGGGGCCGTCTTCGCCAGCGCCGCTGGCCTCGAATGGCTGCACAAGCTCGCGAACCCCAACCCGTACAAGAAGGAAGGCGACGACGTCCCCGTGCCCGAGTCGGTGAAGCCCGTGCCCGTCGTCACCCCGACCCCGCCCGTGCGCCGCTGGCCGGTGCGCCCGACGCCGACGCCCGAACCGATCGCAGCCCCTGAGCCAGAGCCCGAACCCGAAGCGCCGAGGTGGGAGGTCGGCGAGACCACGTGGCCGAGGGTCGCGACCGTGCATCCCGTCGTCGAGGCGATGACCGCGGCGGATGAGAAGAGCCTCGAGCAGGTCGCGCAACACATCGCCCAGAGAGAAAGGGATCCGTTCGAGCGCGTGAAGGCGCTGCACGACTGGGTGGTGACGCGGCTGCACTACGACCACGACTCGCTGCAGCCGGGAATGCGGAAGCCGCAGGATGCGCAGTCGGTGTTCAACCACCGCGCCGGCGTCTGCGAAGGGTATGCGCGGCTGATGGTCGCGCTCGGCAAGGCCAGCGGCGACAAGATCGTCTACGTCGTCGGCGACGTGCGGGAAGAGACGGGCGAGGCCGCTGGGGTGGGGCATGCGTGGAACACGGTAGAGATCAAAGGCAGCTGGTACGTGATCGACGCGACGTGGGACGACCCGACCGTCGACGGAAAGCCCGACGGCATCTACAGCACCGAGTACCTCTTCATCCCTCCGCCGTTGGCGATCTTCGATCACCGGCCCGATGACGATCGCTGGCAGCTGCTCGGCCGGCCGTTGTCGCGCGGCGACTTTCTGCGCCAGCCGTTCGCCCGGCCCGGACTCGCCCGCGCCGGCCTCGAGCTCGTCACCCCCGACCGCACCCGCGTCGAGCTCACCGGCGACCTGATGCTCAAGATCAACAACCCCGGCCGCCTCTACGTCATGGCCCAGGTCGGCCCCCGAGACTCGGGAAAGATGGAGCGCTGCGGCGTCGACAACGCGAACCCCGTCGCCCTCACCTGCCCCCTGCCCGCCCATGGCCGCTACCGCGCCATCGTGTTCACCAACACCGAGCTGGCCGGCACCTACCGCCAGGCCGCGGCGCTCGACCTCATCCGGCAGTGACGGCGCCAGGGCGGAGGTTGAACAAAAGCTCCGTCATCCGGAAGAGACCGCTCCGTTCATCCCGCCCGAGAGAAGTCGAGGGATGAGCATCTACCGAGCCCGAGTCCACCCTGAAATCGGTGGTACCGACGCACCGAGGAGACTCACCATTGATTAGGGTCGGGATGAACGGGCGGGCAGGGATGACAAGAATGACGCCAAGCGTTAGGTTCCGCACGCCGATGCATTTTCCCTCTCAAAGCTGTCGCTGCTGCTGCGCTTGTCGGGTCCGCCGTCTGGCGGGTCGCGAGCCAGTGCCCAGCGCTTAGACCTTCGCGCGCTGGACCACTGAACACTCGACGGCCCGCACCCTTTGGTGACGGGCCTTTTTCTTTGGAGAACCGATGTCCGAGATCCCTGCTGTCGACCCGACCCGCATCCGCCCGACGTTCGGCGATGCGCGCGACGCCGAAGAGTTTCTGGTGCAGCTCGAGCGCTTCGAGCGCGGCGAGCTGACGGCCGACCAGTACCGCACCTACCGCCTGTCGCGCGGCGTGTACGGCCAGCGCCAGAACGACGTCCACATGATGCGGATCAAGGTGCCGCAGGGGATGATCACGGGCCCGCAGCTGCGCGTGCTCGCCGACTGCGCCGAAAAATGGTCGCGCGGCTACGGCCACGTCACCACCCGCCAGAACTTCCAGTTCCACTTCGTGAAGGTCGTCGACGTCGCGCCCTTCATGGCTTCGGTCGAAGCCAGTGGCCTCACCTGCCGGGAAGCCTGCTCGCACACCGTGCGCAACGTCGTCGGCTGCCCGTGCGCAGGCGTCTGCAACACGGCCCCGTTCGACGTCACGCCCTACGGCGAGCTGATCACCCGCAACTTCCTTCGAGCGAAGCTGGGCTCGGGTCTGCCGCGCAAGTTCAAGATCAACGTCTCAGGCTGCCCTGACGACTGCGCCGCCGGCGCGATCATGGACATTGGCCTGATCGCGAAAGTGCAGGACGGCAAGCGCGGCTTCAAGATGCTCGCTGCCGGTGGCACGTCGACGCTGACCCGTTCGGCCCGCGTGATGGACGAGTTCCTGCCCGTCGAAGATCTGCTCGCTGCCTGCGAAGCGGTGGTGCGCGTCTTCAACGCCGAAGGCAACCGCCGCGACATGCGCAAGGCGCGCATGAAGTGGGTGATCGAGGTGGTCGGCTTCGACAAGTACAAGGCGCGCTACGAGGAAGAGCTCGCGAAGATCCGCGCCGACGGAGGCCGCCCGGTTCCCGAGGTGGGGCCAGAAGAGCAGGCGCCGACGCAGCGGCCGCTTCGCTCGATTGGCCTGCTCCCTCCTCCTCCCGGCTTCGAAGGGTGGGCCGCGCAGAACGTGAAGGCGCAGAAGCAGGCGGGCTACTCGACAGCGACGGCGTGGCTGAAGCTCGGCGACATCTCGAGCCAGCAGATGCGCGACTTCGCCGACCTGATCGAGAAGTACGGCGACGGCACCGCGCGCACCACGCTGAACCAGAACCTGCTGATTCGCTGGATTCGCAATGAGGAATTGCCCGCGTTCTTCCTCGGCCTGCAGCGCATCAAAATGGCCGAGCCGCACGCCGACTCCATTCGCGACATCGTCGCCTGCCCCGGCGCCGAGACCTGCAAGCTCGCCGTCACCACGTCCCGCGGGGTCGCCCAGCTCATCGGCGACCACCTGCTGCCCCAGAAGCTCTCGGCCGACGCGCTGAAGACGAACATCAAGGTCTCGGGCTGCCCCAACGGCTGCGGCCAGAACCACATCTCGGCCATCGGGCTGCAGGGCGGCATTCGCAAGCTCGGCGCCCGGCTGATTCCGCAGTACCACGTGACGATCGGCGGCGGCGTCGACGAGCGCGGCGCGCAGTTCGGCCGGCTGGTCGCCAAGATCCCGGCCCGCCGGATTCCCGAAGCGATCGACCGCCTGATCGCGCTCTACGAGAAGTCGAAGACTGCCGGTGAGCTGCCGCGCGCCTTCTTTCAGCGCCTCCCGCAAGACCAGGCAAAGGCGCTGCTGCTCGACCTGGGCGAGCTGACGGAAGCGCAAGCAAAGCCCGAAGACTTCATCGACCTCGGCGCCAACGTCGCGTTCACGGTCGAGAAGATGGAAGGAGAGTGCGCGTCGTGAACTCGCTGCCCGCCGACGCGACTGCGCCTGAAGCGATGGCGTGGGTCGAGCAGCGCTTCGGCGCAACGGCGGCGATCGCCTCCAGCTTTGGCCTCGAGGACGTGGTGTTGCTCGAGCTCGCCGCAAAGCATGCGCCGAGCGTGAAGGTGTTCACCCTCGACACCGGCCGGCTGCCGGTCGAGACCTACGAGCTGATCGAGAAGCTGCGCGAACGTTACGGCCTCGAGCTCGAGACGTATTTCCCTGCCACTGCTGCGGTCGAAGCGCTCGTGACGAAGAAGGGAAGCTTCTCTTTCCGCGACAGCATCGAGAACCGCAAAGAGTGCTGTGGCATTCGCAAGGTCGAGCCGCTGTCGCGCGCGCTCAAGGGTCGGCAGGCGTGGGTGACTGGGCTGCGGCGAGCGCAGTCGGCGACGCGGGCGACCGTTGAGTTGGTGGAACAGGACCCAGCGCACGGTGGCCTCTGGAAGGTGAACCCGTTGGCCGCGTGGTCCGAAGCGCAGTGTTGGGACTTCGTGAAGGCGAACCACCTGCCGGTGAACAAGCTTCACGCGCAGGGATACCCGTCGATTGGCTGTGCCCCGTGTACGCGCGCCGTCAAGCCGGGGGAAGACATTCGAGCCGGTCGCTGGTGGTGGGAATCGCCGGACCACAAAGAGTGCGGCATTCACCTGCCTGAGGTGCCGCGATGAGCCTCGACTTCCCGATCTCGCTGCGGCTTCACGGCAAGAAGGTGCTCCTCGTCGGCGCCGGAAAGATAGCGACCGGCCGGCTGCTGCAGCTGATCGAAGCGGGGGCGGTGGTTCACGTCGTCGCTCCGGAGGCGTCGCCTGAGATCTCGAAGCTGGCAGCAGAAGGCGCGATTCACTTCTTCAAGCGCGGCTTCCAGGCCGGCGACTGCGAGGGCGCGTCGATTGTCTTCAGCGCGACCGACGACAAAGAGGTCACCCTCGCGGTGGTGGCCGAGGCGCGGGCGAAGGGAATTTTGGTGAACGCGGCTGACATTCCTCCCCTCTGCGACTTCTACGTGCCGTCGTTCGGGCGGCGCGGGCCGGTGACGGTGGCGGTGTCGACGGCGGGGCTGGCGCCGGGGTTGTCGCGGGCGATGAAAGAACGGGCGCTGGAAGCCGTCGGCCCCGAGTGGGGAAAGCTCGCGACGCTGATGGGTCGGCTGCGGAAGCTGACGCCGCCCGGCCCCGCGCGAACGAAGGCCTTGAGCACCCTGGTCGAAGACGGCGCGGCGCAGCTGCTGGCGCGCGGCGACCGGGCGCAGCTGTGGAAGAAAATCAGATCGGTGTGGCCAGCGACAGGAGCAGCGCGATGAAGCACCGCAGTCTCGGAAAGGTCTACCTCGTCGGAGCAGGCCCTGGAGACCCCGGCCTGCTCACCCTTCGCGCCGCCGACCTGCTCGGGCGCGCCGATGCCGTCGTCTACGACCGGCTCATTCACCCCGACGTGCTGGCCCGCGCGCGCAAAGGCGCCCGGCTGGTGTTCGCGGGGAAGGAAGGCGGGGGCGAGCAGACGCGGCAGGAAGAGATCAACGCGGTGCTGATCGACCAGGCGCGCATGGGCCGGCTCGTCGTGCGGCTGAAGGGCGGCGATCCTTTCGTCTTCGGGCGCGGCGGCGAAGAGGCGATCGCGCTCAGCGAGGCGGGAGTGCCCTTCGAGGTGGTGCCGGGCGTGAGCAGCGGCATCGCGGCTCCGGCAGCGGCCGGAATTCCCGTCACCCACCGCGGCGTCTCGGGCTCGGTGACCTTCGCGACGGGCCATCGCGCGGCCGACAACCCGAACTGGAAGCACCTCGCGGGCAGTCAGACGCTGGTGCTCTTCATGGCGGGCCGGAAGCTGGCCGAGGCGACGTCGGCGCTGATTCGCGAAGGCATGGCGGCGTCGGCGCCCGCGGCAGTGGTCGTGGCGGGCACGTGGGAAGGGCAGCGCGTGGTGGAAGGCACGCTTGCGTCGATCGCGGCGCTCACGGTCGAGGCGCAGGTCGGCTCGCCGGCGCTGTTGGTGGTCGGCGAGGTGGTGCGGCTGCGGTCGCGCCTCACGTGCATGGTGCAGGAAGCGGTGGCCGCGGAGGCGTGTCGATGAGCGTGGATCGCCTGAGCCAGCTGAAGGCGCTGGAGGCCGAGAGCATTCACGTCATTCGCGAGGTCGCCGCCGAGTTCGCCCGCCCCGTGATGCTCTACAGCATCGGCAAGGACTCGCAGGTGATGCTGCACCTGGCGCGGAAGGCGTTTCACCCTTCTCCGCTGCCCTTCCCGCTGCTGCACGTCGACACGACCTGGAAGTTTCAAGAGATGTATGTGTTTCGCGATGCGCACGTGAAGCAGCACGGGCTCAAGCTGCAGGTGCACACGAACCGCCAGGCGATCGCCGACGGCATCAACCCGTTCGACTACACCAGCCAGAAGTACACCCACGCGATGAAGACGGTGGGCCTGCTCGCGGCGCTGGCCGAAGGAAACTTCGACGCCGCGTTCGGCGGAGCGCGCCGCGACGAAGAGAAGTCTCGCGCGAAAGAACGCGTCTTCTCTTTCCGCGATCGCAACGGGCAGTGGGACCCGAAGAACCAGCGGCCGGAGCTTTGGAATCTGTACAACGGGCGCATCGATCGCGGTGAGAGCATCCGCGTCTTCCCGCTGTCGAACTGGACGGAGCTCGACGTGTGGCAGTACGTGCTGAACGAGAACATCCCCGTGGTGCCGCTGTACTTCGCGGCCGAACGGCCGGTGATCGAGCGCGACGGAAACCTGATCATGGTCGACGACGCGCGCATGCGGCTGAAGCCGGGTGAGGCGCCGGTGATGAAGCGGGTGCGCTTCCGGACGCTGGGCTGCTACCCGCTGAGCGGCGCCGTCGAGTCGACCGCCACCACCGTCGCGGAGGTGATCGACGAGATGCTGGCGACGAACTTCTCTGAGAGGCAGGGGCGCCTGATCGACCACGACGAGGAAGGATCGATGGAAGCCAAGAAGCGCGAGGGGTACTTCTAGTGGCCGCGGTGCTCGAGGCGAAAGAACGCGTCCGTCGGCAGGCCCAGGAGCTGCTGCGGCTGGTGGTCGTGGGCTCGGTGGACGACGGCAAGTCGACGTTGATTGGCCGGCTGCTCTACGAGGCGAACGGGCTGTACGACGACCACATCTCGCAGGTTAAGCGCGCGACGCGGCAGGTAGGCGCGGCAGAGATCGACTTCTCGCTGTTCACCGACGGCCTTCGCGCCGAACGCGAGCAGGGCATCACCATCGACGTCGCCTACCGGTCTTTCGTGACGGGCAAGCGGCGGTTCATCGTGGCCGACACCCCGGGCCACGTTCAGTACACGCGCAACATGGCGACGGGCGCCTCGACTGCGCAGGTCGCGGTGATCTTGATCGACGCGCGGCTGAAGGTGCTGCCGCAGAGCCGGCGCCACGCGTACCTCGCCTCGATGCTCGGCATCCGGCACCTGGTGGTCGCGATCAACAAGATGGATCTGGTGGACTTCGATCGCGGCACGTTCGACGCGATTGCTGCCGAGTTCGAGCCCTTCGTGGCGAAGCTCGGCTTCGAGGGGGTGCGGTATTTCCCGATCAGCGCGCGCGATGGCGACAACGTCGTGGCCGCGAGCGCGCGGACGCCCTGGTACACCGAAGGCACGCTGCTGGAGTTCCTCGAGACGGTGCCGGTGGTCGACGCGCGGGCGCAGCAGCCGCTGCGGTTCCCGGTGCAGTACGTGCTGCGGCCCGACCTGACGTACCGCGGCTTCGCCGGGCAGCTCGCGTCGGGCTCGGTGTCGGTGGGTGACGACGTCGTCGTCCTCCCTTCGGGCAACAAGGCGGCGATCGCAGGCATCGACACGTTTGATGGGCCGCTGCAGCGGGCTTTCGCTCCGATGTCAGTGACGCTGCGGCTGACGACGGAGGTCGACGTCTCGCGGGGCGACTTGATCGCGCGCGTGGGCGAGGCGCCGGCGGTGGTGTCCCAGCTGGACGCGAACGTGGTCTGGCTGAACGAGAGGCCGTTGGAGAAGGGCCGCGAGTACCTGGTGAAGCACACGACGCGCACGGTGCCGGCGCGGCTTCAGACGCTCCACTCGCGGCTGGATCTCGAGACCTTGAAGGAAGTGCCGGCCGAGTCGCTGGGCCTCAACGACGTGGGCCACGTGACGCTGCGCTGCCTGCGGCCGCTGACGGTCGATGCGTACGCGAAGGTGAAGGGCACTGGCGCTTTCATCGTCATCGATGCGCTGACCAACAACACGGTCGCCGCGGGGATGATCGCGCGCGTCGGCGATGCGTCGGGGCAGACGACCCGCAGCGGCACGCGGGTCAGCGCCGAGGCGCGGAAGAAGCGGCTGGGCCACGCGGCGGCAGTGGTGTGGCTCGAGGCTCCGCTGGCGGCGGTGTACGCGCTGGAAGAGCAGCTGTTCGCGGCGGGCGTCGTCACGACGGTGGCGGTGGACAGCGCGAAGACGGCGATCGCCGCGGCCGAGAGTGGGCTCGTGTGTTTATGCGTCGGCGAAGGCGACCAGGCGTCCCGGAAGCGGCTCTTCAACGAGCTCGAGCAGTCGGGAGTTCGCGTGGTGCCCGTCTGGGCGGAGGCCAGCGTGGCCGACGTTCAGCGGCTGCTCACCACGTAGGTCTCGTGGTGGGTGAAGACGGGCGTGAGGCGAATCGCCCACGCCGCCTCGGTGAGGCAGGCCGCGTCTCCAGACTCGACGGCGACGTCGACGATCTCGTCGGCCGTCGCTTCCAGGCGCAGCACGCCAGGTCCACAGCTCGCAAAAGCGCCGGCGAACAGCTCGGCCAGGGCGGCGGCGTAGTCGGGCTTCACGCCGGCGACACGAATCCCAGAGCAGCCCGAGGAAGAGTACCCGCCGCAGCCGCAGCCACCGGTGCCGATCATTCCGAGGCCGATCGTCTGGCTGGTGAGCCCGATGGTCGACGCGCCCGCCTGCGCAGGCACGGCGAGGTACGACGTCATCGGCGAGACGGCGCGGGCGAGTCGAGCGACCGCGAGCACTTCGTCGTCGTTCAGCTGGTACTCGAGCTGGTAGTCGCCGATCGCGATGCCGGGCAACCAGCGGCTCAGCGCCGGGTCGATCTTCACGTGAAACGTCTGCGGCACCGACCACAGCTGGCCGCGCACCGTGATCTCAGCCGGAGGCGCCTCGGCGATCGCCGCGAAGCGCAGCGAGTCGCCCTGCTCGAGCGTGCCCGGCGTGTCGAGCTCGCCGAGGCCCGGCGCTTCGACCGAGAAGTGATCGAGGGTTAACGGGCGCACGAGCCCCAGCAGCGCTTCCGGGTCGCCGTCGGGTGTTCCGTCGACCCGCGCGAAGATGCCGCCTTTCGCGAGCGCCGCCAGCGGGCTCTCGTCGTCGCGCTGCAGCTGCAGGCCGCCGGTGCCCGAGAAGCTGCGGGCGAGGACGTGGACGACGGTGGTCGAGGGGAAGGCCACGGTGGATCCGTCGAAGCCATCGCGCAGCGCCTCGTCGGTCATCAGGACGACGCGGGTCGCTGCAGTCGAGGCGGCGAGCTGGGCGGCCAGATCGAGGTTCGAGCCATTGCCGGGGGCGAGCCGCTCTTTCGGCAGCCCGGCGATCATCGCGGCGACCTCGGACACGGGGAGGAAACGGTTGAAGACGCGTTCGGCGAAGCGGCGGTAGACGATCAGCTCGACCTGCGCGTCGGGCACATGCGCGAGGTACGGGCCGATCAGCTCGAGCTGCGCCTTGATGCCCGCTTCGCCTTGCGAGTGCGAGGCATCGATCGCGAACACGACGTTCGGGCGCACCGGCGCCGACTGGAAGAGCTGCGCCGCATCGAGCTCGAGGCGCCACAGCGTGCGGCCCGGACCCAACGGCAGCAACGCCCACTTCGCGTCGACGCGATCGATGTCCCCGCGCGGGAAGGTCAGGCCGTCCACGCGCCACTGGCCCTGCTCGTACCGCGGCGGCACCTGCACGTCGTAGCTGACGGTGAGCACCTCGCCGGCGCCAAGGCCGAACACCCGCAGCTCGACCTGGCCCGGCTGCACCCAGCGCATCGAGGCGGAAGTGGCGGGCGCTGCGTCGCCTGGGCTCAGCAGCGCCTCCCACCGCGCCTCGGCATCAGCCAGCTCCAGCAGCTCGGCGTCGCGGCTGGCGCTGGTGTGAAAGGCGGTGACGACTCCGCCGGCCGGAAGGTCGATGGTGCGGGTGAGCTCGGTGCCGATCGGGCCGTCGTTTCGCAGCTGGTCGGTGACCCGCAGGATGACGATGCCTTCGTGAAGCCGCGCATCGACGGTGTGCGACAGCTCGACCAGCGGCTCGCGATTGCTTTCGAACGCTTCGAGATCTTCGGCCGAGCAGGCGGCGAGGCTCAGCGCGCTGCAGAGGGCGATGGTGCGCATCGCCGTACCGACAACCGGGGGCTGCTTTGGGTTCCTAGCGGCGGGGGCCTGCGTAGGTGCGCGCCCCGGCGCCGGCGAAGGTGGCGGTTCCAAAGATGAGGTTGGTGACGCCGGTGTACGAGTACGCGACGTCGAGCGCCGCCGAGTCCTTTTCCATCGTGCTGGCCTGGGTGAGGACGAGCTTGCCGCTGGTGAAGGTGACGGTGACCGTGGTCGCGCCCTGGGTGAGCACGCACTGCTGGCCCGCGCTGATGGTGAGCTCGGGTGAGGCCTTCTTCTCGGTCGCCGCCTTTCCCTCGAGGACGCACGGGCTCGCGTTGGTCTGCGCGGCGGTGATCACGTACCCGGTCTGCAGCGCGTTGGGCGTCACCGAGATCGTGCCCGTGCCGGTTGGCGTCGACTCGCTGGTGTCGGGCACCGAGTTTTTGTCTTTGCCAGTGAGCGTGAAGTTGAAGGTGCCGACGAGGGGGTCGACGCCGGGGCCACATGCAGAGAGGACGGCGACAACAGCAAGCAGTGCGATTCGCATGGGCGTCCTTTAGTCGATTCGCCGCACCGGGCGAGGCGTCTTGACGTTGCACAAACCTTACACGGAGATTAAGCCTGTCTGCATGGTTCGACTCGCGCTCGCGGTGTTCATGCTTGGCCTCGTGGGCTGCCGCTGTGGGGGCGGGCCCGTGCCCACGTTGCCCGAGAAGATCGTCGGCAGCTGCGTCTACAAGAACCAGTTCAGCAAGCTCGAGGAGTGCACGGACTTCGTCGGCGAGTGGACGACGCAAGAGGCGACCGACACCTGCGCCGGAAAGGGCTCGACGATGGCGTCGAAGCCGTGCGGCATCGAGCAGCGGCTGGGCTACTGCGTCCTCGGAGGCGTCGGCGGCAAGTTCGAGCGCATCACCTTCCCCGGAACCGACGCGGCGTCTTGCGGCTCGGCGAAGCGGGGCTGCGAGTTCTTCGGCGGCGGCGTCTTCGACCCCGCGGCTGCGTGCGGAGGCGTCATTTCCGAGCCGAACGGCACCGGGCTGCCCACCTTCCAGCAGCCGACGCAGAGCTGCGTGGCGCCTAAAGCGGGAGAAGCGCCGGGCAAGGGGCCCAACGGTCAGGTCTGCACGTGGGAAATGATCTCGGGAGCGACCGAAGAAGGCCGCCTCTTCGAGGACTACGCCAGCTGTGATCGCGTCCGCACGCAGCGGCCCTACTACGCCGTGGGCGTCGGCGATCAGGCCGATGATCCCGACCCGCGCCTCGAAGACCCGGCGTACGTGGCCGACGTGGCGTGGGTGAAGTCGCAGATCCAGGCGACGGCGTGCGTCTGCTGCCATTCCACCAGGGCGCCCGAAGGCTCATCGAACTGGTTCATCGAGTCGGCTCCGAACTTCATCAACTCGTTCGGCAACCGCGGGCTGGCGATGGGCGCGGGCTGGGTCGACACGGTGGGCTTCGGCGCCTACCCGAAAGAGCAGAACAACGGCTTCACGCGGGCCAGCCCGGCAGACCCCGCCCACAGCATCTTCGTCACCACCGATGACGCGCGGATGCGCAATTTCTTCGAGAAGGAGCTCACGCGCCGCGGGCTGAAGCGCAGCGACTACCCGGCGGGCACTTATGGAGCTGGCCCGCTGGACGACCAGCGCTTCTACGTACCGAAGGACTGCACCGGCAGTGAAGGCATCGCCGCGGATGGCACCCTCACCTGGCTCAACGGCAAGGCGCGCTACGTCTACGTGCTCGAAGAGAACGCCAGCTCTCCCACGGTACCGCCGAACCTCGACCTGCCGATGGGCACCATCTGGCGCCTCGATGTCGCGGCGACGGGCACCCCGGTCGCCAGTGGCTCGGTGAAGTTCGGGCAGGTTCCCGAAGGGGGAGTCAGCCAGCGGTTCCCGGCTTCCGGCGCTCCGGCGGCGCTGGTGGCGGGCACGAAGTACTACCTCTACGTGCTGGCCGACATCGCGGTGCCGAACACGCGCTGCATCTTCACCGCTCGCTGAGGATTTCGTGGTGTGGTCGCGCCCGGCTTGATCCCGCGACCGCTGCTGCACCTTCTCTTCTTTCTCTCGGGCGGCGCGGCGCTGCTGTACCAGGTGATCTGGGTACGGCAGTTCGGCAACCTGTTCGGCAACGGCGTCTGGTCGGCCGCGCTGGTCACTGCGATCTTCATGGCGGGCCTCGGCGTCGGCGGGCACGTCGCGGGGAAGATCGCCGACCGCAGGCCTGACCGCGCGCTGCGGCTGTACGGGTGGGTCGAGCTGTTGATTGGCGGGTGGGGGCTGCTGGTCGCGCTCGCGCTGCCACTGGCTGGCGTGCTGTCGTCCGCGCTGTCGGCCTATGCGCCGGGCCCCGACTACGCGTCGCTGACTCTCGGCTCGTGGGCCGCGCGGGTTGTGATCGTCACCGTGCTGCTTCTGCCCTCGACGTTGCTGATGGGCGCGACGCTGACGCTGCTGCTGCAGCACGTGATGCGCACCCAGAGCGGCGCCGTCGAAGCCTGGCGCGCCGGCGCGCTGTACGGGGCGAATACGGGCGGAGCGGCCCTTGGCGCGGTGCTCGCCGACTTCGTGCTGGTGCCGAACTTCGGGGCGCTGAACGCGCAGCTGGTCGCCGTCGCGGTGAACGTGCTGGTCGCGGCGATCGTGCTCACGCGCAGTGGGGGCAAGGCGGGCGCCGTTCATCCCCAGAGCAGTCGAGGGCTGAGCGGCCTCGAACGTGCCTCTGCAGATGCTCAGCCCTCGACTGCTCTGGGGATGAACGGCGCCGGCCTCGCGCTCGCGCTGTCGGGCTTCGCGGGGATGGGGCTCGAGGTCTTGTGGTTCCGCTTCTTCTCGTCGGCGCTGGGCGGCTACCGCAGCGTGTTCGCGCTGCTGCTTGCGGTGCTGCTGGTGGGAATGTGGCTGGGCTCGGGGCTGGCCGGGTGGGCGGCGAAACGGACGCAGCGCCCTGCCCTGCTGCAGGCGATCGCCCAGGCGCTTTTGGTGGTGACCTCGCTGCTGTTCCTCGCGTTGCTCGACGTCGACGCGGCGCGCGCAGCGCTGAACGACCCGGGCGGCTTCGGCGAGCACGTCTCGAACCTGATTCCGATGCTGAAGGTGGTCGCGCTTCCCGGCGTGCTGATGGGCGCGGCGTACCCACTACTGAACGCGGTGGTGCAGAGCGCCGGCCCCGAGATTGGCCGCCGCGCCGGGAAGCTGTACCTCTACAACACCGCCGGCGCGGTGCTCGGCTCGCTGCTGACTGGCTTCGTTCTCATTCCCACCCTCGGCGTCCAGCGGTCGCTGCCGTTGCTCGCTGGCATCGCGCTGCTCGGCCTCGTCCCGCTGTTCTGGGCAGCGCGCACCTTCGCTGAGCCAGAGCTTCACTCGATGAAGCGCGCGCTGCCCATCTTCGGGCTGGTGGGAGTGATCGCCATCGGCGCCTGGTCGATGCGCCCGAAAGACGCGGTGCTCTTCTCGGCCTTCGTGCCCGGCTGGTCAGACGAGATCGAGCTGCTCGCCGCTCGCGAAGGCCCGAACGAGGTCAGCGTGGTGGCGAAGTGGCCCGGCGTCGGGCTCGCGCTGTTCACCAACGGCCACAACATGTCGGGCACCACCCGCGGCAGCCAGCGCTACATGCGGGCGATGGCGCACGTGCCGCTGCTGATGCTCGAGGAGCCGAAGCGCGCGCTGGTGATCTGCTTCGGCGTCGGCAACACGGTTCACGCCGCTTCGCTGCACCCGCTGGAGCGCATCGACGTCGCCGAGCTCTCGCCCGACGTGCTGTCGTTGGCGCACTACTTCAGCGAGACGAACGGCGACGTCCTGAAGGATCCACGGGTAAAGGCGCACGTGAACGACGGCCGCCAGCACCTGCGCATGCAGCCTGAAGGCACGTACGATCTGATCACCCTCGAGCCGCCGCCGATCGCTTTTGCCGGCGTCGGCGCCCTGTACTCGCGCGAGTTCTACGCGCTGGCGAAGAGCCGCCTCACTGAGCCTGGCCTGCTGACCCAGTGGCTGCCGGCGTACCAGGTGTCGCCCGAGGTCGCGCGCGCGATGGCCGGAAGCTTCGTCGCCGAGTTCCCTGACGCGGTGCTTCTGTCGGGCCACGGCGCCGAGCTGATCCTCCTCGGCAGCAAGGCTGGTAAGGCTCGGCTCAATATGTCCACGGTACGGAGGCGACTGGAACAACGGCCGAAGGTCGCGGAAGACCTGTCGCGCTTCGAGCTCGGCACGGACGATCAGCTGGTTGCACTGCTCGCCGCGTCGAACGGCGAGCTGACGAAGTATGTCCACGGTTCGCCGCTGGTCACCGACGATCGCCCGTTGAACGAGTACGGGGCGCGTTCGAAGAAGCGGCTCTTCCGGCTCGACCCGGGGCTCTTCCCCGCCAACGACCTGGCCGGGTGGTGTGACGACTGCGGAGACCACGCCGCGGCGCTAGAGCCGATGCGCGCGAAGTACCAATCGCAAGCCTTCCTGACGGGCGATCGCTGATGCGCCGCGGCTGGTTGCTGATCGCCCTCGCGCTGACGCCGGGGTGCTTCAAGACGAAGTATCTGCTGCAGGCGGCGGCCGGGCAGTACGAGCTGCTCCACACCGCGAAGCCGATCTCGAAGGTGTTGGACGACTCGCGCGTTCCGCCGAGGACGCGGTACCTGCTGGGCCAGGTGGCGGCGATCAAGTCGTGGGGGACGTCGCGCGGGCTGAAGCCGACGAACAACTACGGGCGCTATTCCGACCTTCATCGATCGGCCGCGGTCTACGTGGTGCAGGCGTGCGCTCCGCTGTCTTTCGACGTGAAGCGCTGGAGCTTCCCCATCGTCGGCACCGTGCCGTACCTCGGCTACTTCCGCGAGCCGCCTGCGCGCGCGTACGCCGACAGGCTGGCGAAGGAAGAAGGGCTCGACGTGGCGGTGCGCACGGCGTCGGCCTACTCGACGCTGGGCTGGTTCCGCGATCCCGTGCTGTCGACGATGTTGTCGGACGGCGACGAGGCGCTGGGCGATCTGGTGAACGTCATCCTCCACGAGTCCGTTCACGCGACCTTCTACGTGCCGAACCAATCGTCTTTCAACGAGAGCGCCGCCAGCTTCATCGCCGACCACCTCACCCCCGAGCTGCTCGACGAGTCCTTCGGTAAAGGCTCGTACCCGGCAAAGGCGTGGCTCAAAGACCAGCTGCGCGGCGATGGGTGGCGCAAGCGGATGCACGAGACGTACGAGGCGCTGGATGCGCTCTACAAGTCCGACCGGCCTGATTCCGAGAAGCTCTTCGAGAAGGCGCGGATCCTCGAGGCGGTGAGACAAGAGCTCGGGCTGCGGCGCGCGCTGAACAACGCCTGGCTGTCGGGCAGTCGCACCTACGAGACGGGCAGCGCCGCCTTCGATCGCATCCGCGCCGCCTGCCAGACCTGGCCCCGCCTTCTCGTGGCCTTCGCGGGCTTGCAGGAGTCCGACTTCACCGAAGCGCAGCAGCAGGCCTTCGACCCGGTGCTCGACGCCCTCGCCCGGCGCGCCTGCCAATAAGGTCCGCACGTGGGGGACGTGAATCCCCGGGTGTTCGGCGCCGACGACCGTCGTCGCCAAAGACCGCGCCACCGGCGGCGACTCGGCCTCAGCGACCCTCCGCTGCAGCAGCTCACGAGCTACCCGACGTCCATCTCGATATTCTGCAAGCTTATGTCATGCCTGCAACACATAATTACGTCTAATCATACGGGGAAGATCTTTAGTTATTATCAGGGGTTCAGCGATCGATAAGGTTTGACTGCCACCCGGATGGGGCGCATTCCTCAGATCGGTGCTGATCGAGTCAGCCCCGTGCTCCAACACAAGGGAAGGGTCCCACATGAGTCTCAATCGCGCGGTGTTGTTCCTGGCAGTGGCACTGGCAGCATGCAGCGGTCCAGTCGGGCCGGCCGGCGCTGCGGGCACCCCGGGTGCCAACGGGATGACGGGGAACCCAGGCTCGACGGGGCCGATCGGGCCTGCCGGACCGATGGGTGATGCAGGTCCGGCCGGGCCCGCGGGTCCTCCCGGCGACGCAGGCCCGGCGGGGCCGCCCGGCGCGGCCGCGATCACGCTGTCGAAGTGGGACAACCTTCCGGGTGTGGTGGTGAACATCACCGGCGTTGCCGGCGGGTCGGGCGCGAACGGCAACCTCCTCGTGGGCGACACCGCGCGGGTCACCTTTACGATCAAGCGCAAGGACGGCTCGAAGCTGCCGCTGGCCGACATCTCGGCGGCGGCGATCTACCTCTCGGGGCCGACCTCGAACTACCAGCGGGTCATCGCCTCCCAGTCGGATCTGCTGGCCCGCACCGTGGCCAACGCTGACGGGACGTACACCTACGCGTTCGCAACCCCGATTCCCGCGACCTACCTCGCGCCGCTCAATGACTCACCGTCGTTCGATGCGGGCTCAGGCGAGCTGACCGGCCGTCCGCTGCTGGATGGCACCTACACCGTCGCGATCCAGCTTTCGAAGAACTACACCATCGAAGGCGTCAGCTACCGCGACGCAGGCAATGCGGTCTTCAACTTCCTCTTCGGCGCAGCGACCACCGCCGTCAAGCGCGAGGTGGTCACCGAGGCCAACTGCAACCAGTGCCATACCGACCTGCGCGCGCACGGCGGCTCCCGCAACGAGCTGGGCACCTGCCTGCTCTGTCACACCGCTGGCGCCGAGGATCGCAACATCCCGACCGTCCTCGGCGGAACTCCCGGCGTCAGCATCGACTTCCAGGTGATGATCCACAAAATCCACAACGCCGCCCACCTGCCCTCGGTGCTCGGCGTCGGCGTCCAGCCCAGCGGTGCGCTCGACTACTCGGTCGCCGCCAAGCCGTACCAGATCGTCGGCTACAACAACTCGGTGATCGATCTGTCGGAGATCGCCTTCCCGGTGATGCCCAGCGCCTACGCCGCGTTTCTCTACGACCAGCCGGGTACCACCTACCGTGGCGCTGCGGGCAACGGCTTCATGCCCCGCGACACCGGCTGGTCCGCGCTTTCCCCAGCCGCGAAGCTGAAGGAAGACAAGGTCCGCACCGGCGCGGTCGCATGCGCCAAGTGCCACGGAGATCCCGACGGCATCGGCCCGCTGCCCGCACCGGCCCAGGGCCTCAACCACGAATCGGTGGTGACGATGAAGGCCTGCGGCTCGTGCCACGACGATGTCGACTGGGCTCTGCCGTACCAGGCCAACGGTCTGACAATGCCGGCCCAGGCCAACGACGCGAACTGCTCCGTCTGCCACACGGGCGTCACTGCGCTGCCGAACGTGCGCGAGGCCCACCTCCACCCGTACAACAACCCGGCGCTCAACACCGGGGTCAACCTGACGGTCACCGCGCTGGCCGCGGGCAGCGGCCCCGGCGGCAAGCACCAGGTCAACGATCCGTTCGAGGTTTCGTTCTCGGTCACCAACGATGCCGACGCGGGCGTCCCGGTGATGTCGCTCACCCGGCTGCAGGCGATCGTCGTCGGCCCGACCTCGAACCGTCAGATCATCATCCCCAACTCGAACCCGTATGACTTCGCGTTCCGCAAGTCCTCGCCGTTCACCGGCAGCGGCGCCGCCTCTGGACTCAGCGTCGCCGCCGGCGCGACCGAGCAGGTCGTCGCCGCGGTCTTCACCAGCGCCACCGCCTTCGACGTGGTCGGCTCCACCACTGCCCCGCTGCTCAACCAGGTACTCGGCGCGACGACCGGCGCGACCGCGACGGTCAGCTACAACGGCCTGTCCTTCACCGTGACCCAGGGCGCGACCGCGTTCGCGGCCAACGACCGCTTCTACGTCGAGGTGGTGCCGCCCGCGGCGACCTACACGCTCAAGGTGCCGCTCGACATCAGCTTCGAGCGGGTCGGCCTCGCCACCGGCGGCGCCGACGTTCTCACCGTCGGCAACCTCCCGCTCCTCTGGGGACGGCAGGTGGTGATGGAGCGCAGCGCGCTCCTCGGCGGCGCGCCGCTCTCTTCCGGCTCGGCGCTGTGGCAGCGCTTCGTGGTCGCCGACGCCACCGCGCTTTCCGGCGTCGCGGTCGGTGACCGGGTGGTGATCGACAACGGGCTAGCGACCGAGGAGTACGTGCAGGTCGGCCGGATTCAGACCAATGACGACACGACCAGCGCCGACCTCGGCGCCTTCGATCGCTTCTGGTTCGTCACCGCACTGCGCTACCCGCACGCGGCCGGCGCAACGCTGCAGGAGGTCACCTTGAGCGCGCGGCGCGAGGGCGCCCACTACACCGTGTCGAACGCGACGAACGGAGAGCTGACGCTGATCGGGGGTGCCTTCGCCGCGGGCAACCCGGTGGTCGTCAGCTACCGCACCTGGGGCCGCTTCGGTTGGAAGCGCGCGCCGGGGGAAGTGGTGCAGCAGGTGTTCCCAGCGCCGATCGCCGACTCCGATGAGGTCGACGCGTCCTGGGGAGACTGGAAGGGCCTGCCGCTCCTCGACGGGACCTACACCGTCGGGCTGTGGGCCAACAGGGACTTCACCGTCACCCCGACCGGCGTCTCCACCGCCACCACCGCGTGGGACAACTTCACCACCGACAACACCACCTACCGGATGATGGCCAGGCCGGCGACGAAGGACCTGCTCTATGGTGCCGCCACTGCGATTCAGTCGCGGGCGGTGATCTCCTCCGGCGCCAACTGCGACACCTGCCACACCGACCTGGCTGCGCATGGGTTCGGCCGCCGCGGCCTCGACACCTGCCTGCTCTGCCACAACGCGCCGGGAGTGGAAGACGGCCCGAAGTACACCTTCGCGTCCTGGTACGTGACCGCGACCCCGGGCGCGACGATGGACTTCCGCCAGCTGGTGCATCGGATCCACGCAGGCAAAGAGCTCACCAAGCCGTACGTGGTCAACGGCGTCTTCCTCGGCACCCCGTACCCGATCAGCTACGAGAACGTCGGATTCCCCTCGTTCCTCGGCGGAGTCTCCGAGTGCACCAAATGCCACGGAGCGGCCAACACCGCCTGGCAGGAGCCGGCCCCACGCAGTCACCCGATGGCCCCCGCGCCGGTGCGGACCTGGGAGGTCGCGTGCAGCTCGTGCCACGACTCGGATGCCGCCCGGGCCCACTTCTACGTCCAGTCCGCGCTCGGCTCTGAGTCCTGCACGGTGTGCCATGGCAAGGGCCGCGAATACTCGGTCGAGGTGAGCCACAAGGTCCGGTAGCCTCAGGAGCGCCAGCTGGGCATGGGTCGCTCGAGAGCCAGCTCAACCTCCTTTTTTCCTGACGGCGGCTGCGGCCCACCCTCCGAGCCGGCAGTGCCGTCAGGCGGCGCTGCTCCTGGTGGGCGCGGCGATGCTTCGCCGTCGCTTCACCCGCCGCTAAAAGGGCGAAGCGGTGACGCGAGTGGCGCCAGTTGCCGCGTCGCGGCAGGATGCGCCCGCGGGGCCTGGGTAAAGAAGAGGGAGAACAAAATGCGGCTGACTGTCTGGGCAGTGTTGGTGGCGTCGTCCGCCCTGGCCCAGGAGACCAAAGAGATAAGCCTCCTGGTCGGGACCCAGAGGGTGGTCGACGCGCCCGGCTTGAAGCGGATCGCGGTAGCAGACACCTCAATCGCGGACGTAAAGCTGATCGGCAACTCACAAATGCTGGTCATCGGAGCGGGGGAAGGGAAGACCACACTCCTGTCCTTGACGGCGGGCGGCGAGCGGGTGAACTACCTGATCACAGTTCGGCGCGGAGTTCCTGAGATTACCGACCCGACCTTCGAGAACGGCATCACGGTCGAGAAGGGACAGCGTGCGACCTACAAGGCGACCGGAATCACGGCGATCGAAGTGGTCGACCCGACAGTGCTCGCGGCAAAGCTCACGGGGGGGAAGTTGACTGTGACCGGAAAGGCCTCTGGCAATAGCGAGCTGGTGCTGTCGCGCGGAAAGCTTACGAACCTTCGGATGCCCGTCGAGGTTTTGGGTGAGGCGGCGACCGAGTCGAGCCTGGGCGGAACGGTGGATTCGGCGGTGAAGGAGCTGACCCTCCATGGGCGCACCGCCGGGCAGGTGATGCTGCAGCTGACGATCGCGGGGAACCCTCAGGCGCTGAATGTGCGAGTGCTCCCCTGAGCCCAGGCGCCAGGTCAGCGTGGTGAAGGTCAATGTCTGACCGGTTGCAGCAGGCGCTCATCGAAGGCTCGCGCGACGATGCGTCAGCTGCGCTTGGCGCGTACATGAATGGCGTCTTCCACCAGGACCAGCACTCCCCTTCCACGTGGACCGCCGTCGCGCCGCTGGTCAACGCGCAGTCGGACATCGCGTACCCCGCGCTCGGCAACAAGTTCCTCTTCTTCGCCTGGACGCCCGAGACCGGACGCGAGCCCTTCACCTGGGAGCCCGACCCGCCAGTTCCCGAAACGCCTCAGCGCGGCTGTGGGTGCAGCAGCGCAGGCGGGTTCGGGCTTCTGGCGCTCGCGCTCGCGCTGCTCGCGACGAGACGCCGGCGTTGTTGACCGAACAGACGCTGGCCGACATCTGGATGTCCGGTCTCGTCTTCATCGACGGAGGCAAGGCGGTCGTGGCCACGAGCATCTCGCGGAAGACCAACGACCGCACGGTGATGGTCTGGGACGTCGAGCGCGGCGAGGCGCGCTGGTCGCAGTCGATCTCCGAGCCGGCGACGATGCTGGTCGCTTTGGACGAGTCGTGGGTCTGCACTTTCGGCAAGACGCACTTCAAGCTGTGGAACCTCGCGACCGGTGAATTGCTGCGGCAGTTCGACCGCACCCTGCACCCCGTCGTCGTCACCGGCGCGAACAAGCTGCTCACCATCGAGTCGCTGCCCACGCAGCGCGTCGATGGCTCGACGTACGACAGTGGCCAGATTCTCTTCGTCTTCAGCCCCGCCACCGGCACCGTCGAGTCGTACGTCGGCCTCGGGATGGACGCCTACCGCGTCGCGCTGCTCGGCAACCGCCTCGTCTGCTCGGGCCTCTCGAAGCTCAGCGGGGGCAACGAACTCTCTGTCTTCGACCTCGTCGCGCAACAACGCACGTCGACCGTCGCCGTCGAGCTCAAAGGCCACCTCGTCCTGCGCAGCAACGGCGAGCTGCTGGTGCCGATGGACTTCGGTGGCCCATCCATCGTCGACCCCTTGAGCGGCCGCACCATCGACAGGATTCAAGACGGCGATCGCCAGATGGCTGGGGCCTTCGCGCTGTCACCCGACGGCCGGCTGCTGGTCACGAGCCACGGCTGGCAGGAAGACAACCACTCGTCGATCATCGACCACTGCCTTCGCGTCTGGGACCTCGATCAGCGGAAGCTCGTTCGCTGCGACCTGCTCGGCGGGCAGCGCATCCCTTCGGCGCTGCGCATCACCAACGACGCCGCCGTGCTCGCCGCGAGCGCCAACCGTGAGCTGACCTTTTGGCACTTCGGAGGGGCATGATGCGAATCGCCGCTGGCTGGATTGCTGCGCTCTTGTTGGTCGCCTGCACAGAAGAAGCACCTGTCGATCCCTCGCCCATCACCAGGGTGCCGCCCACGCCCGTTGTTGCGCCACCGCCACCGCCGCCGCTGCCGCCACCAGTGCCCGTCGAGCCCGCCGCACCTGAAGTTCCAGACGACGCTGCGCTCAGCGCCGGCTTTCGCCTCTACCAACGCGACGTGAATGGCTTCGGCCCCTACGAACGCCACGTCCTGGTCGAGGGCGATTTCAACGGCGCGACGCTGACCGTCGTCGAGATTCATGGACGCAACAGGAAGGGAGAGCTCTTCGCCCGGCATCGACTGGGCAAGGACGACGTTCAGAAATTAGTCAGCGCGATCGACGAGGCGAAGTGGTGGACCCTCGGAGATGAAGACGAGAGCCGCTGGACAACTGACAGCACCTCGCACCTGCTCTCGATTCGCCGCGGCGGGTTCAGCCACACGATCAAAGTCGATGCGGGGTGCGCCTGTCCTCAGGGCCGCGGCTGCGACTGCCCACAACTGACATTGATGAAGCTGATTTCACGATGGGACGCGAAACTCGCGGCGTCGACGAGGGTGAAGCTTCCGGCCCCACGCATCGAACGCTTCAAGGCGCCGCTGCCTGCCGAGACCGGCGAGCCCGTCGACTGCGAGACCGGCCCCGGTGGGCTGCTGGCGTGCGAAGGAGACCGGTGTTTTCCGAAGGGCAACAAGCAAGTCGCCTGCTTCTCGAGCCCTTTCGACGAGGGCCAGCGAATGCGGGTTCGCCGCACGACCGCTGCGGCCCCTGTCCACAAAACGAGCCCGACCTACGCGTGGGCCTTCGAGACCGAGGACGGCCGGCGTTGCGAAGGGCGGCCGCTGCCAGAGGCACAGGATTCCATCTGGGCCTGCCGAACCGGTGGGCCCGGCGGAAGCCACGTGCGGTGGGTCGTCAAGGCCGGTGGCGGTCAGGTCGCCGTCATGTTGAGCGACGACGACGGCTTCGACATTTCGCCGATTACCGTCATCTGGCCCTAGACGTTCGGTGTTGCTACACCCCCGCGCTGTGAAGGCCTCGCCTTCGGTCTGGGAAACCAGGCGTACGGCTAGCGCGAGTACGACAAGGCGCTCAGCTGGTACTTCCTCAGCAACCGCCTCGTCCCCAACCGCAACGTCCTCTTCAACATCGCCCGCTGCTTCGAAGCGCTGGGGAAGTTCGACGAGTCCCTCGCCGACGACGACGCCCGCGAGGTGAAGGCCGCCATCGCCGGCGCGTCGATCGCCGTTCTCGAAGGCGGCATTTGGTTCGGTGAGGGCGACGTGCTCCTCGCCTGGCAGAACCAGACGCTTTCGACGGCCACGGTTCTTGCCAACAACACGGTCGCCTTCGGGCCGGCGGTCGATGCGCCGTTTCCGCAAACGTGGAGCCTGAACCGTTCATCGCTTGGCGTTGCTGGAGCTGACGGCGGCGCAGCGACGCCACGTCCGGCTTCGACGCCACGAACTTTGCCGGTGCCGATCTTTGCGGCGACTCATCCTCGACTGCTCTCGGGATGAATGGAGCGGCGTCACGAACTTTGCTGGTGCCGCTCTCTTCGGCGACTCATCCCTCGACTGCTCTCGGGATGAACGGAGCGGCGCCACAAACTTTGCCGGTGCCGATCTTCTGCGGCGACTCATCCCTCGACTGCTCTCGGGATGGACGGAGCGGCGCTGCTAGCGCTTCGGCAGTGCTGCCTGGCAGGCCGCCAGACGCTCCTCGTCGGGCTTCGCAAGCTTCTGCGCTGGCTCGGCTTCGGTAGGGAGTGACGCGCGGACGGTGCTCAGCTTGCTGACCGCGGTGCGGGCGAACGACCCAGTCGCCGCGGTGCACCGCAACGGCGTGCTCCACATCATCAGCCGTGCCCGCAGCTCGATCGTGTCGGTTGGCTACAGTTGGGAAGCGCGCGTCGTCTCCGAGCCCGTCGAGACGCGCCCGTTGTTGTGGAAGTTCATCGCCGATGCCGAGCCCGCGCTGCGCCGCTTCGTCGATCACAGAGGCTTCCCGATGTCGGTGCAGCCGGACCTCACTGGCGCCGTCGCGCTGCCTTCGGGAGCCCTGGCCCTGACCGACGCGCTCGGCCGCCGCATGCTTGAGGTGAAAGTTCGCACGACCTGGGGTTCTCGAACGCGGCCTTCTTCGGCACCGAGGAGTCTCAAGGCCCGTTCACCCGTGATTCGCTGCCGATCGTTGCGGTGCCCTCGAAGGTGCAGGCGCTGTTCCACGCCGGGCTCGATCAGCGCGTGTCGAACAACGGCCTGAGCTGCGCCAGCTGCCACCCCGACGGCCGCGAAGACGGGCGGGCGTGGTCACTGGCAGACCCCGATGCTCACCCACCGGCTCGACGCCACCGGGCCGTTCAACTGGCTCGGCTCCGCGCGCACGCTCGAGGAGAACCTGACCCAGACGATGACCGAGCGGCTCAACGGCGTGGGCCTCGAAGGCCGCGAGCTGAAGGCCTTGACCCGCTTCGTGCGCGATGGCCTTCGCCCGGTGGTGCAGCCGGCGCCGAAAGAGCCCGAGCTCGTCGCGATGGGCCGCGAGCTCTTCAACGACGCGACGGTTCGACACGCCGAGTTTGAAGTCGATCGCGCTCACCGCTCCGTACTTTCACGACGGCTCGGCCGGCTCTCTCGCGGCACGGATCGAGAACAATGACGACCGCATGGGCACCACGAGCCACCTGGACGCCACGCAGCGTCGCGCGCTGGTCGCGTACCTCGAGACGCTCTGACCGAGGCAGCTGGCACCTGCTGACGCGAGGCTGCCCGACCGCACGCTCCGGCCCGGAATCGCTTTGGGCCAGGACTTTTCCAAAACACGCCCACCACCTGATTTTTTATTAGGGCTAACGCGTAATTTGGAAAAGTCCGCCGCCGCGAGGCCCCGCGGTCGCTGCCGCGGCGTGGAGTCAGCATGCTTCGTCCTAGAAAGTGACCGCGAGCCCGACGTTCGGCTGAATGGTCGCGCCGCCGAGGGTGCGCTTCTTGCCGAAGAGCACGGGGCTGGCTTCGGTGTTTCCGACGGTGAGCTCGAGCATGCCGCTGACGCGCCAGCCGCCGAACCGAAGGCCCATCGTCGCGCCGTAGAACATCATGTCGACGGAGGAGCGGGTGACGACCTCGGGCTGGGTGCCGCCTTCCGCGCACTCGCAGGGGCGCGCGTAGAAGGTCTGGCGCATCGTGGTGCGGCTGTAGAGGAACTTGGGCACGAAGTAGATGCCGATGTGCGAGTTCCAGTCGGCGTTGAAGTACACGGGCACCTCGAGGTCCCAGCGGTTGAAGTCGTCGAGCTTCACGCCGCCGAACGCCCCTTCAATCGGAGCGTTCATCATGTACTTCGCCACCGCCACGCCCAACGCCACGTCGTAAGATCTGCCGCGCGGCTCGTCCCAGTCTTCCGCGTCGCCGCTGTGGTGCACGCGCAGCTTCAAGTCGCCGCGCAGCGAGCTGCCGCTGTAGCGGAAGCCCACGTCGAAGTTGCGGATGATGCCGACCCGGCCGTTGAGCTCGAACATCGCCGACGGCGGAAACAGGGCCAGCGCGATCGCCGCGGTGCCGAGTGCATCCTTGTCGTCGGCGGTCAGCACGTAGGGCTGCCCGGTGTCGGCGTTCTTCACCGCTGCCTTGGCGCCGACCTTGACGCCTTCGCTGGCGCTGTTCACCAACTGCCCGAACGGAATGTGCGCGCCGACGCCGCCCGTGATCCGAATCTGCCCGGGATTCAAGGTCTTGGCGGTCTGCAACGAAGAGAGGTTGGTCGCACAGCCCACGACGAACGGAAAGAGACAGCAGGCGAGGATCCGGTTCATGCACCAGTAGTTGCCGCACCGGTTTCAGCCGATCACTTCGGCTTGCCGTTTTTTGAATGGGGCTGCGGCTCAGCGGGTACGCCGCCCAGGCCGGACGACATGAAGAGATCACCATTGCCGTCGATGACGACCGCCTCGACCTCGGGCAGAGCCTCGATGAGCTTCAGCCCCTTCTCGACACCCAGCACGAAGACGCCCTTCGCGATCGCGTCCGAGTACCAGGACTCTTTCGAGACGATGGTGACGCTGCGCATGTGCTGCACGGGGTAGCCGGTACGCGGGTCGATGATGTGGGCGTAGCGAACGCCGTCGAGCTCGAAGAACCGCTCGTAGTCGCCGGAGGTCGAGATGGCGCTGTTCGACACTGGGAGTACGGCGACGACGTTGGCGCGATCGCGGGGATCGCGAATGGCGACGCTCCAGAGCTTCTTGTCCCAAAGGCCTGACACCTTCATGTCGCCGCCCGCTTTGACCGCGTGGTTCTTGAACCCCGCCTTGCGAATCAGCTCGCTGGCGCAGTCGACCGCGTAGCCCTTCGCGATCCCGCCCAGGCCGATGCGCATCCCCTTCTTCGTCAGAAACGCAGTGCCGGCGTCGAGGTCGAGCTCGAGCGCGCGGTAGTCGATGAAGGCGATCGCTTTGGAGATGACCTCGGGCGCCGGCACCTGCGGAGGCCGCGCCTTGAAGTCCCAGAACTGGCCCGCGCCGGCGTAGGTGACGTCGAAGGCGCCGCTCGTAATCTCAGACATCTGCTTCGAGCGCTGCAGCAACCCCAACAGCTCGGCCGCGACCTTCACCGGCTGCTCGCCCGCCGCGCGGTTGATCGCCGACAGCTCGCTGGACTCATTCCAGTCGGTCATCAGCGCTTCGATGCGAACGATCTGGGCGACTGCGTCGTGCGCCGCCTGCAGCGCCTTCACCCGCGTATGCGAATCGGCGCGGATCACGATCTGCACCTCGGTGCCCATCGCGGTCGCGTCGAGCTCGACGACCTGCTCGGTGGGCGTCGCCCCAGGAGCGACCGCTGCGCAGCCCGCCAACAGCAGCGCCCACCCGGCCTTCACTGCACGGCCAGCGCGATCGCCGACAGCAGAGGCTCGTCGATCGCCGTCGACACCATCTTCACTTCGCCGTTCTTCGCGACCAGCACGAAGCTCGGCGTGCCCTTCACCTTGAACAGGTCGGCCACCTCGAGCTTCGGGTCGAGCACGTTCGGGTAGGGCAGCTTTGCTTCCTGCGCATACCCTTCGGCTTTGTCGGTCTGCTCGTCGACCGAGATGCCGAGCAGGTCGAGCTGCCCCTGCTGGGATCTTTGAAGCTCCAACACCGCGGGAAGCTCGGCCTTACAGGTCGCGCACCAGCTGGCCCAGAAGACGAGCAGCGTCGGGCGCTGCAGCGCGGCGGGGTCGAACACCTGCAGGCCGCCTCCGATGCGCTCGGCAGTGAAGGTCTGCGCTGAAGACGCAGCGAGCGGCGGCGCCGTCTTGCAGCCGGCCACCACGAGCAGCGCAGCGAAGAGAAGCGATTTCGTCACTTGGGCCAGTACGCGAGGTCGAAGCCGACGGTGAGCCAGAGCATCTCGATGCCGTCGGTGCGGTGGTAGAAGTTCACGCCGATGTCGTAGTCCGCGAGCCACAAGAACCGCACGTTCGGAAAGCGGAAGTTCAGCGACACCATGTGGCCGAAGAAGCGGCCGAGGTCCGGATCCGAGGTGGCGAACAGCGCGTCCTCTTTGGCGCGCCGTCCGTAGAACCAGGCCGGCGTCTGCACGTAGAAGCGGTAACCGGGCGAGATCGACATCACCCGGTCGAACAGGTACCGCGTGAAGATGACGTTGGCGGTGTTGCCAAGAACGCCCCAGCTGTCTGCGTAGAAACGATACGACCCTTCGACCGAGGTCTCGGCGTCGAGCGCGCGCTTGACCCGCAGCGTCGCCGACCCGCGGTGCCGCTGCGAAGGCGCGATCTCGAAGCGGTCGTACTCGTACGCGAAGGGCGAGCCCTGGCCCGGCGTCACCCGCACGAAGCCATAGGAGGTGGCGAGAAAGCCGAACTGCTCGGTGAAGTTGAGGGTGAGGTTCGCGAGCATTCGCGGGCTCAAGATCTGCGTCCACCCGGCCTCCGCGCTGAGCGTGTTTCGCTTCTCTTCTTCCAGCGTCGTGCCGTCGAAGCGGATCATGCGGACGCTGTCGTGGTAGCCCTGCAGCATCAGCGAGAGCGTGGTGTTCTGCTCGTTGAAGGTGCGCGAGACGTCGAGGCCGAGGCCGCGGGTCCGGTAGGCCGACTCGAAGCCGATGGTGCCGCGAACGCCAATCGACCAATCGCGCGGCGAGTATGACCAGCCGAGGCCAAGGCCACCGCTGCCGGGGTTGTTGATGGTGGTGGTGGCTCCCGAGACGAGGATCGCGCGCGAGCGGGCCGAGTCGTACGACGCCGACGAGATGATCGACCCCATCGCACGCACCGTCGCGGTGTTGTTCTGGGTAATCTTCTTCTTCAAGACGACCAGCGTCTCGACGATCATCGCGTCCTCATTCAGCAGCTCGTTGCCGCCGAGATCCTTCTGGAAATAGAAGGCGGCCTTCGCCGAGAAGCGATCGGGGTTCTCTTTCGGGCCCGGCGGGTACTCGGCTTTGGTCGCCGTCTGCGCCGAAGCGGCAGCGGCGATCAGCAGCGCGGGGACAACGAGCCTAATTGCACCCACAGCCACCTGCGCCCGCGGTTCCGTTGAAGCCGCCCACCGAGCCTTCGCGCGGGTTCAGCACGTGCCCGGCCAGCTCTGTGGCCAGCGGGTCGAGGTCGAACCCCATGCACGGGTCGGCGAGGCGTTCTTTCTGGTTGAAGCGAACGGTCGAACAGCCGCCAAGGACGAGAAGAACGAGCAGCCCGAGAGTTCGCACCCCCGCGGCATAATCGACGATTCGAAACCCGTCTACCCCACCTGTGACGAGACCGCGATCGACGGGCGCTTGAGCCACAGGTCGATCGACGTGCCTTTGCCGACGGTGGACTCGAGGTGAATCGTGCCGCCCATCGTCTGCACGAGGTCCTTGCAGATCGCGAGGCCCAGGCCGGTGCCGACGCCGACTGGCCGGGTGGTGAACAGCGGCTCGAACACCTTGTCCAGGTTCTCGCGCGGAATGCCGGCGCCGTTGTCGCGCACCCAGACGTGAATGCCTTTGTCCGCGTCGTCTTCCCAGCCGACGTCGATGCGGCCCTTGCGCCCGATGCCGTCCATCGCCTGCGCGGCGTTGACGATCAGGTTGAGCAGCACCTGGGTCAGCTTCACCTGGCCGCCGCGCACCTGCATCGGCCCGCCGGTGACGATCATCTCAGCCCGCTGCCGCACTTCCGCCCGCGCGATGCGGCCGGCGAACTCGACCACCTCGGCCAGGTCGCTGTGGTCTTCCTTGTCTTCCCCCCGCGCCTGGGTGCGAATGCCCAGCGCCAGTTGGCGGACGAGGTGGGCGCCTTTCGCGATGTCTTCGAGCAGCGCGGGAAGCTCGGTCAGCGCCTCGCTGACCTTCTGGTTCGGGTGCTCGGCCAGCTGGGCGAGGGTGTAGCGTCCGATTTCCGCCATCTCGACGCGCAGGGTGCTGACGTTCTGGGTGAGGTAGCTGACGGGGTTCATCAGCTCGTGCGCGATGCCCGCCGAGACCTGGCCGATCGCCGCCAACCTTTCCGAGCCGAGCATCCGCATCTGCACTTCACGCACGCGGGTCTGCAGCTCGTAGATTTTCAGCGCGTCTTCCAGCGCCGCCGACAGCTCTTCGCGCACCCACGGCTTCACGAAATAGCGCGACACCTGCCCGCGGTTCACCGACGCCACGACGGCCTGCATGTCGGAGTAGGCGGTGATGATCATCCGCTGAATGTCGGGAAACTCTTCCCTCACGCGCTCGAGCAGCTCGACGCCGGTGACCATCGGCATGCGCTGGTCGGTGATCAGCACCCCGATGTCCGACCGGCTGCGAAGCACTTCCATCGCCGCGGCGGCCCCGAGGCACGTCACGACGTTGAAGCGCATCTTGAAGCTCGCTTCGAACACCTTGAGGTTGATCGGCTCATCGTCGACGTAGACGACCGTCGGCCGGTCAGATGCTGGCATGGAGCGCTCCCTCCTGATGACGAGCCGTGTTGGGCAGCTTGACGGTGAAGCGGGCGCCGTGGCCCACGGTGGAGTCTACCGAGATCTGCCCGCCGTGCTTCTCGACAATCTCGCGCACGATCGCCAGCCCCAGCCCGGTTCCGCTGCCAACGTCCTTGGTGGTGAAGAACGGGTCCCACATGCGCTTGAGCACCCGCGGCTCGATGCCGCGCCCGTCATCGCTGACCTCGACCGTGGCGTGTCCGTTGGTCTGCGACACCTTCACCTTCACGTTTCCCTTCGGAGAAGCAGCCTGGATGGCGTTGTCGATCAAGTTGACCCAGACCTGGTGCAAGGCGCCTGCCTCGCCGATCACGTTCACCGAATCCGCTGGAGCGAGCTCTGAGGTGATCTCGACCCCGCTTCCCACCTTGTGCGACAGCAGCTGCAAGGCGAGCCGCACGTTCTCGATGAGGTCGACGTCGCCGCGGGTGCCTTCTCCTGCCCTGCCCTGCTTGAGCAGCTGGTCGGAGATGTGCTCGACGCGCCTGCTGCTCTGAATGGCGAGGTCGATGAGCTCGATCAGCTCAGGCGACGCGTGGGGCATCAGCTCGCGAAGGGGCTCGAGCGCGTTGATGATGCCGTTGAGCGGGTTGCGAATCTCGTGGGCGACGCCGGCGACGACGGCACCGAGGGCGGCCAGCTTCTCGCGCTGCGCCATCTGCAGGGCGAGCTTGCGAAGACGCAGCTGGGCGTTGAGGCGGGCCCGAAGCTCTTCGAGGTGGAAGGGCTTCATCAGGTAGTCGTCAGCGCCCTTCTCGAACCCGTTGAGCCGGGTGTCGATGTCGGCCCGCGCGGTGAGCAGCACGAAGGGGATGTTGCACAGGGTGGTGTCGGCCTTGAGCGCGGCGCAGAGCTCGAGGCCGTCCATCTCGGGCATCATCAAGTCAGAGAGGACGACGTCGGGCTCGTGCTGACGAATCAGCCGCAGGGCCTGGGCGCCGTCGCCCGCCTCGATCACCCGGAAGGTCGAAGCGAGGTTCTTCACCACGAAGGCGCGCAGGGCCTCGTTGTCTTCGGCGACCACCAGGGTCGGCAGATCCAGCTGATCGTTGCTGGCCAGCGCCAGGGGCGACGCGGCAGCCGAGTTCTCGCGGTGGGCGGCGGCGTCGAACAGCTGCAGCTCGGCGGCGGCGGCGTGGGCGACAGACGGCGTCGCGGCCGCATCGAAGGAGCCCACGGGAAGCTGCACGGTGAAGCGCACCCAGGCGCCCAGGTCGGACTCGACGGCGATGGTGCCGTTGTGGAGCTCGACCAGCTCGCGCACGACGGGCAGCCCCAGGCCGGTCGAGCCGAAGCGGCGCGACTTGCTGCGGGTCGACTGGGTGAAGCGGCCGAACAACGTCGGCAGCTCTTCGGCGGGTATGCCTTCGCCCGAATTCTGAATCGAGAAGAAGACCATGCCGTCGCTTTTCTTTCCCGCCCGCACGTCGATGGTGCCGCCGTCGGGGGTGAACTTGATCGCGTTCGAGACGAGGTTCAGCGCGATCTGCTCGAGCCGTTCGCCGTCGCCGGCAAGCTGAAGCGAGGGGTCGAAGTCGGTGTTGACGGTGATCTTCCGGGAGCGAAGCGCCGTCTTCCACGGCCGAAGCACCTCGGTGAGCAGCGGCGCCAGGTCCACCGCGCCCATCGTCAGCGTCATCTTGCCGGCCTCGATCTTCGACAGGTCCAGCAGGTCGTTGACGAGCTTCAACAGCTTGTAGCCGCTGCGGTTGACGCCCAGCAGCTCGGCTTTGGCCTCGGCGCTCAAGCCCGGCTGACCCGCGAGCACCTCGAGCGGAGCGAGCATCAGCGTCAGCGGCGTTCGCAGCTCGTGCGACGCGTTGGCGAAGAACTCGGTCTTCTGGCGATCAGCCTCGGTGAGCTGCACCAATGACTGCTGGAGCTGCGCGGTGCGCTCGGCGACTTTGCTTTCCAGGCCTGCCTGGTACTCGCGCAGTCGAACAAACGAACGCGCATTGGCCAATGCGATCGAAATGAAAGGCGTCAGGTCATCGAGCACGTCGCGGGTCAAGGCGTTGGAGCTGGGCCCCCACAAGTCGAGGCTGCCGAGTGGGCTGTTCGCCGCCACCAACGGCAGCGACCGCGAGGCCGCGCCCTCGAGGCTGCCCAGCTGGTACACGTTGACGGGCCGGTCGGGCGCAACCTCGACCGACACCTTCACGCCCGCGGCGCCGAAGCGGCTCACCAGCAGCTTGCAGACCGCATTCGACAGCGCGTCGAGCTCGGTGAAGGCAGTGAGCTCGCGGGCGAGGAGGTTGACCGTTCGAAGCTGGTCGGCCTGGTCGCCGATCTGGGTGTTCGCGTCCTTGAGCTCGAGGAAGCTCTTCTTCAGCTGGGCCTGCTGCTGGCCCAGCTCACTGAAGGCGAACTGCGGCACGAAGATGACTTTCACCGCGTTCCTCAGCCGCGCCCACAGCGTGAGCGAGGGCGGGGGAGAAATCAGGTACACGGCCTTGCGCGGGAAAAGCTCGTACTCGACCGTCGAGTCCTGCTGGCCGAGCACGCGCGGGTTTGCGCGAAAGACCCCGGCGTTGATCTGAAAAAACTCGGGGGAATCCAGATACTCGTCGGGGATCTGCATCGTGAAACGAATTCTTCCGTCGTCGAGATCCTCGAGGCTCGAGGTGATGATCGAGAACATCGCCGCACCGAACCACTTGTTGCTGGCCCAGTAGATCGTGCGGGCGCTCGCGACCAGGCCGAGCACCGACTGCAACCCTTTCATCACTGGAGACGCAGAGAAGTTGCTGGCCAGGCGCTCCAACTCGGCGGTGCTGCCGGCCATCTGGCCCAGGCGCTGATTGAGGATGCAGAAGTGGTCCCACCCGATGCGCTTGCCCGGATCCATCAGGTGGGCAAGCGAATACGGCAACCCTGCAGCCAGTTCGGCGGGGTCCTTCTTCTGCTGACGCGCGACCTCGAAGTTGAGCCAGATGACCCTGCAGGAGACTTCGTTCATTTGACTCCAACTTCATGACTCAGGCGTTCAGAGGCGCTGCACTCCAACGCACGATGGTTGCTGCCCAGAGGAATCCACCACCGCACGAATACAACATCGCCTGATCTCCGGGTCGAACCTGACCTTTTTCCCAGGCCCTACACAAGTTGATGGCAACGTTTGCAGAACCCATGCCTCCGAGCAGAGGAAACGTGGAGGTGGTCTGGCAGTGCTCGAGACCTGAGGCGATTCGGCAGGCGTCAGAGAACCAGGCCACGGGCTGGTGAGAATAGAAGTGGGTCACGTCCTTCGCGTCGAGGCCGGCCTTGCGCAACACCGCCTCGACCGCCTCTTTGGCGAAGTCGGCCGAGCCCATCGCAATCTCTCGGCCCACCTTGAGGTTTCGAGAGTACAGAAACATCGGGCCCCCTTTGGAGTACCAGGGCTCGTCATGCTTGGGCCCGATGCAGACCCCGTTGTGAAGCTCGCCAATCGAACGCTGGGCGGTGCCCTGAAATCCGAGGCCGGCCGGCACCGGACCCAGAACGAAGGCGCCCGCGCCGTCGCCGAAGTTCACCGAGCCCGTGTCATCGGGATCCGAGAGCCGGGAAAGGGTGGTCGAGGTCACCACCAGCACATACTTCGCGGCACCTGAACGAATCAGCGACTCACCGAGGAACATTGCCGTGAGCGACGAGGCGCACGCAGCGTCGACCCCCATCGCGAGGGCACGCTTCGCGCCGAGCGCCGCCTGAATGATGCCCGCGTTCGGCGGCATGCACTCGTCGGTAGGCATGGAGAAGGAGAGGATGACATCGAGCTCGCTTGCGTCGATGCCGGCGCGACTGACCGCCTGGCGAGCGGCTGCGATTTCCATCGACGAGGGACGCAGCCCCTCTTCCAACACCCGGCGTTCGATCGAGCCGCGAAAAGGGTCGTGGTAGGTTTCGAGCATCTGCTTCAGCTGGATGCGCTGCGCAGGCGTCTTCGCCCGCTCGAGGAAGACTTCTGGCGTGGTGACATCGAGCTTCGCGCGCTCGGCGAACTGTTCGGTGAACGAGGCAGGCCACCAATCGTTGCGACGGACCTGCTGCGGCACGTGCATGCCAACGCTCAAGATTCCAACTGCGGAGTTGTTTTTCATGGGCAGTCTCAGGACGCGAAGTTCTTCAGCTGGGCAACCCGGCCGTGCAGCGGAAACGCGGAGGAGGGGTCGATGTCGAGGTCCAGCACCAGGGGCATGTCGCTGTTGAGCCACTCGGCTGGAATTGCTTCCAGATCCTGGCCGCTGCGAATGGTGACGCCTCGGGCCCCGACGGCGCGGGCCAGCTGGGCGAAGTCAGTGCGGGGGCCGTCCATCGCGCTCACCCGGCCGAAGATCTTGTTCATCCCCGACTCGACCATGCGCATGCGGGCGTCGTTGAAGATGGCGAAGACGACGCCGATGCGGCTCTGGACGCAGGTGGCGAGCTCCATGCCGCCCATGTGGAAGCCCCAGTCGCCGCAGATCGAGAGCACCGGGCGATCGGGGTGAACGACCTTGGCCCCGATGGCGCTGCCGATGCCCGAGCCCATCGCCCCCATGCCGGTGGCGCAGAGGAAGGAATTGGGCTTGTCGATCTTCAGGTAATGCAGCGCGAAGATCAGGTGCTCCCCGATGTCGCTCGTGAAGATCGTCTCCTTCGGCATGATCCCCTGCAGCACATGAACGGCCCGGGCCGGATGCATCGGCGACGACTCGGCCAACGTGTCCTGCTCTTTGAGGTAGGTGACACCGCGGGTCGGCATTTCCGAACGGCGGCGGGTGATCTTCGACACCAGCGACCGCAGCACGAGGTGCGCCGGGCCGATCAGCCCGTAGTCGACCGCGTAGTTCTTGCCGATCTGCGCGCCGTCGATGTCGATCTGGATGAAGGTCTTCGTGGGCTGAAGCACAGGGCTCCAGCTGTTGGTGCCGGGCTCGCCCAGGCCGCAACCGACCGCGATCAGGGTGTCGAAGCCCTGATCGAGGTACTCGGAGGCCGATGGGTGACCCCCGTGGCCGAAGATTCCGAGCGACAACGGATCCGTTTCGGGGAACAGGCCCTTCGCCCGCGGGGTGGTGGCGACGGGGATGTTGAGGGTGGCGGCCAGCGTGCCGATCAACCGGGCGGCCTCGGGGTGACGCGCGCCCGAGCCAGCGAGGATCAACGCCCGCTTGCTGTTCTGCAGGGCGTCGGCCGCCTCAGTGATGATCTCTTCGTCGAGGGTGAACTGGGTCGAGACGTGGGTCGCCGAGCGCGTGGCGGGCACCTGCTGGTTGCCGACGTCCAGGGGCAGCGAGAGGAACACCGGGCCCTGGCGGCCCGACAGCGCGGTGGCGACGGCCTTGCGGACGATGCTCGCCGCGGCGCGCGGGTTGGTGATCTGCGCCGAGAACTTGGTCACGCTGCGCACCATGCCGAGGATATCGAGCTGGCCCGAGGTGCCTTCCTGCAGGGCGCCGCGGCCGAAGTTGGTGCGCGGCACCTCGCCGCCGATCGCAATCATCGGCACGCCGTCGGCAAACGCCGAAGCCAGACCGGTGAGCGCGTTGGTGATGCCCGGGCCCGACGTCATCAGCAGGCAGGGCAGCGAGCCGCCGACCTTCGAGTGACCCATCGCCATGTAGGCGGCGCCCGTCTCGTGCCGGGTGTTGATGACCCGCAGGTTCGGGTGATCGACCAGCGAGTCGTAGATGGGGCAGATGGCCCCGCCGGGGATGCCGTAGAAGGTGGTGACGCCCAGCTCTTCCAGCGTCTGCACGATCACATCGGCGACGCGCATCGTGGCGCGCGCAACCGGCGCCGAAGCCCGCGGAGCCGGCGGCTCGACAGGGACAGCCGGCGGAGCCTCCAGTTGAAAGGGTGGGACTTGTTTGAGTTGTGTGATCGCCATTCGGGGAGCGCTGGGTACCACTTTCGAAGTTGGGAGTGCCATGGGGGGGTCCATTTTGCACGGTGCGTACCGTTTGACCTGTGGGCGAAGGGCGCACGGATCCCGCCACGTTGCCTACGGGTCACCCCCTTCGGCGCAAGGTCAAAGCTGACTTTTCTGTCGGCAGCGACCCACCCACCATCAGCCGCCCGGATTCGGGGGTCAGCGGTTGTAGGTGCGCTGCCAGGCCTTCAGTGACCCGCCCACCTCGACACAGGCGCGGGGGGTCTCGGCCCCCTCGACGCGGTCACGCAAGGCATGAAGCTTCGCGATCACCTTCGGGTCCGGCGTGCCCTTCGGGGTCTTCGCCATCAGCTCGGTGTGTGTGTTCTCGAGGGTTTCGATCCACTTGCGCTGGCTCGCTTTCCACTGCGGGTCGGGGCTGCAGTCGCTCTCGTCGACGGGCGCCTTCGGCACGGTGACCAGGCGGGGAGCCGCAGTCGGCTTCGTGCCCAGGCGCGAGAGGTCGGGGTCAACGGCCGGTGGAGCCGGTTCGGCCGGTGGAGCCGGTGGAGCCGGCAGCGGCACCTCGACCACGTCGGCCGCCTCGGGAGGCAGGTTGTAGAGCCAATAGGCGAGCAGGCTGCCGACGAGAAAGAGCAGCAACAGCAGCAGGGCCACCAGCGGGTGACGATCGCGCAGGTCGACGGCCTGGGTCGGGTTCTTCACCCGCTCGGGCAGCCGTGAGGTGATCTGCGATGCGGCCGGCATCGGGGTCGGGCGGCCCACCGAGCTGTCGATCGCGGCCGCGGCGGCGGGGGTGAGCAGCGGGTTGGCGACCTGGCGGGTCGACTGCTCGCGGAGCTCGCGAAGGATGCGGGTGACGGTCTGCCGGGCGATGTCGGCGGTGGCGGGCCGGGCCTCGGGGTTCTTCTCGAGCAGCACGGCGACCAGCGCGTCCAGCGAATCGGGCAGCCCGTTGACCTTCGACGACAGGCGCGGCGCGCGCTCGTAGACGTGCTTCTTCATCAGGTCGACGACGTTGTCGGCCGCGAAGGGCAGCTCACCGGCGAGCATCTCGAACAGCATCACCCCGAGGCAGTACAGGTCGGTTTGAGGGCTGGCGGCGAGTCCCCTCGCCTGCTCGGGCGCGATGTACTCGGGCGTGCCGGCCATCAGCGACGACTTGGCGCCGACGACTCCGACCGGGCCCACGACGCCGTCGAGCCCGACGGGCGCGTGCTTCGCGAGCCCGAAGTCGAGCACCTTCACGTTGCGCTCGCCGCTGGTCGCCAGCGACAGGAAGACGTTGCTGGGCTTCAAGTCGCGGTGAACGACGCCGGCTTTGTGCGCGGCGCCCAGGGCCGAGAGAATCTCGTCGATCAGCGGCAGCGCGCGCGCGGGCGACATCGAGCCCTCGCGTTCCATCAGCGACTCCAGCGGCTCACCCTCGAGGAACTCCATCACCATGTACTGCCGGCCGTCACTCAAGTTGCCGAAGCCGATGATCTCGATGATGCCGCGGTGCTTGATGGCCGACAGCGCCTGCGCTTCTTTCAAGAAGCGATCGGCCTGGTCCTTGTCTTCCATCATCTCGGGGCGAACGACCTTGATCGCGACCCGGCGGCCGATCAGCGGGTGCACCGCCCGGTAGACGATGCCCATACCGCCCGCGGCGATCGGCGCTTCAATCACATACTCGCCGACCTTCTGGCCGATGAGCGTGTCGGCCAGCGGCGGCATGGCAGCAGACAGCGGAGGCGTGGGCTGCGTGTCGCTGGGCATGCGGTGCTCGCCCTAAAAGCTGGAAGAGATCACGACCCCCGCGCCGCCGGGAAAAGGGGCCGGGCTGATCGTGGGCAGGCGCGGGTCGTCGGAATCCCGGCTCAAGAGGTAGAAGGTGACCGCGGTCGAGGCGGCCAGCGCGCCGACGACGAGAAAAGCGGTCGCCGCCGACGACTTGCTGTCGATGCCCTTCGCGATGCCGAGCTCGCCGTAGGGAATTGCGCCGTTCGAGACGTGCAGCGAGCTGCGATCGGCCGTGGCCGAGATGGCGAGCCCCGCCGAGGCGGCCAGCGAAACGACAGTCGCCGCGGTGAGCACATACGACGCGACGCGCATCGGCGGCGTGTTCTCGGGCGGCGGCGGCGGGGGCGGCTGGGTGAGCCTGAGCTCCTCACGGGTCGGGGCATCGGGCCTCGCCGCGTTCGGAGGGGGCGGCTCGACCTTCGGCTGCGCCGGCGGAGCGAGCGGCAGCGTGCCCAGCTTCAGCGACGCCACGAACTGTTCGAGCTGCGCGCGGGCGATCGGTACCAGCTTCGCGTTGTCGGGCTGGGTGAACTTGAAGACATCCGGCTGGCGCTCGACCTCGCCGTCGACGCGAACGACGTTGGCGAGCAGCTCCCACTCGTTGACCCGGCCGCCGCGGCGAAGCTCGATGCGCAGCGCGTGCACCGACGAGGTGTGATCGGCGATGTACGAGAGGCACCTGAACAGGTTCTCGGTCGAGCAGAAGGCCTGGCCCTTCTTCTTGAGCTCGGCGTCGACGTCACTCGGTGATGCGATCTCGACCTTGCCGACCGAGATGACGATGCCGGGCAGCAGCGCGGTGAGCTCTTCGCGGTCTTTGCGCGAGTCGACGCCCTCGAGCACCAGCGGGTGAACGGCGACGCGCGGCCGCTGGGCTTCGGCGAGCGCGGAAGAAGCGACGAGCAACGAGAGAACGAGGGGCTTCATCGGCAATCGAACTCCGCCAGCTGGGTGTCGGCGCTTCCCGAGTTTCGCGGGTCGCGTTGGTACTTCGGCCACTGCGCGGTGGTGTCGATGCCGCGCGAATCGACGATCACCGAGTACAGGGTGCGCGTGTTGCTGACCGCGTAGAGCACGCCCGGCCGCCCTCTCAATTTCAGGCCGTTCATGTCGCGGGTGCAGTCGATCGTCGGAGACGCGAGGAAGGAAATCGCGGTGGTCGAGAGCTCCCCCGTCCACTCAGAGATTGCGGGCGAGGTGCGCAGCAGCGACTGGATCTGCGGGTTGCCGCCGTTCGCGTTGACGAGCGCGAAGAGGCGCTGCCCTTCGCCGAGCAACGGGGTCGTGGCGTAGGTGCCGAGCACGGCGGGCAGCGACATCGAGACCCCGGCGTCGCGGGCGTAGACCTCGAGCTGGGCCTCGTGGCCGAGCCAGACGTCGTTCATCGGGCCGACGGCCGGGCCGGTGGGGTTGGTGACGACGTTGATCGCCTCGTCGACGGTGAAAGCCGCGCCCATCGTGGCCCGGTAGAGCGTGTTGGGAAGGTTGCCCGAGAAGCGGGCACCGACGAGCTGGGTCGCCGAGGAAAGCGCGGACACCTGACCCGAGGTGCCGAAGCCCAAGTTGCCGGGCGCCCAGTTGTTGTTGGTGCGTTCGACGAAGGTCAGCACCTGGTGGACGTCGTAGCCGCGCAGCTGCGGCTTGGTGTCGCCCGCGGTGACGAGGCCGCTGCCGTAAGTGAGGTTGCCGGGGAAAGGGACCTCGGCGTCGTTGCCGAAGTCGCGGCAGATCGAGAGCATGGACTGCGGGCGGATCTCGGCCAGCGACACCTTGCCGATCTGGAAGATGGCGTTCGTCGACACCAACCCGCCGAAGACCGCGAGGGAATGGGAGACGACGGGCGAGCCGGTGATGGGCGCGCTGCCCGGGCAAGAGACGATCTCGGTGCCTGCGGGGCGAACCGCGTAGATCTTCGAAGTTCCGCCCGAGTTGTTGGCGCCGACGTAGATGATCTCGGCCCCCGCGTCGGGGGGGCTGACCGTCGGCGAGGCCTCGACCATGCCGACCGCCAGCGCGAACTTCTCGAGGCCCGACGGTGAGATGCCGAACAGCTTGCCGTCGGTGGTGCCCTTGCTGCCGACGTAGATCGTGCCGTCCCAGCCGATCGCGGGGGTGGCCTTCACCTCGCCGTTGTCCGAGATGGTGCGGCTCCAGTTGAAGCGCGTGACCTTGATGCCGCCGTCGACGTCAGAGACGTTGCCGGCCATGTCGGTCGCGGTGACTTCGATCTTCATCGAGCCGCGGTACGCGTTCATCATCGGCTTCCACAGCTCGACGGTGAAGCAGGCGCAGTCGCCGGCGTCGCAGAAGGTGGTGCAGGCTTCGCGGGGGAACGTGGCATAGCCGCCGTCGGCGTTGATGGAATAGAGTCGCATCGAAGGCGCGATCAACGACTCGCTGCCCTTCACCTTCAGCTGCAGCGCCTGGTTGCGTCGCCAGGCGGTGTTGGCGAAGACGGCGTCGTTGCAGTCGAGCCCCGCGTCGGGGCAGTCGGCGATGGCTGGAAGCTCGAGCTCGAGCCTCGGCGGCTTGGAGTCGACGTTGACGGAAGTGGTGGCTTGGCCGCCGTCCAAGAACTTCGCGATCAGCGACCAGGTACCATCGACGGGAAGATTCACCGAGCCGAGGTAGCGGTTGGGCGCGGTGGCGACGACCGTGGGCATCAGCATGTTGGTCGCGCCCTGGCTCGCGGTGACGGTGACGGGCGGGAAGTCCGCGAGGGTGCAGTTGATGCCGACGACGACACCGAGCTCGAGCGCGATGCCCGCGTCTTTCGTGGTCGTCAGGGTCGAAGAAGGAGGCGTCATCCAGGCGAGCTGAGAGATGTTGCAGCCGCCCATCCCCCCGTCGCCCGTGCCCCCGCCGCCACCCGGCCCCGTGCCATCGAGGACGCAGTAGGTGTCGACGCAGTGCGCTCCGGTGCCGCAGCCGACATCTTCCGAGCACCGCGCGACCGGGTTGCAGCTCGAACAGCCTGCCAGCGCGATCAACGTTCCACCAATTACAACTTGTCGCATCGCCGCGCGTTCTACCAGCGCACGATCGCGGACGACAGAAACCCTCCCGAGGTTCACCGTGAGAACAATTTTCCGCTGCGGGTCAGGGGAGCGACGGGAGCAGGCTTCAGGCGGCGGCTTTCTTCGACTTCTTTGCCTTCTTTGCCTTCGGGGCGGGCTCTTCTTCGACGACCTCTTCGACCTCGACGACCTCTTCGATCTTCGGCTTCGCGACGGTGCGCTTCTTCGGCTTCGCGCTCAAGCCAGACTCTTCATACGCTGAGGCGACGGGAGCGAGCGCCGCTTCGGCCAGCAACCGCACCTGCTTCAACGGAACTTCGAGCGCGGCGGCGGCCTCGGCCAGCGCCTGGGCGACGGCGGCCGCCTCTTCTGCGGGCATCGGCTCGGGCGCAAAGCCCTGGCTCCAGGTGGTGAAGGCGCCGCGAAGCTGCTCGATGACGGGCGTGGCGAACTCGAAGGCCGGCGTCACCAGCAGCCGCCGTGCGTACTGGGTGTTGAGGCGCTTCTCGAAGTCGGCGGTGAACTTCTCGAACTCGGACTTGTCGGCGCGACGCAGCGACGCAAACTTCAGCTTCCCGAAAAGAGAGTCGAGCAGCGGCATGCGGCTGCCGGTGTGAAAGGTGATCCCCGCCTGCAGACGTTCGACCTCGTCGACGGCGCTGTTCTGCAGCTCGCTCAACTGCCCCGCGCGCACGACCTCGAGCTCGGGCAGACGCAGCGCCTTCTGCAGCAGCTCTGCGTGCGGCGCGCGCGCCTGTTCGAGCTTCGCGGTGGCGATGTCGAGCCAGCCCTTTTCTTCAGCGTGGCCCCGCGTCTTCGCGAGGCGGGCGGTGGCGGCGGCGAGGCGCTCGTGGATGACTGCGGCGAAGCTGACGGCGTCGAAGGACTCGAGGGTTGAGGTCATCTTGCCGGGAAGAACTACTCCGTCTTCGGCGGGCAGTCTTTGGGGATCTGCGCGAGGTCGACGAAGCCGACCTTCTCCATCCGGTGGAGGCCGTCGCACTTGTCCTTCAGCGCAGGGATGCGGTTGTCGGCCAGCAGGTCGGCGACGATCTGCGCGGACCTTTCGACGCTGGTGTCCATACGGATGCCCGCGGGCGCTGCGTCGAGCACCAGAAACTTCGCCGCGCCCGGCGCCGGGTCGTACGGCAGCCACTGCTCGCCCGGCTTGCCGTTGCGCGCGAAGTCACCCCAGTGCTGCATCATCGCGGCCGACAACGCTTCGCGCTCTACCCTGCCCTCTTCACCGAGGAAGGTGGCGAGCTGGCCTTCGAAGTGCCCGTGCGCGAACTGAATCTCCATGCCGTGCGCGGCGCCGAGGATCTTCGACAGGTTGGTGCCGAGCTTCGTTGGCAGCTGGTTCCAGTCGAACCGGTACGCGTAGACGGCCGGCGCGCCCGAGGCGATCATCGCCTCGGCGACGTCGTCGACCGCCTTCGCCTTCCACAACCGGCTCATCGTCTGCGACGTCGACTCATAGCGGGCCTCGTCGCGAATGCGCGGCAGCTTGCCGAAGAGCTTCCAGGTGTATTTGGGGTCGAGGAAGAGGAAGAGCTTCGCCTCGTCGTGGTTGCTGCCGGTGAGCACGGGCACCTGGTTCCAGCCCGGCTTTCCGAAGGCGACCGCCCACGGCTCGGCCGGCTCGACGGTGCCATCGGGGAACACCAGCGGCATGTCGAGCATGCGCAGCGACGCGTCGGCGTTGCCCTTCAGGTAGGCGCGAACGATCTCGGCGCCGGACTTCGCGCGCAGCCACGCGGCGATCTTCGCGGGCCCCAGGTCTTCGGCCTTCTTCTTCGCCGCCGCACGGTCGGCCGCGCCTTCCGCGATCAACATCCGCGCGACGACTTCGTTGGTGCTGTTGCGGTGGCCGGGAGCTTCTGCGTCGTCGGTGTAGTTCTCGGCGATCGCCATCGTGCCCTTCGCGAGCACCGGGCTCTGCGCGATCGCGCGGTGAAAGAGGCCCTTCGCGCGCGCAGACAGCAGCAGCGAGTACACGTTCTGCCCGCCGGCCGACTCGCCAAAGATGGTGACGTTGCCCGGGTCGCCGCCGAAAGCCGCCGCGTTGTCGCGCACCCACTCGAGCGCGCGAATCAGATCCAGCGTGCCGTAGTTGCCCGAGTCTTCGACCGCGTCGCCTTCGCCTTCTTTCAGCGCGGCGTTCTTGAACCAACCCAGCGGCCCGAGCCGGTACTGCACCGAGACGCCGATCACCTTCTGGGCGGTGGCGAGGTGGCCGAGGTCGTAGGCGGCGGCGCTGCCGAGGCTGTTCGCTCCGCCGTGGATCCAGACCATCACCGGCAGCCGGGCGTCGCCCTGCGGAACCTTCGCGGGCTCGAACTTCGGCGCCCACACGTTCAAGTACAGACAGTCTTCGGTGCCGAGCACGTCGCCGTCGGCTTCTTCGTTGGTGACGAAGACGGTCGCGGGCTGCACGCAGGCGCTCTTGAAGCGCGTCGCAGAGAGCGGCGTCGTCCAGCGCTCTGCCGCCTTGGGGGCACGCCACCGCAGCGGGCCGACCGGAGGCGCCGCGAAAGGAATGCCGAGCCACGCGTGGCTTTTGTACTTGCCTTCGCCGCCGATCACTTCGCCGTCGGCGAGCGACCGCTTCGTCTCGTCGGAAGTCTGGACAATCGACCACGCGGGCTTGACCGAGCTGCAGCCCGCCAAGAAGAGGAAGAGTGCGGCGCGCCTCACTTGAAGTCACCCGCCGACCACTGGAACCCGTCGGGCAGCTCGGGCTTCGCGGTGGGGTCGACCTCACCGAACTGGTTCATCGGAAACAAGCTGACCTCGCGCGTCTGCGCCGAGTTCTGCGGCGGGCGGTACGGCACCTTTCCCTTCGGCTCGGCCTTCTCGAGCTTCTTCAGCAGCGAAGCGATCGCCGGATCCACTTCCCGCAACCGGAACCCCGTCGCCATCGCCGACTTCAGCGACTCTTCGGCTTTCGCGTTGTCCTTGTTCTTCAAGTGCACGAGCGCGAGGTCGTAGTGGGCCCGGCCGCGCATGCGCCACTGGCCGGGCTTCGTCGCGCGGGCCAGCGCTTCTTCGTAAAGCGGCTTCGCGGCGGCGGCGTCACCCTTGCGGAAGCTTGCCCAGCCGAGGCGAAGAAAGACGTCGGCGCTCGCTTCGGGCAGCGGCTTGAGCTGCTCGAGCACGGCGACGGCCTCGTCCCACTGGTTCGCGTCGATGTAGCAGTTGGCCAGCTGCAGCTTCGCGTCGCGGCTGTTCGGGTTCGCGGCGACGACTTCTTTCGCCAGTGAAATCGCCTCGGGGAACTTGCCCTGCCGCGCCAAAGACCGCGCGAGGCGGGTGCGGATGAACGGATCATTCGGCACCAGCTCGCCGTACGCCTTCCAGGCTTCCGACGCTTTCGGGTGCTCGCCGAGGGTGTCGAGCAGCTCGGCGAGGTAGCTGCGCGCGAGCAGAAAGCCGGGCTGGCTGGCGATCGCCTCGCGCAGCACCGCTTCACCAGCGGCGGGCGACTCGTAGCGGGTGACGAGCCAGAAGCGCGCCTGCCAGGCCAGCGGCTGCTTCGCGTCGGCGGGGTCGACCAGCTTCAGCGCCTTCACCGCGCGGGTGTCGTCGCCGAGGATCGCAAAGGCGAGCGCGAGGCCAGCCTGCGCTCCCGAGAAGCCGGGGTCGTCTTTGGCTGCCTTCTCACAGGCTTCGACCGCGACGCGCAGCTCGGTTTCGTCGAGCACGGTCGGGTTCTCGATGCCCGCGGGCTGCCGCATCAGCGTGCCGTAGCATTGGGCAAAGCTGCGCATCGCGTTGTCCGACAGGGTCGAAGGCGGCACATCTTGCAGCACCAGCGGCTGCTTCTTGTCGGTGATGACGAGCTTGTAGAGCGTCATCGCCAGCGCATCGCCCGCGTCTTCCACCGACTTCACCATCGCGTTGCTGACGTCGAGCTTCTGCGGCGTCACCTTCACGGGCTTCTTGCCAACGGGCTGCGCGGTGGCGGTGAGCGCGTAGCCTTTGGGGTCGGTGGTCAGCTGGCCGTAGACGAACGCATCGGCGCCCAGGCGCCTGGCGACGCGCTCGGCGTCTTCGGGTGTCTTCAGCTGGTCGGCCTTGAGGCCCTCGCCCGACAGCATCGAGAGCACCTGCTTGATGTGCGGAAGGGCGAACTTGTTGGTGGCGAGCAGCTGGCCGTAGGCGCGGGCCTGGATGAGCATCGCGAGCTCGCGGGCGGCGGCGTCGTCACTGGCGGGCGGCAGCACGACGAGCACGGGCAGGCGGCCAGCGGACCTGGTGCCTGCGTCCTGGGCGAAGGCAACGGTTGAGAGAAGGCCAGTGAGGATCACGCCCAACCGCAGAGTCGTCGTCATTCGCAGATCATGCCTCGGCCCGGGGCTCTGTTGCATCACTCCCGAGGTCGCACCCACCGCGCGCGGCGAAGGCCGACCGCGCTTCTCAGCAGCAGAAGTCGCTGCGGCTCCGTGCGCGCGCGAAGAAACGGCTGAGCGACTTCCCGGCGTGGAAGGCCGAGGAGGCGCTGAAAACAAAGCAGCGCCGGCAAGCCGCCTGCCCTCTCTGCCAATGTGACTGAGACAAAAGCCCTTCGTAGTTTAGTGAGCAGGGCGATGGAGTTGTCGTTCATGTTTCGGTTGATCAGCGTTGATTCTCGAAGTCGTCGAGCTGTTGTCGAGTGTTAACTCTTGCGGTGAAGATTGTCGCACGACAACTGCGCCTCGCGCCGAACATCTGGGTCCGGATCGACCCGAAGCAACCGAATCCGATCAAGACACCGTTGTCGCAAAATTGCGTCGGTAGTGGTGCGCGCGAATCGCTCCAATCCGTGAGGCATCAAGGCGCGTGAGGGCATCCGCAGCGTCGCTGAAAGCCGAACGAGTTGTTCCAGTGACCGTTCGTCGCAGTATCGGTCACCCAAGATTTCGGCGATCAACATTGCTCCGGTCGAATCGCTTATCTGGTAGCAGGCAGCATCAAGAATGGGTCTCAGTTCTTCGTGCTGTGAGGGTGAAAAATACTCCCAGTCCAACCGCAGAACCAAGAGAAGTTCGTACGTCTCAGGCGTTCGAATATACGGGACGTCTTGGAGAACTATTGTCAGCTCCGTAAACACATCGCTTGCCACGTCATCTGACATAACGAGATAGTCGTGAAACTCTTCCACCAGGACGCCGACAATCTCGGGCTGGTTCACTGCGGCCTCCCGAAGCCTGCGTAAAACTTCAACGCTTTGGCGCGTGGATTCGTTCTCCACGATCAAAATCCCGTTGCCGCAGAGGCGGCGACGTAGGCCACGAAAACGACGATCCCAGACAGCGTGACGGTCATTGGCGTCAAGGCTGGGCCGGTTTCGGTGGCCTGTGGAGGAAACGCGAAGCTGGACGCAGTGGCGATTGCACCTGGCGGCCCGCCACCGCATTTGTCCGCGTACTCCTCCTTGGCGTTTTTCAAGTAGCCTTTTACCTTCTCCAGCAATCTGCGATGGCCCCTCATGCTCTTTCTCGGCGCCGATTCGTCGCCTGCGCAAGCCTCGGGAAGACCTCCTTTCAGAAGGTCCGCTTCGCGCTCAGCTATTTCCGTCTTCAGGTTCCCGATACTCTTTGCCAACTTGACACACAATTGCTTCCATTTTAGATTAAGCCCAGTCGGATCGGCGTAGTAGATGGGATTGTTCAACGCGTAAGAATAGGCCGGGTCGACAAGCCTGCCGCGGCCATCGCCACGGCATAGCTGGGCGACTGCACGAGAGGCTCCGCTTGGAGGTACCTCCCAAGCCTCGCTGAATAGTTTCGATTCCAGTTTTCGTGTTGCTTGGTCTCTTCGTTGAACCTTGCACGGTTCTCGGCCCGTATCCCGCAACCTTGCAGTTCGGGCAAGACAGCCAGCCGCTCAAAGGGCTGAAACTCGACTATCGCGCTCATTTCGCGCTTGTTGACCTCGACGAGCGCCTAAACAACTAC